>Ga0137378_10002022_pt1 | contig 17364 bp, 15 predicted proteins | sample SagtaG_21_FD_104813 | JGI IMG/M metagenome (GOLD analysis project Ga0137378, IMG submission 104813) | Vadose zone soil microbial communities from Sagehorn Ranch, Mendocino, California, USA - Sage2_L_60_16 metaG | ecosystem: Environmental > Terrestrial > Soil > Vadose zone | place: USA... | reverse complement strand
GGAAGGTGTCCTTCCTCTCACGGCGCAAGCGCTACGCCGATGGGTTGGCAACCTGCGACCGCTGCCTGGCGCACAATCCGCAGCAGGTCCGGGCGCACGAGCAGAAAGCCCGGATGCTCTTTTTGCTGAAGCGCTACGAAGAAGCCCTCCTCGCCTACGAGGAGGCGATTCGTCTCCAACCAGCTGAGGAAAACCTTCACGTCGCCATGGCAGAGACGCTGACGGAACTCAAACGGTATGATGAAGCGCTGAGTTCCCTGGATCAAGCGCTGCAATTGGCGCCTGGAAAGACCTCCATCTACCAAAAGAAAGGCGAGCTCCTGGTCACGCTGAAACGCTACGAAGAAGCGCTCTCTCCCCTGAAGAGCGCTGCGCGTCTCGACGCCAAGAACGCCTTACTTCGAGATAAACTCGGGAACGTGTACAGCGAGCTTGAGCGCTACGAGGAAGCAGTGGACGCCTATGACCGGGCTATTCGCCTGGATCGGGGGTTCGCCCTAGCTTATCGATCAAAGGCGGCCGCGCTGGACAAACTCGGGCGGCCGCAGGAGGCGCTGGCTGCCTACGGGGAAGCCCTGGCCGCCTTCGACAAGGCGCTCGTGTCCAGGCCGGATGACTTCTTTTTGCACTTCTTCAGGGCAGACGTCCTCATGCATTTGGACCGCTACGAGGAGGCAAACGCAACCTATGACCGGGCACAACACCTGGCCCCTCATCCGCTTGTGGCGGTCCAGTGCATCTTTGCACGCGGGATTGTCAGCACGCGAGCGGAGGCGAAAGCGCGACTGCAAGCGGCCGGCAAGGAGATCAGCGAGAAGGCGATTGCGGCCGAGATCGAGCTAATGCACAAAGAGAAGAAGCTAGAGCCGCTGAGGTCCTCTCTTTTCTTCGTGCCGATCCGCCAGTGGATGCGAGAGCGGCAGGAGTGGAGTGGCACACCAAAGCAGTTCAAGGAGGTCCTCTGTCAGCGCTTCCCCGATGCTTTCGCGACGTGGTATCGGTCGCCGCGCAAGTATGTGGAGGAGCTGGAGAGAATTGCGCCGGCGCTGCCTGAAGAAGGCATTGAGGTCAGCGTCCCTCCGCATACCACCCTCGTTACCCTTACCAGGACGACCACAGCAGGGAATCCATCAGAAGATCGCAGCTCATGCTGATGCCTCGGGGTTTGGCCGCACGATTTGTACATTTTTCGAGAGGAAAGGTGGGAGTTCTCTGTCGCGATCATAGACAAAATTCTGTAGAAGAGCTCGTAGAGCGCTTTGACACAGGTTGTACAATAGTTTCGACTCTTCCGCATTGGCTTCTTGGCCGACAGCACCATTGATGCGCACGACTGATGCGCAAGAGCCCAACACGTGGGTCCTGTTTTCTATGCGCCTGATTTTCTGGGACCGCCTCAAACTTGTGAGGTCGTGTATATGTGGTTTCCCGAAGGGGGAACGGGGATCATGAAGGGGAGGAGTCTCTTATGAACGTCACGCCTCTTATCCCAGATGGCTATAACGGCCCGATTAAACAATTGACCTGCCGCATCTGCAAGCACGTATTCTATCTCACGCAGGATGACTACCATCGCCTCCCGGAGGTCCGCTTTTGTCACGAGTGCAGCCTCATTATGCTCGAAGAGCTTCAGAGCCCCCAGGATGTCCATACCTCGCCACCAGCGCTGGTGCCCAGGGAGCAGTCGGTCGTAGCTCCACCAGCGCGCGCTTCTGTCCAACCCTCACCACCTGTTCGCGTTCCACAGCCGCGCACGATTGACCGGGAGAAAATGACCATCGAGCAGTTGCTCGATGAAGCAGCCATGCTGCGCAAGACGTGGCGCTTCAAAGAAGCGCTCGCTTCCTACGAGCAGGCCCTCCAGAGAGATCCGGATTGTCTCGCTGCGCATCAAGGCCGGTGCAACATGCTCAAAGAACTGGGCCGTCGGCAGGAGGCCCTGCTCGCCTACGATGAACTCGTGCGCCTTGATCCGCAGTCCGCGAAAAGCTGGGTGGGCAAAGGGTGGGCCCTCGTGCATCTGAATCGGTACGAGGAGGCGCTGGATGCCTGTAGCCGGGCCATCCAGCTCGACGACACCTACGCCATGGCCTTTGCGGAAAGGGGCAAAGTTCTTACGCACCTCGGCGAGTACCAACAAGCCCTCCACGCGCTCGATCAGGCCATCGCATTGGCCCCTGATTATGAATCTCCCTATATGGACAAAGCGGAGGTGTTTGCCAAATTGCGGCGATACGAGGAGGCCCTCTCCGCCTATGACCAACTCATTCGCCTTGATCCTGACCACTACTTTCTCTACTGGCAGAAAGCGAATTTTCTGGGGAGCATCGGGCGGGAGGAAGATGCCCTGGCCACCTATGACCAGTTCATCGAGCGCAGGCCGCACATCTTCGAGGGCTACCAGTGGAAACTCTTTTTCCTGACGGAACGTGGCCGCTACGCCGACGGGCTGGCGACCTGCGAGCGTTGCCTGGCGCACAACCCGCAGCTGGCCAGGGCGCATGAGTGGAAGGGGCGGATGTTAGACCACCTGGAGCGCTATGAGGAGGCGCTGGCCTGCTATGAGGAAGCGCTGCGCTGCGACCCCAGGGATGCTGAGACCATGCTCTCCCAGGCCAGAACGCTTTCCAACCTGGATCGATTCGATGAGGCGCTCTCCGCCTGGGAACGCGCGCTGGCCCAGGCCCCGAAGAACCCCTCGGCCTACAAAGAGAAGGGCGACATCCTCACCAAACAGAAGCGGTATGCGGACGCGCTCCTGGCCTATGAGCAGGTGGTTCAGCTCAAACCCGATGATGCCTATGCCTACGATCAAGTAGGCGACGTCCTCAGCAGGCTCGAGTGCTATGCCGATGCCGTCAAGGCCTATAACCAGGCGATCCGACTCTGGCCCGACTTCACCGGAGCGCACAGTTCGAAGGCCCATGCCTTAGAGCAGCTGGGACACTATGAACAAGCGCTGGTGGCCTACAACAAAGCGCTTGGGCTGAGCCCGAAGCATTTTTCGCTGCTGTTCGCCAGGGCTGGTGTGCTGAAAAAGCTGCTGAGATATAAGGAGGCCAACGCGGAGTATGACCGCGCGCAGCTGGTCGCGCCCAACCCGTGGTTTGCTGCCTGTTGCATCATAGCAGGTGTCGATCTCGAGAGTGCCGCAGAAGCGAAGGCGCGATTGGAGGCTGCAGGCAAAGCGCTCAGCCATGAGGCGATCGAGGCCGAGATCAAGCTGATCTACCAGGAGCGAAAGCTAGCCAGGTTGAAATCCTCTCCACTCTTCCAGCCGGTCTGTCTGGTGATGCGCGAGCGGCAGGAGTGGAGCGGGACTGCCAAACAGTTCAAGGAGATCCTGTGCCAGCACTCCCCTGAGGCGTTCGCGACGTGGTACCGGGCACCTCGCAGGTTTGTTGAGGAACTCAAGGAGATCGCACCCGCGCTCCGGGACGCAGGAATTGCCGCCAGCGCCCCTCCTGATACCGCTCTGGTGACTCTGGGCAGGGTTGACGAGGAACGGAAGTAGGAGAGGTTTGTGGCGCGTTGCTCGCTTGAGTGATCGCCCAAATGCCATTTCGCTATCTGCAGCAAAGGAAAACACCGCCTTCCTCTGTTTTCGAGAACGTCTCGCGTTGAACGAGTATTCCAAGGGAGCATGAGCGGGCTCTCTCCGCCAGGTGATAGGATAGCGTAGGAAGCAAGAGAAAAACCAGCAACTCTCTCACTGGGAGCGATGCGAGTGGAAAGAGTTCCATGCAGAAGAGAACGGTGCCGATTACGGCTCCTCACCAGGGAATCCTGGTCTCCATCGATGTCAACGTCGGTGATGCGGTGCAGCGCGGGCAGCGTGTTGCCGTCATGGAAGCTATGAAAATGGAGTCCATCGTGGAAGCGAACTGCGATGGGGTTGTACATGAGATCGTGGTAGCTGTAGAAGAAGCCGTCTCGACCGGACAACCGTTGCTGTTCATCGAGCCGGTCGATGCTGTCGGCGGGCGCGTGGAGCAGGGACAGCCCGTGGATCTCGACGCCATCCGCCCCGACCTGCAGGAGGTGCGGGAGCGTCATGCCATCGGGCTGGATGAGTCCCGACCGGAGGCTGTCGCACGTCGCCGCAGCAGCGGACAGCGCACCGTGCGCGAAAACATCGCCGAGTTGTGCGACGCTGACAGCTTCATCGAGTATGGCGCGCTGACGCTCGCCGGTCAGCGCCGGCGGCGTCCCCTGGAGGAACTGATCGCGCTGAGTCCGGCGGATGGCCTGGTGGCGGGCATCGGGAGGGTCAACGGCGCCCTGTTCCCCGATGAGCAAGCGCGCTGCCTGGTGCTGGCGTACGACTACACGGTCTTCGCCGGCACGCAGGGCGTTATGAATCACAAGAAGACCGACCGGCTCTTGCGCCTCGCCCAACAGTGGAAGCTGCCCATCGTGCTCTTCGCCGAGGGCGGAGGTGGGCGTCCTGGCGATACCGACTGGTCGGGCGTGGCGGGACTGGACAACACGACCTTCCTCAACTTCGCCCGGTTGAGCGGGCTGGTGCCGCTGGTGGGTATCGTCTCGGGGCGCTGTTTTGCCGGCAACGCGGCCCTGCTCGGCTGCTGCGACGTGATTATCGCCGCGCAGGACGCGACCATCGGCATGGGAGGCCCGGCCATGATCGAGGGCGGCGGACTGGGTGTCTTCACACCGGAGGAGGTTGGCCCGGTCAGCATGCAGGCTCCTAACGGGGTCATCGATGTGCTGGTGGCCGACGAAGCCGAGGCGGTGCGCGCCGCTAAACGCTATCTGGCATACTTTCAGGGCAGCACGGCCAACTGGGCCTGCGCCGATCAACGCCTGCTGCGCCAGCTTCTCCCTGAGAACCGCCTGCGCGTCTACGATATGCACGCGGTAATCGAGACGCTGGCCGACCAGGATTCGGTCCTGGAATTGCGCCGCCAGTTCGGGGCTGGCATCATCACGGCCTTGATCAGAATTGAAGGGCGACCCCTGGGCGTGATCGCCAACAACCCGCTGCACCTGGGCGGCGCGATCGACGCCAACGCCGCCGACAAAGCAGCACGCTTCATGCAGGTGTGCGACGCTTACGGCCTGCCCATCCTCTCCCTGTGCGACACCCCCGGCTTCATGGTCGGACCGGAGGCGGAGCGGACCGCGCTCGTCCGGCACGTCTCTCGCATGTTTGTGACGGCGGGCAGCATCAGCGTGCCATTTCTCTCGGTCATCGTCCGCAAAGGGTACGGACTGGGCGCGCAGGCGATGACCGGCGGCAGCTTCCATGCCCCCCTCTTTACGGTCGCCTGGCCCAGCGGAGAATTTGGCCCGATGGGCCTGGAAGGCGCCGTGCGGCTGGGCTACCGCAAAGAACTCGCGGCCATCAGCGACCCGCAGGAGCGCCAGGCCGCCTTTGAAAGAATGGTCGCCGCCGCCTACCAGCAGTAGGGCTTATGCGTTCTCACAAAGAGAGAGACAAGACCTCCAAAGCAGCTTGAGGATGCGTGCTGTTGTAGCGCATGCGAGCAGCAATGGTGGAAAAGCCAGCGTGACGGAGCAAACTGACCACGGTATTGCGTAATGCGGCCATGATTTTAGGTCCATTCTCACAATGGACCGTGCTTTTGTCCTCACCCATGGTCACATCTTTGACATAATGTAAGCCGTTTTCAATGATCCAATGTCCTCGTTTGAGCGTGAGCAAGCGCTCAGGGATGGCGATCGTCGCGGGCAGGCTTGTCACCCCATTAGCGTATCGCCTCTTTCCAGACGCCCTTGGATTGATAGTCTCGGCGGATCTCAAAGACTTGCTCTAAGCCAGGCCAATCGGAATAGCCCTTGAGTTCGGAAGACACCCGAATGCTTCGCATGTCCACACGCCCGTGGGCCTTCTCCGTCGTTTGAGCGTGTTGTTCAGGTAAGCGCAACACCCCCTCTCCTGCTCGTTTTGCAGGAGCGGGTGGAGCAAACAGCAGGCGCACATCTTCCAACAGGTGCGGTTGATTTCCCTTCACCAGAAACAGATAATCCCCTCCTGCCAGACGAAGCGCAGCGCACAAGCATCTCTGACAATACAAGGCATCTCCGGTGAGCACTTTGCCATGCCAGTCGATGTGTTGGATGAGGCGGGAAGCGACGGCCAGCTCACTTTTCTCTTTCTTGTCTTCTTGCGCCTCGTGCTCTTGTGCTTCCGTGAGTGTCCTCGTCGTTTCCATCGCTGGTGGCTCCCCCTTGGGTTCGACGTCTGTTTTCTCCACATGCCCCTGGCTTAGCACGATGCCCGTCTGATGGTCGACCAGACTCACGGCATGGATCGGATAGCCATTCTTCTCTTCAAACTTCAATCTCCCCCGTTGTGCTTTTCCATCAATCGACACCGCACCCTCTCCTCGTTTCTCCGTCTGGCTGTTCACGATGTGGAGGAAAATATGGCGAAATGCGGCTTCAACCTCTTCCGCATTCACTCTGCGAAAGAGGCGCTGGATCGTGCTTTGATGGGGAGTCACCCCATTTTCAAATCCTAACGCCTTTTTGCTCTCGTCACTTTGTCCTGCCCCCCATTCGGCGATGGCCAATTCCGACAGATGATTGCAAAGGATCGCAGCCAACGCTAATAACAAGATTGAGGTGATGCTGTACCGTTGCCCTTGTTTTCTTCGTGGATCTTTCACGCGCTCACATGCGCTTTGCCAATCAATTCCCCCTGGATGTTCCTGAGCTAGTCCCTTTAGACAATCGACGATGGATTCTGTATACTGCATCTGTCTCTTCTTTCTGGATGGATCGGTCTTTGCTTAGAACCCAATCCTACCAGAGAAGAGGGGAGTTGTCTCCTTTCCTTTGGTTTTTCTAGAACGCATAAGCCCTACTACCAGCAGGGGAAGGCCATCAATATGGCGTCCTTTATGGAAATCGACGATGTCATTGACCCGCTGGACACACGGCGCTGGATTATGCAGGGCTTGCGCTCCACCCCCGCCTCTTCCCCCAGAGATGGTCGGCGGCGTCCCTTCATTGACACCTGGTAAATGGTGTGCTCTCACTCATCGGTTTTGGCCGTTGCACGATGATCGGGTACCTCTATACTGCTACTGGTAAACCAGAGGAGGAGCTTCCTCCTGGAGGGGACTGCTCATCACGCCTTCCGATTTTCTCTTGCCATGGCTGAGATCGTCTGCGATGGTTCGATACCCCGGGACTTCAACGGGATCACCCCCTCCCTGCTCTGCACGAACACCCTTCTCCATATGTTGAAAGGCCGTGAGTCGACCGTGAAAATGAAATACGCCCCTGTGAATTGCGGTAAGAAAGAGATGAGGGTCTTCTGTTACCATTCTCCGTAGTGCCGACCACATTCAGGGCCGGAACAAGGAGCGCTTACATTGACGAGCAAGGAAGCCAGAGAGCGCAATAACTTTCTTCTTGACGGAAATGTGGATTGAAAAAATATATCAAATATGATATATTTGGAACAAGGGTAGGTGATGAGGAGCGAGCAGCCAGCGTATAAAAGGCAGTGGCGCGACTATCAAACCGAGAATGGAGCACGACCCATAAAAGATTTCCTTTTGGGGTTACCAGATGAAGACCGAGCTGCCATCCTGGAGGAAATGGAGTATGTGCGCGCACATGGGACATCCGTAGCACGCCATGTGCGTCAAGACATTTACGAGGTTCGTGCTTTCTACAACACCAAGGCCTATCGCATCCTTTTTGCGTGTGAAGGCCGTTTTCACCACGTACTCCTGGCTTTAGAAGGCTTTCAGAAAAAGACGCAGCAGACACCGAGGACTCACCTGAAGCTAGCAGAACAACGACTGGCAGATTGGCATCGGCGGGGCAAAGCAAAGCGAATTGGTCAGGAAAAGTAAAGGAGCGACCGATGGAACAGGATTTTCTCGACGAGATGGTCGAGGAATCAACGAGGAAGAACTCCGAATTCCCCTCGTTGATGGAGGAAGCGCGCCAGCGCCGCGCGCTGCTGGACGCACTGGCTGCTGTTCGTAGTCGCTCTCACATCTCACAAAGTGCTATCGCCAAACAGATAAAGACTTCTCAGTCCGCTATTGCACGATTAGAAGCCGGCATTGTCGATCCGCGCCTCTCGACGGTACAACGCTATGCGGCTAGCGTAGGCAAGCGGATCCAGTGGACGCTCGTCGATGCCTAAGATCCCTCTCCCTCATTACTGCACCGGCTACGGAGGTATCCTTACAGCAGAGCCAGGACAAGCCCTTCACTGATAACCAGGATTGGAAGCGACGATAGAAATGAGTAAAACCAGCGGGAGCGGCCCCTCCAATGAGATTGACGACTACATTGCTGCTTTCTCTGATATTTGACGTTTAAACTAAAGTAAGCTCAGCAATCCCCTTCCAAGGATTGCTGAGGGGGAGTAATGTATCCAAAAGACCAAAACTTAGGAGCATTACTCGGATGAACCTTAACACACTGAACGAATTTCGTCATGGGATGTACCACTGCTTCGGCCACGCCAAAGACGCGCTGTTCAATCTGGTGGATGCGCTCTCGAGTGAAGCCGCAGCCAGGAGCTTCCCCGAGTTGTCGTTCTCGCCGTTTTTTGAGCGCAGTTGGGCCAGCCTCTACGAAGCGCTGGAAGACGGCCAGATCGATGCCGAGCGCCTGCGCCAGCTCTTTGTGGACTTCGCGCCCCTGCCTGCGGCCGGGGAGATCGTGTTTCTGGGGGTGGACACCAGCAATCTGTATCGCCCAGAGGCCGAGACCGCCGAGGATCGCACGTTGGTGCCCATCGCCCATGTGCCCAAGAACACGCACGTGGCCAGCCCGGGCTGGGTCATGAGTCACGTGGCGCTCTTGCCCACACAAGCTGGTCAAGGCACCTTCATTCTGGACACGGCACGGGTGGCTTCGACGGACCTGGCGACTGCGGTGGCCGCCCGTCAACTGCGCGCCGTCGTGGCCTTGTTGGTGGCTCGTGGGTTGCATCCCATCATCATTGGCGACCGCTGGTACGCTTGCGCACCCTTCCTGGCTCGCTTGGCCGACGTCGAGGCGTGCTGCCTGTTGCGCGTCAAAAGGAACCGCGTCTTCTATCGTCGCGCCCCGCAACGCTTTCCCGGCCAGGTGGGAGCCAGTCGTAAGGATGGGGAGCGCTTTCAATGCCAAGACGAGAGCAGCCATGGCGAAGCGGACGAGACGTGGGAAGGTCTGGACGCCAAAGGGGCGCGCATCCAGGTGCGCTGTTGGCAGCACTTGCACCTGCGCACGGCGCGGGAGATCGAGGTCTCGGTGATCCAGATCATCTGTCATGGGGCCAGCGGCAAGGCACGTGACCCCAAGATCAGTTGGTTTGTCTGGAAAGGCGAGCGCTCGGCTCCTCTGGCCCAGATTAGCCCGACCTATCGCTTGCGCTACTCGCATGAGCACGGCTATCGCTTTGACAAACAGGAGTTGCTCTGGGATGAGCCCCGGCTGAGCACCCCGCAACGCACCGAACGCTGGACGCACATCGTGGCCTGCGCTCACAATCTGCTGGTGCTGGCTCGTCCGCTGCTGCAGGGGGGCTATCGACCGTGGGAGACCCGCTCCTCGCTTCCGACGTTGGCGCAGGTGCGACGGGCGATGCCCACCCTTTTGCAGCAGTTGGGCACGCCTGCGCGAGCGCCGCAACTGCGCGGAAAAGCGCCGGGACGGGCCAAAGGCTTTCATCCCAAGCCCAGGACACGTCATCCGGTGATTCGTAAAACGAGCAAAAAGCAGAAAAAGAGCAAAAAGAGCGCCTCTGCCTGAGCTTGTTCGACGGCTCTTGTTCATTGCGACTCGTCTTTCTTCGCTCTGAGCCCTCTATGATATGGTTCAGCTAGCTTCGTGTTAGTTTAAACGTCAATCTGATGAAGAGCGTCAAGAATATGCCGCTGCGGAAACGGCCCTGGATTTAGCTACCATGCTCTATCGCATCAAGCAGGAACAGGGACCAGGGGAGCAACACGATGCGGAGCGAGACGGTTTAAAGCGGCGAGCCATCGGCCGCCTGGAGAAAGCAGTGTCCACCTCGCAGATGCGAACGCTCCAACCCTATCTGGACGCTTTAGGATTTGACCATGAAGCCGGAAACTGAGAGGCTGCTGCACCAATGCCGTTCGGCCTTCTTGCAGCAGAGCAATGAACAACTCCACACGCTGTTCGTGGCATGGTTCGAGCGTCTGGTCGGAGAAGAATCCATCGAAGAAACGCTCGATGACCTCTGCCTGCTGCTGGGCTATGGCATACGCTCAGTCCAGTCACAGATCCTGTACGCTACCTCTACCGCCTGGTGGGAAGTCGAGGGCTGCGCCGACCTGGATGGCGAATTTGAGTGCGCCGAGGTGGCAGCTCTGCAGCACCGCCTCATCGCGATGCCGATCAAGCAGTTTGCCCTGCTCGCCGACCTGGCCTATCACATCTGCACGCTGGAGGCTGAGGTGGAGTGGCAGCCCAGCCCTCCAACTGGACAGGAGTGGCTGCGTACCCTGGCTGCCTGGCTTAGCACCGGTGCGCGGGAACCTTTTCACAATCAGAGCTGGCGCAATAAGTCGCATACCGCTCCACCCGCCGCCCAAATCCAACTCACCCGCAAGCAACTAAGAGCCCAGAAGCGCAAACGTGAGCAGCGGCTGGTCGAGCAGGCATGGCAGCGCGGCTATCTGCTGTTGGGTCCAGAGGTCGGTTCGCAGGTGCCGATTCTCGTTCAGAACAGGTGCAGAAAGAATCGTCGCCCGTATATCAGCGTGCAGCAGAAAGGCGAGCAGTTTGCCAGCATCCATATCGATGCCTGCACCGTTCGCAGGGCGTTCGAGAGGGAGGGGAAACTCTTCATCGGTGCGCCCCTTCCCACTTTCACGCCGACCGACGAGTTACGGCAGCGCCTGGGCCGATTGGCCGCGCAGTACAGTACCGGGTCAGGGACAGCGCCCCACAAAGCCTATACACTCTCCGCGGACGGGGATATCTTTGAACTGAAACAGGTCTTGCAGGCTGACGTTCCTGGGATGGTTGCCGATTTCATGGCACTCTGGCCGGACATCCTGACGCAATACGAGGCCCAGCTCGAGACCAGCCGGATCGCTTGCATAGAGCGGCAGCGCGAGTTGGAGGAAGCCAGAAAACCCAGGTGGATTAAAGCTCTGGCGGCTTTGAGCGCCCAGGAGCTGGGAGCGACCTGCCCCCAGCTCGATGAAAAAGTAGTCCTGCCAGATGAGTGGGCGACCCTGCTCTCTAAAGAGCAGCTGGGGGCCTTTCTCAATTTGCCCGCCAGCTCACGGGAGATCAAGGCCAATCTGGTGCAGCACCTCTTGACGCGCCTGGAAGCCGACAGCGTCGCCAAAGCGCAGTTTTTCGAGGTCTTTGCCTTTGAATTGGCTGTGCCGCCCTGGGAGATCGAAACACTGCTCAGCTGCACTACGACCGAGCGCAAGCGCTGGATGGAGGAGGAGAAGCTTCCAGTCCTCGGCTACAGCAGCTTCCGCAAGGCGGGCAGCGACCACGACTACCCTCTCTACGATCGTCGAGTGATCCTGGCCCTGACGAGCAGTGAGATCGAGGCCTGGCGCAGCGAACACCAGGCCCGCGTGCGAGAGCGGCGCCAGGCTACCGCTCAGGCGTCAGCAGCCAGTAGAAAAGCCCGGCGAAGAGAGGGGCAAACGGCGCACGAGGCCTAGCTCCCTACTGCGTTTGCGCGCACTCTATCTCCCAGAGGGACAACTTAATTCCGCAACTCGGAGAGTTTCCAGGGGATGGTGCAGTATTAATGCAGAGTTTAATATCTCGAAGTTGATAGTCCAGCACTCAACTTCGAGGCACAACTTAATTCCGCAAGGGAGGACAACTTAATTCCGCACCTACAATGTGTTGTGTAGAATTTTAATAAATCCGTTCCCATGTGAATAAATCCGTTCCCAATATCGGATGAAGGGGAGACACGTGAAGGGCTAGGAAGTGTTTATGTGTCTCTCCTTTCATCTGGTCAAGAAGGCTTAGTTGAAAGCCGCTGTTGTAGACGTGGAATTAGGTTGTCCTTTTCCAGCGTCTGCGGAATTAAGTTGTCCCCTGTGGAATTAGGTTGTCCTTCTTTTAAAGAGGACGCTGTAGACATCAAATAAAGTTGTAAACCGAAAGCGCTGGCGATCACTATTAACTTCGGTGGTCGCCAGTTGTCTTTCTTTCTAAAACATTTGGATGGAGACGTTCGCATTCATGAGCATATCCAACAAACAATGAGGATCGGCATAATCTGGAGGCCTAATGGCACGAGTTGAAAGTCAAGCAGGGACAGAGAGAGATTTTTGCTATTCTTAGGTCATATAATTGCTTACTCTCACCCTGTATGCTAAAATCAGAAATCTCCACTATTTAATAGACAGGCATGCTATAATGAAAAGTCTGCTTCTCTCAAAATTAAACTGTACGAAGAAAAGAGGTGCGGGGATATGCTCGGGACAGATAAGATCACAACCAAACGATCTATCATCAACCAGCAGCTTTTTTCTGAGGCGTACTTGCGTGAATTATGCTCTGGGAAGTTTTCTCTTGATGCCGCTAATGTGTGCTTGCAGATTATACGCGAATGGCGCGAAGCATATCCCAACCTCGAAGATGGGAATCAACTGCGGCAATACATTGGACAATGTCTAAGTGCATTGCATATTTCATATACTCCGCAACAAAGCCTCTACATAATCCATACAGACGAAACAAAAACGAACCAGACGGGCATTTGCTTGATTGTGAACGATGTAGACCTTGGATGTACTATCAAAGGGAGTCATCATCAAGCAAATGCGTGGTGCTGTTTTGCATTGGGGCATCATCACCAATGGAAGACGTTGGCGGCTCTGCCATGCTGTTGCTGCTGCTCCATATGAAGTATTTTTGGAGATAGATCTGGATGGGCTTTTACGGGAGAATAATCTCTCCGAATTTCTTCTATACTATCTCTTTTTTGGGCAGCAAGCTTTTACTACCGTTCAGTTGAAGCATACCAATGCCCAACAGATAGGCCTTGACCGGTTTCTGGAGGAATCGGAAAAACGGGTAGATGTGATTCAGCGCTACTTGAGAAGCCAGGTTGAGCCAATTCTACAATCGCTCTGTCTGGGCTTCGTTCAAGACGAGGCTGCTGGATCGTACACCCGTGAGACTCTTGACGAGATATACCGGAACACTATTTTCCTATTATATCGTATCCTCTTTTTGTTTTATGCAGAGGCGCGCGGACTGCTGCCCACGCAGGATGCAAACTACCAATATATTGGCCTCGCTGGCATTGTAGAAGATGCGCGCCTTCACCAGCAAGAGGGCATACACGATCCTGATCCATTCTCTCTCTGGAAGCGGCTTACACACCTCTTCGTAGTCGTAGATGACGGTGATGAATCAGTAGGCGTCCGTCCATATAATGGAGGACTTTTCAGTGATAGAGAGAAGCCATATCTAAAAACCCATAAGATCACAAACGCTTACCTGGCACAGGCTCTCTTTGAACTGGGTTACATGCAGAGGAAAGCTGGCATATATCCAGTTGACTACTGTGATCTCACGGTACGTCACCTCGGTACCCTTTATGAGGGCCTGCTTGAATATCGCTTGAATCTTGTATCCCAGGAACCTGTGGTTGTACGTGAGAACAAAGGCAATCGTATCTATATCCCAAGGAGTCAGGCTGGCGTCGTTAAGCGAACTGAGACAATATTGGAAGTAGGTGAGGTCTACTTTGCTGACGATAAGGGGAGCGTAAGTCTAGCGGGTCCTACTATACTCCAGAGGACGTGGTGCAGTATATTGTGTCTCACACAGTTCTGCCAAAGCTACTGGAACGCCGCCAGCTACTGGAAACATTGCTTGTCGATATACAACATGAAATGACAGTAGCAGCAACCAGCGATGAGTACTCTCGCCTTGAGCGTTACGCCGACCAGGAGGCGCTGAAGACAATTGAACATGATCTACTTGGCTTGCACATCCTTGATCCTGCTATGGGCAGCGCTCATTTCCTGGTTGCAGCAGGTCAGCTGCTGACGAACTTCATTGTTGAGACGCTCAACATGACAGAATGGGTGAATAGCTCCATCAGCAGCGATCCTCTTATGTGGAAACGCCGTGTAGTGGAGCGCTGTCTCTATGGAGTAGACCTCAATCCCTTGGCTCATGAACTAGCAAAGCTTGCCCTCTGGCTTAGTAGTGCGAGTGTTGGTAAACCGTTGACTTTCCTGGATCACCACCTGAAGGTTGGCAACTCGCTCTATGGAGTTCCATTTAACCGTCTGTCTATGCTCCCAACAACCAACAATGCTCGTAAGCAAGACCTCTTTCAAGAAATACGCGAGCAGACTATCAGGGCTGTAGTGGAGAAACTTGGCGGAATTACCGGTATCGACTCTGATCATATCGATGATGTGAAGTATAAAGGTGAGGTCAACCGCTCTGTAATCGACTTCACACAGCGTCTGCGCGATATCGCGCATGTCTGGCTGGGGACGCTTTTTGGTCTCCAGAACAGCAATGGCCAGCCTTTAGATGAACAGGAATACCAGCAGCTTCTTGAGGAGGTCACGCGCAATTATACTACCGAGTCCTGGGAAATGTATGTTAATTCCAGGTATGTGCTGCGCGAAGCACGTAATCTTGCCGCTCCCGAAGAAAAGTGCTTTTTCCATTGGGAATTGGAATTTCCCGATGCTGTGGTTGATGGGAGATGCCAGTTTGATGTAATCATTGCTAATCCTCCCTATGTTGGTACGCAGCCGAACAAGGCAATCATGTCCCTCTTTGAGACAGCGAAATGCGGAGACCTTTACGCGTGGATACTCGAACAAGCTTTACATTTTCTGGATAATAGAAGCCGACTGGGAATGATTGTTCCCTTATCGTTAATGTTTAGTAGATCATTCACATCTCTCAGAAAATTACTGCTCTCTAGCGACTTGCATCTTGGTCTTTCGTCCTATGACAATATTCCTGACGGCTTATTTAATGGCGGCAAGATAAGCGATAACACAAATAAAGAGAACTCTCAGCGGACAACGATTGTATTCGCATGGGCAACTCCTGGAAGAACTAGGGTAGAGACAACTGATTTATTAAGATGGCGTCATGAAGATCGTGATGTGCTGTTCGACAGAATACACTTTGCGGATACAACAATCTTCTGCTCCAAAGAGAATTTCCCTCGAATAGGGAACGACTTATTAGCAAGTTTCTGGGCAAAGCTAAAAAATACAAGACGTGCCTTATCCGATCTTTGTATTGAGGTGCTCTCAGAGACGCAAAGGCCAGATCCAAACGCAATATTTCTAACCGTTCCTCGTGCAACTCGTTATTTTATCTCAGCCACTCCCGGCCCAATGTCACGCAATAAAGTTTTATCCCTTGTTTTTAGAGACAAAGATGATATGGATTTAGCTCGCGTGATCCTCAATAGCAATATCTTTTACTGGTATTGGAGGTCGTTTGGTGATGGTTTCCTTCTTAATGTTGAAGTTGTAAGTTCTCTACCTGTGCCAGATAAGCCTGATTGTGAATACATTAATCTCGCTGCTCGGTTAGACACGGTACTCGAGGAGTGTACGACGTATAAAATGTTCCGAGGAGAGAGGATTCCTAATTACAATTTCAACAGGCGCATGGATATCTTGCTTGACATTGATGCATGGATTATCCGTCACATAGCGCCCGATCTGAACCTGCCGCGAGATATCTTCGCGCAATACAAATCCAACTCGTTTTTACGACCGCTTGACTTATCTGCAACACTTGGGGCAGAGGTAGAAGAAATATCGGTGGTAGGAGAATGATGCAGATTAGCAGCAATGGGTCATTAAAGCCGAAATTACAATTGAGCAACGGCTACTTTGTCAATTTCACGTATTTGGCGCGTATTCTCAACGCAGTCTGCCAGGATCAGCGTGAGCGCATACCACAAGCCGAACTTGCCGCTGCAATCGGTTTTACTGAGAGGCATGTGAAGCATCTCTGTGGCATTGCCCACGCCTTGGGATTGACCGAGAGAATCACCTATAAGCCAACACTGCTGGGTCGCCTGGTACACAAATATGACCCTTTCTTCGATGATGTGGGAACACTCTGGTTTCTCCATTACATGATTAGCTCCAATCCATATAATCTGGTCTGGAATCGCTTGGTGACAGGAATCTTTCCATCGTGTAGAAACATAACACGCGAGCAGGCGCGCGCTGCCTTTAACGACCTGCGTCAGGTCCTTACTGAACATAGTCTCCAGAGTCATGTATTGAAAGAACTGAACACCGTACTTGACGCTTACACGAACCAGTATTTTGCCCGTCTCAATTACTTACACCTGGAAAATGATACCTATGTTCTGGGTAAAGCTGAACCCGTGCCTCCTCTCGTCCTCGGAGCATGTACCGTCTGTTTCCGAGACCGTCATCGCTCCAATGATACTGCTGTCTCTGTAACAGATATGCTTAGCACATCAAACGGTCCTGGAGTTGTGCTCCAACTTGTAGAGGATCGCCTTCGTGGAATCCTGGAGCAGTTAAAAGTGCAGCCAGGGTTCTCCTTGGAAAGTCAGGCTGACCTCGACCAGGTGCGCCTTACCGATAACACACCTGCCTATGTATGGATGGAGCGTTACTATGTCAGTAAATGATCTTGCTCGTATAGATATACGGCAGTTCCTGCGACGACAACAGGGCGAACGGTACAAAGCTTTCGTCATTCACGGCCCGCCGCTAGCAAGCAAAACAAAATTTGCTCGTAAACTGGCTGAGGTAATTCCAGGTGGTGTATACCTGGATTTGCTCCACTACGTTACCGAGCGGCCTGAACTGGCACAGCAGGTCGACATGATCGATGTAGCGGCATTGCAGCGCCTCGTCATCACGTATGCTGCCAACACGGGGGCACGGGTCCTCCTGGTAGACGAACTGGATTTTCTTATACCTGTCTGGGGTGATGATCTGACTGAATTCAAGCACATGGTCAGATCGCTCTCCGTTGCTCAGACATCCACTATCATTGGCTTTATTCTGCAAACTCGCTACGAATTGGAAGAGTGGATACTTCCAAATGGAGCCAACAACCAGAACCGCATCCTGCACATCGAAAATATCCAGGCATTACAGCCCTGAACCCTTAAAGGCTAGTTAGGAGAGGCTTTAGAATGGAAGAGCCAACTATTCAAGAAATCGTTGAGGTACATGGAGGTTATACCTCGTTCGTTGACTTGAAACTAGAGTTGTTCGATGATACCAGAAATACTGGGCGTATGTCTCGCTATCGCCCGATCGCCTCCCACAGGCAGGCCTTCCAGAAACTCGCCCGATCACTCAATATCAAGGACAATCGCTGCTACCTGCTAACCGGCGCGTACGGCACTGGTAAATC
>Ga0137378_10002010_pt1 | contig 17402 bp, 14 predicted proteins | sample SagtaG_21_FD_104813 | JGI IMG/M metagenome (GOLD analysis project Ga0137378, IMG submission 104813) | Vadose zone soil microbial communities from Sagehorn Ranch, Mendocino, California, USA - Sage2_L_60_16 metaG | ecosystem: Environmental > Terrestrial > Soil > Vadose zone | place: USA... | reverse complement strand
GCAGCAGCACGGAGGCGAGGCGCAGGTTGAGAGCATACCCGGCAGAGGCAGCGCCTTCACTGTTACGCTGCCTCTGTAACTTGAGGCTTTCCTTACAATTTTTTTGCAAATTCTTGCTAATCCTCCTGTAGTCTTAACATAGGCTTTATATCCCCCCTGCTACACTACCATTAGCCGGCATAAAACTATGTCATAGCGATGAGTAGTGGTAGCTTCTTGGTGGTTTCCCTGCTGCTTGTTCTCATTGTTTGAGAGCATAAAATGATGCCTTTTCAGGCAACTTCGACCAATATTATATAAAAAAGAGGAGCAATAACGGTATGCGCGTAAAGCGAATACTCAGCCAGGTTCTGGCTGGGATAATACTCTTACTGTTTACAGTTGTCATCGCAGCCTGCGGGAGTTCCAGCGCTGCTGCTGGAACCACATCCACAGTAACTGCAACTGCGACAAGTTGTATTTCACAGGCCACTGGTACTATTAAGGGTATTAACGGCACTACCCTACTGGTAACCAACATGCAAGGGAAAGATGTGCAAGCGGTGTTGACGAGCAAAACGACGTTCGCCCGCCAGGCAACGCTCACGCCGGCGGATCTCAAGGTGGGCATGCTTGTCTCAGTCACCGTCACACAGAACCCCGATACTACCTACTCCGCGCTGGCGGTGAATGTCCGCGCCTCTTTGACACGCACAGGGGGATTCACGAGAGGCTCTGCGCTTTGCAACGGCCAACGCCCTCGCGGCGCGTTTGGCGGACCAGGGTTTGGCTCCGGCGCGCCAGGTAGTGGACAGAGTCGTCAGACTATCAGCGGGACGGTCAATCAGATTAACGCCGGTTCCCTCACCGTAACGGACACCAGCGGCAACGACTTCACCGTCTCCCTCACCACTACAACGCGTATCAGCTCGCAGCAGACTTTTAGCGCCAGCGACCTGCGCGTCGGTGAAGCAGTCACGATCACCGGCAGCGCGAACAGCCAGGGCGTGATCAATGCCAGCAGTGTGTCGATTCTGCAAGCTCTCCCGACCAGGAGAACAACTCCGACACCAACACCAGGTACATAAAAAGGAGAAGTATACGATGTCAGACACGTTAAAAACAAATCAGGATATAACTGATAGTGATGTTCAGGCGGTAACTGATAGTGATGTTCAGGCTGTCGGCTTTCCCAATCAGGATCTATACGATGAAGATGCCGATGCAATCAGTTTCCAACCACTCTTCCAGGACGATGAGGATGACAGCGCGCTTGTAGCCCCCCCCAACAGGCGTCTGCGCGTCTGGATGATCGTGGTGAGTAGCGTGCTGCTGCTGGCGTTGATCGGCGGCGGCGCGCTCTTCTATATGCAGCGCGCGCGGGCGTCGCAGGCGCAATATAGAACAATTCCTGTAACCATCGGCAACCTGACCAAAACGGTTTCGGCCAGCGGCCCACTGCAGGCAAAGGCCGAGTATGACATGAACTTCGGCACAACGGGGCAGATAAAAGAGATCGATGTGCATGTTGGGCAACAGGTGAAAGCCGGACAGGCGCTGGCCAAACTGAATGCGCCCGGCCTGGTGATCGCGGTAGAGCAGGCGCAACTCACCGCCAACAATGCCCAGGAGACCTATGACACCGCGGTCAACAACGGCGATGCGCAAACAACATTGGATGCTGACTACAACAGCCTGCAGAGCGCCCAATTGCAGTTACAAGCGGCTCAGAATAGCCTGGCGGCGGCTACCCTGACCGCTCCCGGCAACGCGACCGTTGCCGCCATCAACGGCGCCGTGGGACAAACGGCGAGCGGCAGCACCTCTACTTCGTCGTTCATAGTGCTGCTCAATACCAGCGGAATCACCATCACTGCAGCGGTCAACGAAGCCGATATCGCCAATGTGCAGGTCAACCAACCGGTGCGCTTCAGCATCACGGCCTACCCATCGCAGACCTTCAGGGCCACCGTGTCGAGCATCAGCATTGTTGGAACGACGAGTTCAGGCGTGGTGAGCTACCCCGTTACCCTGACGGTCGATATGAACAGCATCGGCAACGCGCGCCTCTATCCTGGCATGACTGCGACCGCCAACATCACCACAGCGCAGCGTATTGGCGCGCTGCTTGTCAGTAATAGCGCGTTCACCTTTACGACTACCGCGCTGCAGGCCGGCGTGGTCAGTCGCAGCGCCCTCACCCACTCCATAGGGGGGACGGGCGGCACAGGAGTACAGAGCGGCAACAGCGCACAGAGTCTGAGCAGTCGCCGCGTCGTGCTGGTGCTGCGCAATGGCAAGTTGGTTCCGGTTCTGATTACCACAGGCCTGACCAACGGCGCCTTCACGGAAGTCCTCTCAGGCCTCAACCAGGGCGACCAGGTCGTCGTAGGGGCAACGGGCGGCGCGTTTACGAACCTGTCAACAGGCGCCACTACCACTGGCGGTAATCCCTTCAGAACTGGGGGATTTGGCGGCGGGAACGGCGGCTCCAGAACTGGTTCGGGAGGGTAAACATGCAACACGACGAGCAATCAAACGGGATGAACGGTAAAAGTCAGGTTGTCAGGCCAGCGGCGATTCGCGTTGAGCAGCTCACCAAGAACTATTACCTGGGCCGCACCGTTGTGCCCGCTCTGCGCGGGGTCAACCTGGAAGTGAAGCAGGGAGAGTTTGTGGCTCTGATGGGACCATCCGGTTCCGGCAAGTCTACCTTCATGAACTTGCTGGGCTGCCTGGATCGCCCAACCAGTGGCAGCTACCTGCTGGACGGGGTACCGGTGAGCAAGATGAACGGCAATCAACTGGCCGATATACGCAATCAGAAGATCGGATTTGTGTTTCAGAGCTTCAATCTCTTATCCTGGATGACGGCGCTGGACAATGTGGAGTTGCCACTGGTGTACTCAAATGTTTCGAGAGCTGAGCGACTGAGGCGCGCGCAGCGAGCTTTGTCGATCGTGGGATTGAAAGCCAGGGCGCGCCATCGCCCGGCGGAACTGTCCGGCGGCCAGCAGCAGCGCGTGGCGATTGCGCGCGCGCTGGTGACGTCGCCCTCCTTATTCCTGGCAGATGAGCCAACGGGCAACCTGGACAGCCATACCAGCGAGCAGATCATCGCTATCCTGCAAGAACTGAATGCGCGCGGCTTGACGGTCGTGCTGGTGACGCACGAAGCGGATATCGCTAGCAATGCGCGTCGCCAGGTGAAGTTCCGCGATGGGCGCATTGTCGATGATTCTGGCGCAATGCAGTTGGTTCCTCTACCGATGACGATGGCGCGCCAGGTGAACGCGGGCGGAGCGGTCAAATGGCTAATGCCGGCCCCTATAGATGAAAAGCAGGTGACCACATGAGTACAACCAGAGAAGAACCTGAGCAGGAGGAGACGAGGGCGGGGCTTGCTCCGTCCATACAGACAAACGCCGTTGACGAGCGCAAACCGCAGCAGACAGCCAAATCCATGACCAGGCGCAAACCACGACAGTCCCGCCGCACGCGCGGATTTCGCGGCATCTTTCAAAGCACAAGGAGCGCGCTCCAGGCATTGCGAGCCAATGCGCTGCGCTCCTTGCTCACCTCGCTGGGCATTATTATCGGCGTGGGCGCGGTGGTCATCATGATCGCCATCAGCGAAGGCAATACTGCTGCCATCAACCAGCGGCTCTCAACACTGAACCCGCTGCAGTTGACCATTCGTTCCGGCAGCACCAGCACTGGCGGCGTCAGAGGAGGCGCGGGTACGCTGCAGTCGCTCACGCAAGCCGACGCGGACGCGCTGGCACAGCTTCAAGGCGTCACCGCCGTCAGTCCTACCCTCAACGCGAACGGCCAGGTCGTCTTCAGTAACCAGAACTGGTCAACCAGCGTCCAGGGCGTCTACCCCAGCTACCAGCAAATCGGCAGCTGGCAAATGCAGGAAGGGAGCTTTTTCACACAATCGGACCAACAGAGCGGCACGAATGTCGCGGTGTTGGGGCAAACGGTGGTAGACAACCTGTTTACCCCGCTCGGCATCGATCCGATTGGACAGCAGATACGCATCAGCAACCAGACATTCACGATTGTCGGCACGTTGGCCTCTAAAGGCTCAACAGGCTTCGGGGCCAACGCCGATGATGTGGTCTACGTGCCATTCAGCACGGCTCAGCAGCGCTTGAGCGGTAGTCAGTTTGTTAACAGCGTTGTCCTGACGGCGGATAACACCGGCGATGTGAACAGCGTTCAGAGCGCCGCGCAGGCGCTGCTTGAACAACGCCACAACATCTCCAATCCTGCCAATGACAACTTCACCATTCAGAACGCCTCACAGGTGCTCTCGACGGTGCAGGCAACTGCAATGTCCCTGACCATCCTGCTGGTAGGCGTGGCTGCTGTTTCGCTGTTAGTCGGCGGCATCGGTATCATGAATATCATGCTTGTTTCTGTCACCGAACGCACGCGCGAAATCGGCATTCGCATCGCCATCGGGGCGCGCCAGCGCGACGTGCTGGCGCAGTTCCTGATCGAGGCGTTCGTCTTGAGCGCGCTGGGCGGTATCATCGGACTGGTTATCGGCCCCATTGTCGCGTTTGCGATCGCCAACTCCAACGGCTACCCTTTAGTGATTGACCCGCTCTCGATTCTGCTCGCTTTCGGCGTCTCGGCACTGATAGGCATCGTCTTCGGCTTCTACCCGGCCCAGCGCGCTGCCAGGCTAGACCCGATTGTAGCGTTAAGGACGGAGTAGCAATCAAAGACAGGGCTTTTACGCCATGATTGTCAAGCGGGATTGGCTCTATCTGAACTTTCCCGTTTGAAATGGAGAAAAAAATAATCTATTCATCGCGGATTGAGTGCGTTATCTCAGCCTCGTTATCATAAAAATAGCTAATAGCATCGTACACCTGTGCCAGGGTGATACTTTGAGTATTGGCTATTTCTTCTGGATCTTTACCCGATTGGAACAGCAGTATAATATGGCGTACGGCTGTACGAGTACCTTCAACAATCGGTTCCCCACCATATAAGTCCGAGTCACGGATAATATAAGGATGTGCTGTACGTTCAATAGTCACAAGCTGGAGCTCCTTCACCGGTTACTATGCTCACACTGTGTAGTGTATCCTCTGCGCTCACACGCGCCAACTGCACTATCACATCATACCCCTTTCACAAGAATTTCACAACGCAACGTATCAACTCGACTCACACTTCAGGCCAGTTCATCTTTAATCAGCATCTTTCAGGTTGCAACGAGTTTTCAAAAAGGGTTGACAGCATCCAAATTGCAATGTACAATATGCGCAATGAAAGGAGGTGGTGTGTAATGAATGAACGTAGTCGCTGCACAGGCAGCACAATGATTTTCCGCACCTTCCAGATGAGAGGTAGCCGGCCATAGGGCCGCTTCAAGCTCACTGGTAGGCGGCTGATGCTTCCTGCCTGTGCAGCGTCCCCCCAGAGTGATGGCACCCCAAAGATTGCCTTCACTCTGGGCTTTTTATACATAATTATTTTTGTTCTGCCTGTCAGTTTCGCGCTTCATAAGCTGGAATTGACCTTTCCACAGCGTACCGAATGCAGTTCAGTGTCTCTTCAGAGAGCAAAGGTCTTGACATCTCTGAAATACGACGTCAACTCGAGACGCGGATATTTGGGATCGGCGATAAGCTGTTGTACCTACCCACAGTAGATTCGACGAACTCGTTAGCTATGAAACTGGCCAATGAGCGGCCAGAAGAGGGGGTGGTGGTTCTTACCGACAGTCAAACTGCCGGCAAGGGCAGGTCAGGCCGGCGATGGGTGGATGTGGCTGGCTGCAATGTACTCTCATCTATATTGCTCCAACCTCTTTTCCCGCCACATTTTTTAGTGATGGTCGCCTCACTTGCTATAGTGGATACAATTATCGAGCTATGTGGCCTTACTGCAACCATCAAATGGCCTAATGATGTGCTTATCGGAGACCGCAAAGTTGCAGGTATTCTGATAGAGACAAGCCACATTCTTGTTGGAGCAGGGGAGCGAGATCGCTCCAGTCAGTTGGTTGCTATCCTCGGTATAGGCGTCAATGTCAACGGGCGTATCCAGGACATGCCTCAAGAGGCGGCTCTCGTGGACTCCCAATCTGGAGATGAGCATGGGGGAGGATCGCCAGATCAACGAGATCACGTACGACAAGCATCGCTGAGTTCAACAGCGACAACCCTGGAATTAGCATGTGGACATGCAGTGAGTCGAGAAGCGTTCATCGCTTCCCTGTTGCGGCACATCGAGGCTGATTATCTTGCGTTGCAACAGGAGGTCCAGGAACCCTTTTTTACAGTATACGGTCATAGCCCCGTCTCTCGTGCCATATGGGAGCGGTGGCGCAGCCAACTATCAACGCCTGGCCGCCCAATTCAGGTGCGCCAGGGCAATTCCGTTTTGAACGGTGTGGCTGAAGACGTGAATGAGAACGGGGAGCTGTTACTCCGTCTTCATTCTGGCGAATTGGTCAATATTACTTGGGGAGATGTGGGATATCCGGCAGGGTAATTACCTATCTCATTGAACGGTGTAAGAAAAGATAGGTACAAGAGAAATAGGCTAGAGAACAGCGCATACGTTGTCTCGGCTAGAGAATTGAAGGGACAAAGAGATGGAGACACAGGAAGTCATTACCAGTGATGGACTACAACAAGCGCAGAGTCAATTGGAAAATCTGTATACCGTTGGTCGCGCAAAAGTTGCTCAGTACCTGCACGATGCCAAGGAATCAGGCGATGTCATCGACAACGCCGCCTACGAAGATGCAAAGAATGAGCAGGCGCGCCTCGAAGGCAAGATCCAGTACCTGGAGCAGTTACTCGCGAAGGCAAAATTGATTAATGAGGTACGCACAGATGTTGTCTCCCTCGGATCTGTCGTACATCTCCGCAATAGCGATGATCGTGAATACCAATATAGAATTGTTGGGGCATACGAGGCACAACCAAGTTCCGGGCGTATATCCAACGAATCTCCGGTAGGGAAAGCGCTGCTGGGCCATAAAGTAGGTGACCTGGTCATTGTCTCTACACCCGGCGGTGTGAAGGAGTATACCATTCTTTCCATCTCATAATCTTCCCAGGTAGTAACAGCAATCGACCGACTCGCGGCCCACAGAACACAGCCGCGGGTCGGTTTTTTTGCGCCTGCCAATGAAATCGGGTTGTTTCTATGACTATTCGTTCTTTGAAATCAATGTTACAATGAATGCGCATCATTTACAGGAGGAGGAAAAAGACAATTATGTCTGATGAACGAGAGGCGCGACTGCAACGCCTGCATATCTTGCGGGAACAGGGCATCAACCCGTATCCTAATCGCGTGCAGCGTACACATACAATCCCAGAAATTCTACAACATTTTGAGGAATGGCAAGGCCCTGAAGGATCGTTTACTCTCACCGGTCGCATTCTTCTTATGCGCGAAATGGGCAAGGCCGCCTTTTTCAAGATTGAAGATGGCGCCGGCAGCATTCAAGTCTACTTTCGCGTCAACGACCTGGGCGAAGATGCCTATCGTAGGCTCAAGCTGCTTGACCTGGGTGATTTTGTGCAGGTGAGCGGATTTCTCTTTGTGACCCGCACGGGTGAACGTACGCTGCAAGTCAGAGAGTATCGCTTGATATCCAAGGGACTGCGACCGTTGCCGGAGAAGTATCACGGGTTGGAAGACAGGGAGATCCGCCAGCGCAAGCGCTATCTCGATCTCATTGCCAACGGCGATGAGATTAAGCAGGTCTTCGTCATGCGCAGCCGCACAATTACCGCCATGCGGCGTTACCTGGATGAACTGGGTTTCCTCGAGGTCGAGACCCCCATTTTGCAGCCGCTCTACGGCGGCGCCACCGCGCGCCCATTTATCACTCACCATAACACACTCGATCGCAATTTCTATCTTCGTATCGCTGATGAACTCTATCTAAAGCGGTTAATCGTGGGTGGCTACGAGAAAGTGTATGAAATTGGCCGCGATTTCCGTAACGAGGGCATTGACCGCACGCATAATCCCGAATTTACGATGATGGAATGCTACCAGGCATATGCTGATTATCAAGATATCATGACGCTTGTTGAAGAGATGATACATTTTATTGCTCTCGAAGTGCACGGAACGCCACGTATTACGTACCAGGGTCACGACATAGACCTTACGCCTCCCTGGCCGCGCAAACGCCTGCTCGAGGCTATCACGGAATTTACCGGCATTGACGTCAATCTGTTCCCCGCTAAAGAAAGCCTTGCCGCCGCAATGCGCGCCAATGGCTATGAGGCAGATCCAAAGCTCGGCCGTGGCCGCTTGATCGATGACCTCAAGGGGGCAATGTTCCGCAAGGGTATTCCTGTATTGCGCCAGGCCATCTTCCTCACCGACTACCCCCGCGATGTTTCGCCGCTGGCAAAGGACCATAGCGAGATACCTGGCCTGGTCGACCGTTTCCAGCCCTTTATCGGTGGCCTGGAATTAGGGAATGCCTTCACCGAATTGAACGATCCGCTCGATCAACGCGCCCGTTTCGTGGATCAGATGCGCCAGCGCGAGCTGGGAGATGATGAGGCGCAGGTGCTGGATGAAGATTTCCTCGAGGCCCTGGAGGTTGGAATGCCCCCCACAGGCGGCCTCGGCATTGGCGTCGATCGCCTGGCTATGTTGATGGCCGACCAGGAATCCATTCGCGACGTCATACTCTTCCCTGCCATGAGAAAGACCGCCGGTGAGCAAGAGAATGCTTGACTTTCCCTACCTCTAATGCTATAGTTGCTTCTGTCAACTAGAGCATGGGCGCTTAGCTCAGTGGGAGAGCGCTTCGTTCACACCGAAGAAGTCACTGGTTCGAATCCAGTAGCGCCCACCACACTCATTGAATGGGATACCTCGCCAGACTTGACGCATGCATTTGTACACCATACACTATTGGAAACCATCCCCGTAGCGCTTTTCATTACAGTTTCTCTGCAAGTGGATACCAATGTAAACCAATGGCGCATAATATTGAAACACAACGCCAACAACTGATATCCTCGCTCCGTAATGCTGGCATCCATGACGAGCGTGTCCTCACCGTCATTGCCACCACCCCGCGAGAATTGTTTATTGAAGAGGCGCGGCGCAATGTAGCCTATGCCGATTGTGCCCTCCCCATCGGCCTGGGACAGACCATTTCACAGCCATTGATGGTTGCTATCATGACACAGGCGCTGCGACTCGGTGGAAAAGAACGCGTGCTGGAAATAGGAACCGGCTCCGGCTACCAGACCGCTATCCTGGCCCAGTTATCCGCGCGCGTTTATAGTATCGAGCGGCATCAGCAACTGGCATATCAGGCAGCCAGAAATCTTATGCAGTTGTCACTCACAAACGTATCTCTCTATGTAGGTGATGGTTCGCTCGGCTGGCCCGATGCTGCCCCTTATGATCGTATTCTGGTGACGGCGGCAGCTCCCGAAGTGCCTCAACTGCTTTTGGATCAACTGGTAACGTGGGGGATTTTAGTTATACCGGTCGGTAGTCAAGTACGACAGGATTTACTGGTTGTGTATCGCGCCCCGTGGGGTCCCGAGATACGCTCATTAGGCGGTTGCGTTTTCGTTCCCCTGGTCGGAGAAAAAGGATGGAGTGAGTAAAAAGACTGATAGTTGCACATTTGACCAGAAAAAATAGTATACTATTGTAGTATAGGCGCTCATTTCAGTCCAAATAGAGGGAGGCGAGGAGGCATATATGTCAGTTGTTTTGACCAGCATTCACGTATCTAACCTGGTGGGCCTGGCCGGATACTTTGTTTTATGGATTGTCTTGTTTGAAGGCGCCCACGCGCTGGTCACTTTGCTGCGACACGGTCCCCTGATTGGTTGGGCTGTCAGCCCCCTGGGCGTGACCGTGATGTTTCTGCACGAACCTTCCGCGTTGTACATCTGGCTGAATGTCCTGTTTCCCGCGTTTGTTTCAGGCTCAATTCTTTATATTAGCTTCTTTTCATCCCTTGCGCCCGTTCCTTTGCCACGGCAACCCCTCGTTGAAATTCTGGTAATTGCCGCGGGGGTGCTCCTCACAAGCTCCGTCGATATCTTAAATACCTTGCGTGATCTGCGTTATCCATTGTGGGGCGAGGCGCGTATCCTGCGAAGCATCCAATCTTTGCGCGCCAGTTGGGCCTCCATCCACTTCACATCCTTTGGTCTCACCTACCTCCGTGATCGTTTTGACTCTAGCCCAACTGACCTGTTACAGGCACTGTGAAAGAGAATGTACAACCAAGGCCCTCGTTATTCGTCACCCAGATACGCCCGCCATGCCCCTCGACAATGGCTTTGGTGACATATAATCCCAACCCGATACCGGAGTATTGACGGCTGGCCGTGTTGCTCACTCGATAGAAGCGTTCAAAGATGTGGTCGAGATACTCCGGACTGATGCCTATTCCCTGGTCGGTGATACTTACAAGGTACCCGTCATGGCTTCTCTCCAGCCTTACCGTCACCAACCCGCCCTGTGGAGAATATTTGATCGCATTATCCAGGATATTCCCTATCACCTGGCTCAAACGCAATTTGTCGGCCACAATGCCTGTATCTTTTACCGCGATATCAAGATAAATTGTGTGCTGTTCCGCGCTGGCCTGCACTGACCTTACGCTCTCACTGAGCACATCTACCAGGTAAAAACTGCTATAGTGTAGATGTAATTTCCCCCACTGTACCCGTGAGAGATCAAGCAGGTCGTTTACCAACCGTTCAAGGTGATCAGCCTGGCTCTGTACAATACTCAGGCTTCGTAAGTCATAGCTCTCGGGAAGTTCCACGGTAGTAATGGCCCTGCCCTGCTGGAGTTGCGCCTGTTGCGCTTTGCGTAATCGTCGCTCGATGCGACGCACGAGATGTTGTGTGTAGCCCTTAATCGCCGTTAAGGGAGAGCGGAGTTCATGCGAAACAACAGAGACAAATTCATCTTTTAGTTTTTCAATCTGCTTGTTTGCCGTCACATCATTGAGCACAGCAACAACACCGGTTGGGCGCGATCGTGACAGGTTGCCGTCATGGAGTGGAGCTGCGCTAATACTGAGTATCAGGGGAACGGATTCGCCAGCCTCACCAGCGATCAATTCCTGGTTCATCACGGTCTCACCTTTCAAGGCTTTATCGATGATCTCGACGAGCCTGGGTAACCAGCTCACATTGCTGCTCACTGCCAGGTCGCGTAGGGGAGTCTCTGGCTTGAGGTCTACCCGTGCTTGTTCCAGTAGATGCTGCGCTGAAAGATTGAGCAATGTTATCCCGCCTCGTTCATTGGTGATCAGTAAGCCCTCGGCCATACTGCTGATAATCAGTTCCAGGCGTTGCCGGCCTATTTCAGCTTGACGCCAGAGCGCGGTCTCGCGCTCGCGCAAACGCACATTCTCTAAAGCGACCGCCGCGTAATCAGCAATCATTGTGGTCAGCTTCAGCAAATTAGAGTCGAACGCCCCCGCGTGTTCATCAAATAAGCTCAACATACCGACAATACGATTCTCAACAGTGAGAGGGATATTCAAGAAGGAACCTATCTTGGTTCCTCCTATCATATGCTGTTCCTGTGTAAGGGAGAGTTCATCAGGGGCGTCGAGGTAAGAGGTAATCGCCAGTTCTTTGACAGGTACCGGGGGAAAGTCCATCACACTGGCTGCGCTGGCGATCCGCTCGATCATCGCGGCTAAAAATGCCTGGCTAAGAGGATAACAGGGGATAATTGATAATTCGTAAGGATCTCCTTTGAGTAAAATGGAACAGGCGGCGAAACTGTACAGCTCTTGTAATGCGGCAAGCAGTGCCCGGTGTACCTGAAAGCGATCGAGAGCAGCTACAAAGCTTTTGCCGATGGTGTTGAGATATTCCATCTCCTCGCGGATAGCTGCTATGCGATCGCCATTGTGCAGGTGGGATGAGCGATACGCGCTTTCTGTTAGCCTTGACTGTGATTGCACGCTGCTCTCCATAAGTTTATCCTATTGTAACTGTTCTAATTGGCGTGTAACTTCTTCGTGAATAGAGGGGGCAATAAGGTCGCCGGTCAGTTCTTTGAGGCCGGCAAAGCATTCCTGCAACAACGCATCTAACGCGGCGGACAACTCGGCAGGGGAAACTCCGCTAAGCTGCTCTTGCATAACCGCCGGGACAACCTCAGTGTAGGGCATTTTGATAAGGAAATGAAGAAACGGATAAGTACTCGAAACTCTTTTGGCGGCGCCCTGTACCAGGACACGCGTTGTGACTTTCCCTAGAAAAGGGGTAACCCTATCGTCAATCAACCGCAGCGCCTTCAGGTACGCCTCTACAACCTGCTCGCGGGAGACGGAAGAGGAGTAGTCAGACATATGTCCTCCCTTCGCTTATTTGGCCTATGCTCTCCGTTACTTATTATAACATAGTTCTACTGCATATTGTAAGTAAATAGGACTTGATTTTCAATGTATTTAGCTTTGGCAATGCTTTTCCCTTCATAATTATCAACGGTTACCATATCTATTTTGTCACAATAGGTGAGACATTGGGATTTTTCTTATGAAGCGAAACAGCAGAGAGAAAGGGCACATGCCGCAGCACGTACCCTTTCTCTCTGCTGTTTTGTTTGGCTCGGTCACGTCTCTCGCGGGGCCAGGCCAAATAATCGTGCCAGCCAGAGACGGAAACCTCGTAGCGGCGGACGCCCACTGCCATCCATGTTGGCCGCCATCTCGATCAACCGTTGCCTCCCCTGTGTTTGCCTGGCAATGGACTCCTCAGCCTCTTCTTGAATGGCGTAACGTTCTCGTTGTTCATCGATTGCGCGCGCAAAGTGCTCGGGGCGAATCAGGAAACGGCTGGCCGGGAGCGCCTCTTCCTGTGCTGTCTCACTTTCCTGAGCATTCACCGGCTTTCCCTCCACGGTTGTTTCGGTGACCTGAACACGACTCATGTTCAGCCTTGGCGTAATCCATTCTCGCAGAGCCAGCAGCGCAGCCCGGCGGCAGATTGCCTCGATATCCGCTCCACTACGTCCTGGCGTCAGGCTGGCCAGTTCCTCAACGGTAACCTCCGGTGCAATTGACTTGCCGCGTGTGTGCACCGCGAAAATGGCCTGTCGTTCTATCTCATCGGGATACTCCAGTTCAACCACGAGATCGAAACGACCGGGGCGCAGCAAGGCTGGATCGATCAGCTCAGGCCGGTTGGTCGCGCCCAACACGATGACCCCTTCGCGTCCCTCTATGCCATCCATCTCTGTCAGTAGTTGGGCTATCACCGCATTGCTGAAGTTCCTATCGGCATCGCCTGAACGCCGTGGAGCCAGCGAATCGATCTCATCAAAGAAAACGATACAGGGGGCTGCCTGTTTGGCGTGCCTGAAGACCTCGCGTATCCCTTTTTCAGCCTCTCCCACCCACTTTGAGAGCAGTTCAGGCCCCTTAATAGAGATGAAGCTCGCCTCGCACTGGTTCGCCAATGCTCGCGCGATCAGCGTCTTCCCTGATCCGGGGGGACCTGACAGCAGCACGCCGCGCGGTGGCTCAGCTTTGACATTCGCGTAGACCTCGGGGAAGCGTAAAGGCCATTCGACCCCCTCGGTCAACAGATCCTTGATCTTTTCCATGCCCCCAATATCATCCCACGAAGTTTCGCTGACCTCAACATAGACCTCGCGGGTCGTCGAAGGCTCGATCTCGCGCAGGGCGCCCTGGAAATCCGCCATGGTAATATACAGGTTTATCAGCGTCTCGTAGGGGATATAGCCGCGCTGGTAGTCGATATGTGGCAAGACCCTGCGCAAGGCAATCATCGCTGCCTCGCGACAAAGCGCCTCCAGGTCTGCTCCCACAAAACCAGGTGTCAGCTGGGCCAGCCGCGCAAAATCGATATCGGTTGCCAGCGCCGCGTCCTTCGCGTGAATGCGCAGGATATCCGTGCGCGCGCGCACATCTGGGACGCGCAGCCCAATCTCGCGGTCGAAGCGTCCAGGGCGGCGCAGAGCAGGATCAAGCGTATTGGGCTGGTTGGTGGCGCCGATCACCACAACCTGTCCGCGCGAGGCCATCCCGTCCATTAATGTCAACAACTGCCCCACGATACGGCGCTCCAATTCGCCAGAAGTCTCGCGTTTCGCCGCCAGCGCGTCCAGTTCGTCGATGAAAATGATACTTGGCGCTCGCCGCTGAGCCTCCTGGAAAACGTCGCGCAGCAGTGACTCGCTCTTCCCATAGACACTGTTCACGATTTCAGGACCATTGATAGTGGAAAAAAAGGCATTCGTCTCTGCCGCCACAACACGCGCAATCAGCGTCTTACCGGTGCCAGGAGGGCCATAGAGTAACACGCCCTTAGGTGGCTCGACACCAAGACGATCAAAGACGGCAGGATATTTCAACGGTAGCTCGATCATCTCTCGGATGCGCTGCAATTCTTTGCCCAACCCGCCAATATCTTCGTAGCCGACTCTGCCCGCCGCGCCATTGGTAGCGCCCCGTGCCTGTGCTTTCACAACGGTTCCCACCTGAACAACTACCGCCTCGGTCTCTGTCACTGGCAGTGGCATCACAGGAGGTATGATAGTATTAAGATCCCCGCTCGCCTGTTTCTTTTGCGGGATATAGCTTGGAGTAGCGGGAGTCGTGCTAATAATCAGGAATTCTCGGGGAGCGCTCCCAGGCGTCCCCACCTGGAGCAAGTCTCCAATGGTAACGGGCAAGCTGACCATATAGCGGCTAATATATTGCAGATCACTCTCATGAATGGGTGTGCCGCTGCTCAACGGTAGCAGCGTAATCTTCTCTGCCACGCTCACTCTCGCCTTGCGCACGCTCACCCGTTCACCCAGGCCGGAAGCGCTGTTCTGGCGTACCTTGCTGTCCATCTGGATCGTCTGGTGGCCGCGCTCCACAATCGCGCTCGGCACCACCTTTGCCGCCGTTGTGCGCCCACCTGTAATCATAATAATATCGCCCGGTTGACAACCCAGGCGCGTCATATCGCTCGGGTCTATGCGCGCAACGCCTCGCCCAACCTGAAAGCCCTCGATCACCACCAGTTGCAGGCTATCAACTATCTTCGGGACGGCTACAGCGGCCACATCTTGCCCATTGCTGCTCGTCGCGGCCTGTTGCGTGTCCCGCGTAGAAGTGGAAGCATTCTCCGCCGGGAGTTTGCCAGTAATTCTCGGTGTCGGTGCGGTTGGTTCAGTACTACTCGTTTTGAGCGACTCCTCCATAATCTCCCTTGTCCTTCAGTTCGTATCTAGTATAAGAAATTGACATAGTTATGCATACCATATCACATCTACGAAGTGGATGGGAGAAAGTTGAGTGACCAGGTGAATTTTCTTGCTACAAGACTTTTATTTGGAGACCGTCTCTCCCGGTATTCGCGGCGGCACCAGCAGATAGCTCAACAGCCACCCTGCGATGCCTGCTACTATGGTTGACCCCAACCAGAGATGGATCGTCCACACGACACCTGTGGTTAACATCAAGGTCAGAAAGTAGAAGAGAAACAGCGTCGACGGGACAATAAATGCAAAGAGACGCACCGCGTCCGGTTTTGCTACCGATGGTTTTAATCTCCAGACCAACAGATCAGCAACGAAGCCTGCCAGGGCGGCGGCTGGGATCAACATATAGTGATATTGCATGAAGCTGAGGAAGGTGATATTGAGTGTAAGGACGATAGTAAATGTTCCAAATGGGAGCGTCCACCGCCGGATAGCCAGCAGGAACAGGCTGATAAGAATGATGGATTGAACCACAATACTCACCACTGCCAGGGCCTGATTGGAGAACGGGTTTTGCGCAAAAGCGGGAGTTGGCCAGAGAAAGACAAAGGGGCTGGCAAACTGCGCTATGAGTGTGATCGCAGACAGGGTGTACGCGAGGGAGATTATCGTGGGGAGGAAATGCGCAATCCCGGGAGTGTTGCCGTCTGAACGTCTCCAGGCAGCGCGAAAAGGGCCAGAAACAATTATCCCGATACAGAGAGCAAGCGCCAGGTGCGTCGGACTGAGCGCTCCATCGATATTTAACTCAATACCGAAAAGAATATGCCAGATCATGTCGCCAACACCGCCGAGCGCAAAACCGATAATAGCTGCTATAGATAACCAGTAGCCCTCGGGCAGCGCGTTGCGCCAGGAATATCCTCTCAGGCGGTTTCTTATGAGCGCTCCAAAATGAAACGTTAAAACTGCCAGCAGACCGGAGTATAGCACGGCATGCCAGGGCGTAAAGAACGTTTCAAGTCGGATATGATTGTGCGCCCAGGCGTCCAGATAAGCTCCGCCGAGCAGCCAGGTGCAGGAGATCAGGATGAACCAGTCGAATCGTACACCGCCGGCAACCCTTCCCTTCTCCTCTGTATGCGCTATGCTCATTTCGTCAGAAACTGCTCGAACCGTCATGGATATGTCTCTCCTTGGATCTACTGTCCTACTCATCAATCTCTAGTTCTTGTGTTACAGTATTATAACTCTTCCGTCTGGCATTCCACAAGGTTGTGCGCGCGTCCATACTCGACGCGCGCCCTGCATTGATCATGGTGCGCCGCAAAAAAAAGCCTCCCACCAGCACCAGCAGGGAGATCAGCATCCCTATGCCACCCTTCCGCCTACCTGCGCGCCCGCCCAAAAGCGAGAAGGTCAGGAGGAGCCACGGCAGCGCAAGCCCCCCGCCAAACACAACTTTCCAAAACGTCGTCCCGTGTTCCGCGGGGCCGTCTCCGACAAGTGGTCGCGCTGCTCGTCCAGACCCGCGTAGAAATACCAGTAGCCCTGCCATTTCGACCAGTAATGCCGCCCACTCTAAACGCTCTAGCTTGTGTAAGGTATGACCCGGCGCGCGCGTTAGACGCAGCGCCAGGCTAATCAGTGCTGTACTGGTGGAGAGAGCCGAGGAGACAAAGATGGCCCCTAAGAACTTACTGCGTGACCACAGAGGGACACTCGTCGCTGCCAGTAAAACGCCGGTATAGCCTCCTAAGAAAATACCACAGGCCGTTCCGGGGAGCGCGATCAATCGCTGTGGCAACGCGGCCAGCAAACGCGCTCCCCACCAGCGTCCTAATATGCCGTCGCGGGCAGCCTGAATTGCCGCGGTCGCACCGCTGAAGAGCGAGAAAGACACAAGCCCCCACACGCCCATTGACATAGGCGACTTTACCTTGAACACGCGCAGCATATGGAGAAAGCGCTCTGGGCGACCAAGGTCCTTGATCAGCAGCGGCGGGCAGGGTAACAGCGCCAACAGCGAGAGATAGTATCCGGTTCTCGCCACCGCGCGATCATCGCGCGATCCAAAGAGTGCGGCAATGCTGGCAATGACAAAGCAGCCCGCTGCCAGTCCCCCAAAGAAGAAATACCAGGTGATCTCCCAACCCCAAAAAGGCTGTTTCAAGACTGGATAATCGTAATAGCTGGCT
>Ga0137378_10002007_pt1 | contig 17420 bp, 14 predicted proteins | sample SagtaG_21_FD_104813 | JGI IMG/M metagenome (GOLD analysis project Ga0137378, IMG submission 104813) | Vadose zone soil microbial communities from Sagehorn Ranch, Mendocino, California, USA - Sage2_L_60_16 metaG | ecosystem: Environmental > Terrestrial > Soil > Vadose zone | place: USA... | reverse complement strand
TGGCTCGGGCAGTTCCGCCGACTTCTGGTGCGCCATGAACACTTGCTCTCCACCTACTACGCCTTCTTCTATCTCGCTTGCTTCTGGATCACCCTACGGAAATGTTTATGAAACACGCTCTAGACCGAACGGATATAGAGATTTTAACATTAGTTAAACCTTCGCCTTTCGACTGCCTCCGTGATTAAACTTACCAATTGATTGACAGACGTGTCCCAATTCAGCCTCGCACTGAATTCGGCAAATGCTCCAGTGGCAAATTGAGCATAATTTGCCATTATGATTCTTACCCTTTGTGCAAATCCGCTCCCATCATCCCCCAAGGGAAGACGAAAGCCCGAAACTCCCTCCCGCACGGTTTCCCCTAAGCCGCCGGTCTGGCATACGAGCGAAGGCAAACCGTGTGCGGCTGCCTCACACACAACTATGCCGAACGCCTCCGCCCTCGAGGGCAGAATAAGGATGTCCGATGTGCGATATATCTCAGAGATTCGGCGCTTCCCTTCTGCCGCAGCTTTATCGATGAATCCGAGCTTTTCAACAAACCATGGAACCGGTGCAGGGGGTTCGCACCCCAAGACCCGAAGGGTCGTCGGAAGGCCGGCCTCGTTCAGTAACCTGGCACTCTCCAAAGCTATCGCTCCGCCTTTGCGTTGCCACTGCACTCCGGCAAATAGCAGCGCACATGCTGCGGGGCGTGTCGCGCGGCGTTCGTCGATCCATCGTTCTACAACACTATGATCGTGTCGAATGTCCAAGTTCGCTCCGAAGGGAAGCACTCTGACGCGTCCCTCCGCGGCGTATTCCTTCGCGGCGTTGGCCGCCCAACTGGAGGAGTAACATGCATAGTCCGCTCTCTGCAGGGCTCTTTCTTCCTGTTCGCGACCATCGTGGATTGTGGTTTTAGAAAGGCTTGCGAACACGCCCGAATAGTAACCTTCCATCGCGTGAAACACTGCGTCCGTCCAAAACACAGCTGGGATATCCTGGCGAAGTGATCCCACTGGGATGGATGAGGTTGAGAACACCGCGTCAAGCTTTTTCTTATCAACGATCGACTCCACCTGCTGCGCGAAGTATCTTTGACTACGTCTAGTTAGATACCAGATAAAGGATCGTCCCGTGACCTTCTCGCGAAGCTTAGCTGGGAGATAGAGCCATTTGAGATCCGTATTCAGAGGGCTGATAAGTTCCACGTGAACCTCTGAATGCCCCTTCAGTTTGTTGAGAACGCTGTACGGTATTCCTGCCCATGTCGACTCGCAGGTAGCATCGTCGATAGATACAAACCCAACACGTATTCTGTTTCCCATCAAGCTTACCTCGCCACCACGATGTCGAGCCTTATAGAACCGGCGACAGAGCTGAAGAGATCAGAAGAACATGTCGGAGCAACGGATCTCAATGGGAAGACTCGGCGCCTCGTCTAGACTAGCCGCATGAGGCCAGACGCGGAATCGACCGATGTTTCCATGATTTCGCGTTCTGGGAATTCGATCTCAAATGGTCTCCCGATCATAATTATCGGAAGAGTTGGATTCAGAATCTTAGCCCATGCGCTGAGGTGAGAGACACCGCGAACACAGAGTTTGCACATGGATAGAAGGAGAATGGTTAACAGCGCCTCGCGGCCCTTCTCAAAGGCCCCCCCGCCAACAAAGTGCGCTCCGACACCCTCCTTGGACAAGTATTGACAGTCGATCGCTTTGACTCGCGAGCCATATCTTTGCAGCATGTGATTCATGAATCCCGATTCGTCCGTCGCGGTAAACACATGGTCGCTGGCGGTAAAATCGAGGCATTTATCCACGATCTTAGTCAGATCATTCCAATCTACCGCAGTCGCTTCGAAGCGTTTGTCGCTCCCCCGGAAGTGAACTCCGATTGCATTTCCGAGGTTTTCGGAGTGGAATACCCGCGCTTCTTCAATGAATTCCGGCTTGATCCGAAAATGTAGGTTGAAGAGTTCGTGTGCCCGCTCGATGGTCAAACTTCTCCCGAGCCGACGAAGAGAGATGTCGTACGGGTTACGAAAATTAACAATCGCGCAAGAACCTTCTTGTCTGGCGGTCACGCCGTCAAAGTACAACTCCAGTATATTCTGCGAAGCGCCCCGATCAGAATAGAGAGGGTTCGACGAACAGACGCCGCGGAAGCCGGCTAACGTCTGAAAGTGATCAAGGAGGACAACCGCGTTGCTGAGCGTGGCCCCGAACCCCATCTTGCTTGAGATGTCAACGCAGAATGGCTTCTTGGCAGCGGTAAGCCTCTGCAACGCGAATCGATTCCCTGCCCCGCCCAACACCCTCATTGTCTGACCATGTCGCAATGAGAGCAACGAGTCAAACAGGGTAGGCATCGACTTCCTCACCACTACTTTGAGCGAATCCATAGTTCACCTGCGTTGCCACGCCAACCTACCGGAGTAATGACTTAAGCCTGGCGAAGTCATCGACCGACAGGGTCTTGCGGGACCGAATCGTTCATTGAGGAGGTTTTGCCAGGGTAGTAAGCTTTTGCGAGGTCGAGGAATCATCGCTCCGGCTAACATCAGCGTGATTTAGATCCAATCCTTCAAGATCATTGAGCTTCACTGGCCCATTAAGCCGCAGAAGATGGGTATGGGCACCAGGATTGTTAGTCGCGGAGGGACGATTGTTTTGCGGGGCTGTTCCGACAAGAGCCACGTTTCGGACAGACAGGCTACCGCTGCCGGCGACATTGGTGACCAGGTAGTAGTCCCCAGGTACGTCCGACCATAAATAAGCGGATATCCCTTCAAAAGAAATCTTGCTGTCCTCCGCTGAAATCACCGGATGGTTCGAGTGCAGCATGTGATGCATTTCGATGTGTACGCCTCTTACACTCATCGCCCAGTTGCCCGAAAGATCTAGACTTGTATCGACGCCATTATTGTCCTCAATGTCATCGACAGTTCCGCTGGTGCAGTTGTGCAGGGTGATCTGGGGTTCGGATATTATCTGCCTGGAGTAGATGTTGCGAAGCACACAACGCGGCATTCCCGTCCCCGGGACCGGTGCTAGACGGATCGTGGCGCCGGACATATCTTTTTCCGCAACAATGTCCTCGATTACGAAGCCCCAAACCGGCAACGAGCCATGGTTTCCAGGAGCGAGGTAAACACCGCGGAATCCATTGTCGAACGTAAGATGCGAGAGTGTGAAGTTGAAGTATCCACCCCTATTTGGGGTTTCGGTGGAAAACAGGATGGCTACAGAATCTGTGTTCAGGCTTGGCTGAGGCTTCGTCCAGGCGAATTCCAGGTCGCGAATTTCAAATCTCTGGGTCAGTTCCTGCTTGAATACAAGGATTGGAGTGTTGTCGGTCTGCTGCTGAATCTTGGTGCCATCCTGTCCTTCGCCAACGATTCTGAATCCGCCTGCAAACGGAATCTTAATCGGCTGTGTAATCAGGTAGCATCCGGCTGGGATGTAGAGGGTGTGTTTATTGATTTGACTTATAGCTGACTGAAGCGCCGCCGTGTCGTCATGCTTGCAGTCACCGTAGGCGCCAAGATTCTTCACATTCAGGCCGAAACTGGCCGCAGAGGACGATTGGGCGCTTGCCACTCCGCTCAAAAACAGCATCGTGATAGAGAAAGCTACAGCGATCACGAGGCTGAGGGAAATGCATGAGGAGTACATCATCTTCATCGCATATTGACGACGGCTCTTCATTAGGAACTCCTTCCGGAAATTAGATCGGATGAATCAGAGCACAAGACGGAATCGTCGATGGCCCAGCTCAAGTAATCCGGGGTTAGAACCTTCCGCAAGCCCAAGTTACAACAAGAGAACATGAGGCGTGAATCCGTTCAGCTCGATGCGATTGCGTTTTGGTTCGCCGATTGAATGGACTCACCAATGACACGATAAAACTCAGTGCAGCTATGCTGGGAAAAGGCTGCACTTGCGGTCTCAGCGGCATGCGCTATGCTCGCGTCCCCACGCGCAAGCCGCTGGAGCACCTCGACGATCGACAGCTCTGAGCGTGGATCCACCGCTATTCCAAATCCGTGCATCCTCGAGAGATACCCAACGATGCCTTCGCGAGAGGTGATGCATGGCAGCATGTGGCGCGAAGCCAGGACAAGAACATTGCTCATCGTGTAAAACTCAAGATATCCGATCCAAACGGCGTCGCATGCGTACACCAGCTGCGGGACGCGGTTCTCCGGAACATAACCCTCCACGATGTGAAGACGATTTGAAGCAACTAGTGAGGTGGCGGGTGGGCTTTCGAGAAGTGTCTTTACATGATCGTCAGAGGTCCCTGCCAAAAGGAGATGGATCGATTCCGGGCAATCGGCACGACACATAGCACGTATGAGGTTGACGATTCCCTTTCGTTGCGTAAGAGAGCCATAGACCAGAACCACCTTGCAGTCTGGCGGTATAGCCAAGCTCTCGCGAGCATGAAATTTGTTTACTGGAGGAAGGACGTCGCTAGGGTCGGGGAGATAGTAGATCTTTTTGAATTCGGGTGCGCCTTGGCGCGATGCGAATTCGTTGAGCGTGGGATCAATCGAGAGGAGCTTCACCAGGGTTCGCTGCTTGAGCATCCGGCGAAATAGCCACTCCCGGAGCGGGCTTGCGGCAGGCGTTGGGGCTATGACTCCCATTCGAGACAAATGGAACTGCGTTCGCATGGTGATGGCAACCCAATTCGTACGAACAAACGGCGCACCAAGCAGAGCCAGAGCGTTTAGACAGTCGTCTACAAACGGCAAAATAACGGTATCAATCGATCCGGCTCTCGATGCCTCGCGCCAAGCCCTCGCGAAAACTCTCCGCACGCACAATTCACGCCTGATCAGGCCTAATACGGAAAGATCGCGCAGATTCACTTGCTCACCCTGGGATAGGTCAATCTCGATGGGAATAAACCGACCTTGGAAGGAGACTAGTTCGGGATGTTCCAGGACATCCTGGGTCCCAGCTATAACCACTTCGGCCGCGTCCTTAATGATCGACTGGACAATGTGCCTCAGATAACTCGGATGGTGTCCTGAAGTGGAGATCTCAATGATAAGGATTCGCTTCATCGAGGTGCCCGATTGCCAGTCATTCATTGATTCTAGCCTCAAGAGCATGGTGAACTATCCCGTGCCTAGAGCGAGTCCGGTCCGACGGACGGACCATTCGGAGATCCTCAGAGCATCTAGGCATAAGTTTGCTCTCCAATTACGTATGAACGGGTTCCGGGCATTTTAGGTGCTTAACGACGACAAACGAAGAAAACTTGTGAGTTGAGATACCATGGCAACTTCGGAAAGGGGGAGAAAGAAGTACTCTCGATTACAAACTTGTCTGAAATCAGACCTCTGAGCCAACGGAAGTCAAAACCATCGTGAGTACTGCGTGGGTTGGAGGAACGGCCGACAGGCAAACCAAAGGTAGCCCGTAGGGTCTCTGCAAGGCGGAAGTTGCGATCTCCGCGGAAAAGCACAAAATGCAACTTCTTCGCGCTCGCTGCCATGCCACAAACTATGGGAACAGAAATTATCAACCGGCCTTCCCTTCGTAGAGCTCTGGCAGATTCCGACAAGAACTCTTGGATCTCCTCTTCGTAGAGATGCTCACAGACTTCGAAAGCTCCGATGACGTCTGCTGCCTCTACACCGATGCGAGCAAGATCTGGAACATAACGAGCCGACCCCGGGTAGCTCGACGGCATATGGGGTTCAACGCCAATGAGATCGGCTTCAGGTAAGCGTTGCCGAAGCTCGCGCAGGAGCAAGCCGCTGCCCGCGCCGAAATCCACAAATGTTCCTCGGCAAGGAAGGATGCTCTGACACAACTTTACCGAGCGGGCTACTCTAGTTCGGTGTGCAAATTTGGCGAGCGGATTTGGTGAATTGATGGTCTGAACGTCGTACGGCAAGTCAACGCCCGGCATAATGAGCCACCTCCCTTTTCGTAATTGAGTAGAACATCGTGGCCTTTCTCTCCGGGAACCCTTGACCCGGCCTGATAAGCGCCTGTTTCAATGAGGTGATCGATTGCCAGTCACTCATTGATTTGAGACTTAGGACAAGAACAGAATATCCCGAGCCGGAACGAAATCCGGCTTGACGGACGGATGGATAGGGCGCCCTTCAGAACCCAGATTTCGACCACGCGTCTTACGCTTGTTGCCTGGCCCATAAAGACATAGAGCGAACAGCAATCCCAGCCCGATGCCACCCCCTCGGTAGAATAAGATATTGCCCAGCGTCGACCCCACTAGAATGGCAAGCACCGCGATGGCCGCCATTCGCGAGATGTAGGAACTCTGCCGAGAACACCCCCTCCATATCGCCACAAGGAAGACGAAAGGCAAGACCCAGCCCATTAATATGCCGGAGGCATAAAGCTCGTAGGGCCAGACGATGTGTCCCGGAAAGTAGACGTGTTGTGTTAGGGATTCCTCCTTTGTCGCAACAACGCCGATGAGATAGCGCTCGTCATTTTCGTGATCGGATCCGATTCCCGAACCCAAAACAAAGTGGCTGGCGTCGGAAGTCATCGCCTCCATTTCCCAGGCAGCTTCTGCAATCCGTGCCAGTCCTGTTGGATCGCTTGATCCTATTAGCGAGGACCGATCCGTCCAAGTGCGCACGATGTTGGGAAAGACGATGATCAGCCCGACCGCTACTAACGGCATGACAACAGCGGCACGAAACATCTGCACAATGAGTCTTTTGCGCAATTTGCTTCCCAGCCATCCGGGCGGACGGATCACGCTGTAAACGGCGGCCGCGATGACGGTCAATAGACAGAGGAGGAACGTTCTCGTCACGGATAGAAACATGATGCCCATTGCGAGCGCCAGTGCGGCATAATTCATCCACCCCGATCTGACACCTTCGAACATCAATCTGAAGATTGCAAACGAGAACAGGACGATGAGCAACGGGCTGATGATGAAATACCGGAGTTCTTCCATCGAGCGCCCCATCGTAAGTCCTTTGATCAGGAAAACCACACTCGAAATGGCCGAAGAATAGAAGATCGCCCTGAACATCCTGATGGCATTTTCCTCTCTTTCAGCGAGCAGAAAATAGCCGATGATCAGCCCCTCACCCAGTAGCAGGTAAGGAAAGATGATCCGCAGGTAGTGGAACGGCGCCACTCCCCGCAAAAGCGCGATACCCATTGAGCTTGCAAGGTAGACCCACCACAGCCATGTAACTCTTCGCAGTAACGGCAGGTCACGCGAGGGTCTGCGGGTATTTATCATCAGGAGGCCGAAAGCAAGACATGCGAGTATTCCTAAACAGACTTGAATTATGCTGCTGGCATGCTCGTCGGAACGAAAATCGAACGCTGCGGCCGCACAAAACAATAGGAAGAACGTCCTGTCCATCCGCTGCGTAGCTGATGCCTTCCTCTGATGAGGAGCACCGTTACGGACCATCTGTCCCATTCCGCCGCCTTGATTCATCGTTGGACATTCACCGGCCCGGCCTAATGGCTAGCGAGCAATTATGGATGAGTGTAGACTTCAGCCGTGCCGACTGCGGGCAGAAGGTTTGCCAGAGCCTTGGCCACGTCTGCTACGCCGCTATTCGGAACGAAAAGAACGTCATTTGCCTTCATGGCAATGTCTGTTGCTTTTCCTCGCAGAATGTCATGAAGATTGACCCTGATTGCCACGCGGGTTCCGTCTCCGGAATCGCGAAACAAGTAAGCCCTTTTGTCTTTAGCAGATGGGCTGAAGCCCTCTGCGAGGGCAATACCTTGACTGATTGTGGTTGGGCGCGCAAGGGGGAAACCGCCTGACCTACGAACATTGCCAACAATATAGACCACGGCAGCACGCTTCAAGATGATGCTGTCACCAGGAATTACCGTGTAGGTTTCCGCAGTGGCCAGCATAATGTGATCCGTCTGGCCGGTTGATGCATGCCGGATGTCTGCCGTGCCATCAGACAATTCGGTAGGGCCACCACCGACGGTGAGGAGGTCTGAGAGCCGCCTCTTACCGAGAATCGGATAGATACCAGGATTCCTCACTTCCCCGCCGATGGATACTCCGTGCGAGACATAATCGGTAATGACAACGCTGACCCGAGGATGAAGCACAATACCCCCATCGCTCAGGCGCCGCTGAATCTCGCTTGCAACATTCGCGGGCTGCCGGTCGATCACGTTCACTGTGCCCAAACCAGCTACGTCGATGTTCCCCTCCGGATCGACTCGGGGGTCTTGATCGAATTCAGGCGTATCAAACACGGTAATGTGAAGAAGATCTCCCATCCCAATGAGCAGTTCCCCTGAAGGAGGATACGAACGGCCGGTAGCTGCTGGAGTAATGTATGAAGCCGCTCCTCCGCTAGCAGTTTTCACGCCTTTGGAGGCAGTTGTCTTCTCCATACCGGGAACTGACGAATTGTTCGGAGAAATATCGGAACTTTGCTGCGCTAACAGTTTTCCCGTTGGAATCATGGCCGCAAGTGCGAGAAGAATGCATCCCAGGTACCTATTCAGATTCGTCATGGTCACCGTCCATAGGTCCAGAACCACCCGGCTTGGCGGAGTAGTAGGAGTAATAGCCGTAATACCCATAGTTATCGGAGCGGTAGTCAACTCCATTCAGGACACTTCCCAGCAGACGAGCCCCGGTCTGGCGAAGCATACGGCAGCTCCGATGAACAAGATGCCTCGAGGTGCTTCCGGAGCGCACGACCAGGAGTACGCCGTCGACCTCCCTGGCGATGATCTGAACATCGGAAATCGAGGCGACGGGTGGCGAGTCAATAATGACAAACTTATATATAGATCGCATCTGAATGATCAAATTGTGAAACTGCATTGAGCCGAGCAGTTTAGCCGGGCTAGGAGGGGTAAGCCCTGCGGTCATGATGTCCAGGTTGTTCTGCCCAGGTAATGGACGGATGCACTCGTCCAGTGGCTTCATCCCTGCCAGGTAATGGCTCAAGCCCGCTGCTTCTCCAAGACCTAAGCGCGCTGCAAAGGTGGGGAGTCGCAGATCACACTCTATCAGTAACACTCGATCTTCGTTTTGCGCGAGGACGAGAGCAAGATTGATGGCGGTAGTGGTCTTCCCCTCCGCAGGAATCGCACTGGTAATAGCGATTGTGCGCGGCGGCTCGCCCGCGTGCGAGAGCAACAACGACGTGCGCAAAGCCCAGTACGATTCGACCAGCCGGCGTGAATCCGAATCGCCGCCCTTCTCCCAGTGCGCGGTACTCAGCGTCGCTCCTTGAGCTGTCTTAACCTTTGGAATGAGGCCAACCGACGGTACACCGGTGGCTTTTTCGAGAAGATCGGAGTCCAATATCGAAGTGTCGAGCGCATCAATCAGGAACGCCACCATGATTCCGAGAACCGCGCCAATACCGACCCCGCCCAAGAGATAGATTGAAACGAGAGGGGCAGATTTGACGATCGGGATGAGTGCACGATCGATAATCTCGACATCGTTCGCTCGGAGACCTGCAAGCACCCCCGCCTCTTTCAGTTTCTGGAGCAGTCCCTGATAGAGTGCGTATGAAGATTCGAAGTCTCGTTGAGCGATTGTATACGCGATGAGATCGCTCTGGTGCTGTTGCATCTTGCTTTTCTCGCCATTGACCGCATCCTGAAGCGATTGCTGAGCCTGGCTCGCTGCGGTGAGTTCCGAGAACGCCTGCTTACGATCGTTCGCGAGTTCCGAATTGATCTGCTGGTTGAGCTGATCGATCTGAGTTTTCAGTTCTTGGATATGCGAGTAGTTCGGGCCGAATTTGAGACCGTATTGCTGAAGCTGAGACAATGCGTTTGAGCGAGCGGTGAGCAGCCCGGTCAACACTGGATCCGATTGCTGTGGAACTGCCGTCACATCCGATGTATTGAGTACTTTGTATTGCGCTTCCTTCACGAGCCTTTCAGATTCAGCCGCAGTCAAGGACTGCTGCAGTCCAAGCAGACGTTGCGTTGCCAAGGACTCCTGTCCTTGTGAACCGCCGCCCGTTCCGTTCATGCTCGAGCTTATGAATGATGTGTTCAACAGGTCGAGATTCTTGCCGTACTCAAGAGCACGTGTTTGAGCCTGTTCCGTCTGCCTCCGAAGGTCATCGAGTTGCTTGGCAAGCCATTCTGAGATTCCTTCCTGAGACTTAAAGCGGACTTGATAGCCCCGCTCCACATACTGATCGACGAGTGTGTTGGCGATCTGCTCGGAGAGCTGAGGCGAACGTGTCCTCACCCTGATACTTATGGCTTCAGTATGAGGAATATCGGTGACCGTCACAGCCTTCCTCATCTGTTCAAGGATCCGGAATACCGAGACAGGGTTCGACGAGCTAGGCAGGCCCTCTGTTTTACCAGGCTTGGAGAACATCGAGTTTCCGTACAGGTTGAGCACATCCGCGACTCGAAGCGCCAGTGTTTTGCTTTTGAGCACTGACATCTCCGTTTGAATCTTTGTTTCGGAGTTACCGCCGAGCAATTGGCTCGCAGGCGCCGACCCCAACTGAAGGTCCGCACCGTTTGACTCGAGAATGCGAATCTCGGAGCTCGAATCGAATTCAGGCGCCTTGAGCTTCCCGAGAACAACAGCCGCGATTGTGCTGATTGTAAGAAGCGCGAGAACCCAATATCTCCTCCGCCGAAGCATTGCCCAGAAGTCGTACAGCAGAGACGAATCCGCGTGGAACTCATCCTGCAGTTGGCCGCCCGGACGCTCTTCCGCAATCGGAATACTGGAATAATCGGGGAATAAGGTTTTAGTGTTTTCAATGGTCATGGTTGTAATGATTCGATTCCCATAGCGCTTTCTTTCGTCCCGTTCAGTTCATCGGGGTGCAAATTGACTGAAGACGGCCCGGGGGCGAGTCGCGCAATCGTGCTGATTCGCTTCGAGAGTATCTGTGGCAATACTAACGCCGGAACACAAATATTCGCCAGCAAATATGCACCAGCCATTCCGACCGCTCCAAAGTGTGGAACTGAAACGACGCCGAACAGAAGCATGGCCATGTTCTCCAAAAGGATGACACCGGCCACAGTCCATACGCGTTCTAGACCCATAAGAACTACGTAGTGAAAGTGGGTCCATAGATTCGTGAACAGGTAGACGCCAAATATGTAAACCGCCCAGTGATTACCGGTTAGGTTAATCCGCCAGATGTGTTCAATACCCCAGACGCCGATGGTAATCATCAAGAAGCCGAGCACGGCTGCCACGGAAATCAGCACGTGACGGACTTTCTCTATCGCCCGTCGCAGCCAATTTGAATCGCTTCGCGCCAATGCATCGGTGAAGGCAGGCCACAAGGGCTGCGTGAGAATCCCGACGGACGCAGTCCCGAGGCAAGTTGCGCGGTAGGCTACGCCAAATATGTCGGTGTTGTGTGCATCGGACACATGCGCAACCAGGTATGTTCCGCCATGCTGCTCCAGCACGCTCGCTCCCTGTACAAACCAGAACGCCAACCCTAGACGCATCATCAACCGGAAATTGCGCTGGTTGACGCGGACATGCCCGCGCACCAGATACGGCCGCCTCGCGAACAAAAGGAGCAGGTTCATCAAGCGGCTAAGGATGCCGCCGCCATACATGACCAGGACCACTTGAATAATGGAGGGGTGGAGCCGGTGGCACAGTGCGAAGAGCCCGATCGTGCTCGCGATGTTTGCAGCACAAGTGCCAAGATTCGTGGCCACTTGTTCCTGATATCCGGCCAACACTGAATCCACGACGCCAGCCAGCATGAACAGAAACATCACCAGCACGACCACGTCGGCCGTCTGAATAATGTCCGCTCGATCTCCTGCAAAGTTTGGCCCGAACAGTGCGCCCGGAGATACCACTCTAATCAACGCGAGTAGCGACGTTGCGCCTAGGAATGACATAGAGGCGACGAACAGGAATGCGGACACGAATGCTCCTCGTTCCTCGTCGTGATCACCGAGAGCGTGGGCCTTCGCGACCGCCTGCGTGAGACCTGGACCAACTCCGAATTGAAGCAAAGCGAGCGTCGCAAGAGCGGCCGTGAGCAGGAGGTACAAAGCGAAGTTGTGGGTTCCCAGCGCGCGATAGACAAGCGGAATAGCCAACCCCTGCAGCCCGATCGCGCTGAGTTTGCTTATTCCATTACTCACCACCGCCAATCTCAGCAGATTGGTGCGCCGTATACTGTGGTCGCCAACCCCTTTCCCTAGCAGTATCTGAATTCTCTGCTTTATTCTCAACACTCTCTCCATCCAGGCGGTCGTGGCATCGACGGTTCAACCGCGCACGACTCGATCTGAATCAGGTTAGGCGGCCGGAATCGATTATCGGCACTTACGCTGAGAGCTTCGGATTGCGGGCCGAAGACCTGATCGAAATGGCGCCGAGCTGCGATTGAAGCGGTTCGAAACCCACGATGCACATCATTCGAGCGCCGCGCGTACACCTTAGAATCGGTGAGCCAGCTTCGTATAGTTTTAATGGCGGTGTCCACGAAAGATTGACCATGCGGCACGACCGCAGCTTGATGGGATTCAAGCCGCAGCATTTCTTCCATGCACCCACGCTGCGACGCGATTACCGGGATGCCGGACGATTGAGCCTCCCAGACCACAAAGGGCTCTGCCTCATTGCGATAAGTAGAGGGGAATAGAAGCACATCGAGGGATTCCAAAAACTCATTCTTGGCGTCTCCGTAAACGGGACCAACATATTCAAGATTGGAGTACTTTTCGCTGGCGATATTGACCCGGCCGCGAATCTCTTCATCCTTGCACGGTCCCGCAATCCTGAATTGCAACTCGGGATACGCTGGCGCCAACTGCGCAGCCACCTGCAAAAACTCGAGAATCCCCTTGTCCACTGTCAGCGCACCGAGAAAGCCCAGGGTTCTGACCTCCATTCTCTGCCGGAATGGGCTTCCATCACCCATAAGAGCCGCGTTCGAGAGGACTTCAGTTCTCCGGACAACTCCATAGCGTCGGGTGAGCGTGGCCTCCATTGTGGCACAGAGGACAAGGTGCGTCGCGGACGATCCACCTATCCTGAAGCAGAGATCAGCTAGGCGGCTTTTGCGTGAAAGATAGGCAAAGCTGTGATGATGAATGTATAACTTCGCACCCCCAATCCTGCCTATCAAAAGAAAGAGGGTATCGACAATCTGCCTCCGTCCACCCGAAAGAGCCAGGTAAAAATCAGCGCCGCGCCGAACCCTAGCGATAGCTTCGGCGATTTGCCGTAGTCTGACCCACAAAGAGGACAGGGGACCCTTAGGCCCCCCAACTGGCTTAAGATCAATGCGCGCGACGGAATACCCGGCCGCCTCGAAAAGATTCCCGATTTCCATGGTCGCCTGCGAGAAACCGTGCACAGGCAGTGGAAACGGGCCAATCAGGAGGATCGACCTGCCACCAGGAACGGACACCTGGCTCAACCCTCCCCTTTGACGGGCTGCGAGGGTCATCTTCCCCACCTCGACACCTTCATAAGAGCTGACGCTGATTCCGCAAAGTGCGCAGCGTCGGCCCTTTCGGCAAACTGCTGCGCCGCGCGGCACATGCGCGCCCAGAGACTTTCATCCTCCGCGAGCATCCGCATGAACAGCGCCATCCCCTCGTGATTATCCGGCTCCACGACAAATCCATTGACACCCGTTCGCACCAGAAGATCGCGGGCCCCGCAATTGTCAGAAACAATGACGGGAAGCCCCATGCCCAATGCCTCTGGAATCACGTTTCCAAACTGTTCCTCAATACTTGGAAGCACCAAGGCTAAAGACGAAGAAAATGTCTTGAACACCTCCGGCGATTGCAAGAACCCGCTGAAATTGACCAGGTGCTCAATTCCCGCATCGCGAACCTGCTGCTTCAGCTCATCCTCTAATGGCCCTGTCCCGCAAATGTGCATAGACCGCGGGTTCTCCGCACGCCCGGCGTAGAGCGCAAAGGCCTTGATCGCAGTACGAAGGTTCTTTTTGGGTACAAATCGGGCTACGATGACGAAATGCCGATCTCCATATGGAAGGCCTTCAGGAGCTGGCGGTGAACCAGCAAGTGCGAGTACGCGCGATAGGGAGACAGCATTATAGTTCGGCTTGACGTCCCTTTCAGCCAGCCCCAGGAAGCGCATGTAGTCACGGGAACGAGTACCGGACGCAATTGCTCCACAATATGGAAAATAGAACACAGTTTTTAGCACCTCGCGCCACAAATAGCGAGGGTAGTCGTCGAACTTCGAGCAGCCCATGGCGTACACCCGATGGCCTGAGAGCCTCAGCAACGACGAGACAATAAAGGTCATTGGGTGGTCATAGTGACACATAAAGAAGTGCGCGTCTTTACCTTGGGACAAACAAACAAGTAGTGTTTTAAATAATCGTTTTGCCAACGGAACCTGATCGAGCGATGTTCCTTCAAATATTGTGATTTTCTTGAACCTAACTCCCGACGCCGGTACCCATTCGTAAAGATTGCTTTTGCCCGCCAACTCAAGCCCGATCACTTCGATTTGCCCGCCTAATTCCGTCGCAACCGCATCGCAGCGATCAACATGCAGCGGACCGAAGTTTTCCCACACAAATACTGCCTTACTCAATGATTTGTCCCTGGGTGGATTGAAGCAGCCACTGCTCCAAAGTCGAAATGCCACCCATAATTCAATTCCGCGTGTCTGCAGGGCACCTATTCAATTGCGCAATTCGAATAACTTCATGAATTGGCCGTCATGCCATTGGCGGCCTTCAGAACGAGTAGAACGAGGTTTGATACGAAAGGTTCAATTCTCAAATTTAGCGGATGGCGCCTACAAATGCCCGAACGGAACACGACCTGGGTCAGTCGAAGCGGAACGACTTTCCCACTATGTATGGATCAAAATCAAAAGGTGCCAAGAAAAATTTCGAGCCCTCGGTTAGCCCGTGGGCGGGTCAAGGGCCCTCGGTAACCCAATTGAACAGCCCCACATCAATAGAACCAACGCCAAGAAACAGAGAAAACCAAGACTTCACTCCAGATGGTCGCAGCCCTCACTCACCCAGGACTGAGCAGCTTGACAACTTCGTTTTCAGTTGGGACTTCTTTCGACAGAATAAATGATCGGTTCGAATTTGCCAAGCAATTTAGAATGGAGGGTCAGAAGAGAGCCAGAAAATAAGCTCGTTTGCTGTACCAGAAGGGGAGGAGGTCTAAGGGCAGCGGTTTCGGACTCTTTGGATTGAGTTGCTTGAAACATGGTGGGATTTATGGCATGCTGGCGCATTATCCATCATTTGAAGGTAATCGGATTGGATTTGCGTTATCAAGACTTTTCTGGGATTCCGTTACCCGGCGGCTTTGCCCCCATACCTTTGCGGGCCCGTCTTCAGATTGTCTCCGCCCCGTAGTCAGAGCTCCGAGCCAGAAGACCAGCAGCATGCAACAAGAGGCTTGCCGGGAATGACGCCGCGTCACGTCTTCACCTCGCCTGTACTAACCGTTGCAACTCGTTCGCGGCCAACGCTCAGTCCGAAGGACCACGACTGATCAGGAGAAGAGGTGTGCGAGCCATATCCGGTAGGAAAGCTGCACTACATGGAACTGGAGAGGACCGATTGTTATCCAAATGTTGGCGTAAAGAGCCCCTTGTTCCACAGGAGATTGGGCTTCACGTATGAGACTCGCGGTTCTTCATCTTTCGCTGACAGGATTCTGGAACATCTGCTTGCGAAATCTTCATGCACAGGGGGACGTAAGCATCTTTGTCTCCCATCATCGAATCGATCCGAATACTCCCTTCGATTCCGGAATGTTCAGCTGGATTGACGACCGCTACGACTGGGACCAGACTCCGGATGCCGATCATTTACTGGACAGGCTCCGGGCTTTTCAACCGGATGTGCTCCTCATATTCGGATGGCATGTGCCCGCATATCGTCGAGTCGGGCGAGCCATGAAGGGCAAGTCAAAGCGAGTCCTTTTCTTCGATAACCCTTGGAGAGGGACCGCGAAGCAGTGGCTCGGGGTGATCACATCTCGGGTGCATGTTCTTCCCATTGCCGACTATGCCTGGATTCCAGGAAATCGCCAACACGAGTTTGCTCGCAGGTTGGGATTTCGAGAATCGCAAATCATGGAGGGTTCCCTGAGCGGGGATTCAGTCTTGTTTTCTTCGGTGCCGAAGATGCGCGGAGAGCTCGCGCAGAGGCCGCGGACATTCCTTTTCATTGGCAGATTCGTGAAGTCGAAAGGCATTTCCGTGCTTTTGAGCGGGTATGCAACATATCGTTCAAGGTGCGAAAACAATCCTTGGCCGTTGATTTGCGTTGGGGCCGGTCCAATGGCGAACGAAGTGACCTCGTGTGAGGGGGTCGTGTCCCGAGGGTTTCTGCAGCCGGAGGAATTGGCGAGAGCCATGGCTCAGGTTTCGGTCTTTGTTCTTCCATCGCTATTCGAGCCCTGGGGAGTGGTGGTGAACGAAGCCGCTTCGGCGGGAATGCCCATGATCGTGTCTGATGCCGTCGGCTCGCATGTGCACCTGGTGCAGAGTGGGTCCAACGGATATATCGTCGAAACAGGTTCTGCGGAATCCCTCTCGGAAGCCATGCTTCGCTTTCATCAAATGGATGATGCGGCGCTGTCGGAGATGGGAAAGGCAAGTGAGCAGCTCGCGAAGCAGTACACCCCCGAACGCTGGGCGGCAACCCTACGCCAGATTGCTTCAGGCGCAAATAGCTTGGAGAAGGAAGCACCTCAGCCTTCCCTTGTTCCCTAGCGATTTGGAATCGCCGCCCGAGGTAGCATCACTGGGGGTTGAGGGTGATCGCTGCAGAAGTCGTCATCGTGTGGTCGAACCAGGCAGGAAACGAACCAAAATGACAGCTCGGAAATTCTCTCATTCGCGAGTCGGTTTGCCGAAAGGCTTCCCTTTCTTATTCCATCAGGTGCGTGGCGTAGCGCCGGTCTATCTTATAAAGGTCACTAACGCCGTATTCCCGCAGTACTAACCAAACTACAGTCATAACCGGCACGTGTCCGGACTTACTAACCGCTCATCACCCGGTGCGCAAAATCGTTGTGACCACGGGAAGCTGGGGGCCCTTCGAGAGCGGCAGGGCTTTGGCCAGCTCGTGCTGTATCTGTGTGCCAAATTCGTAGGCTAGGACGCCTCTTGTGCGGCGCAGGACTTGCCAGGAGATCCAGGGCATCTCGAGCTCGCGGCCGATGGTCTTGAGGCGGCGGGCGGCGAGGTTGATCTGGTTGATGGGGCGGCCCGACTTGGTGGACAGCACGAAGTCATTCCAGCCGCTCGATTTGGTGCGGCTCAGCGTGTGCAACACCGAAAACAGCAGCTGCGGGATGGGAATGCTCTTCCGGCGCCCGGGCGGGACCGCGCACAGCTCGCCGCGATACCACTGGTTGCGCACCATGATGCTGCGCGGCGGAATCGACTGCCCTTCGCGGCTCAGATGATGCTCGGTCAGGTTC
>Ga0137378_10002006_pt1 | contig 17421 bp, 19 predicted proteins | sample SagtaG_21_FD_104813 | JGI IMG/M metagenome (GOLD analysis project Ga0137378, IMG submission 104813) | Vadose zone soil microbial communities from Sagehorn Ranch, Mendocino, California, USA - Sage2_L_60_16 metaG | ecosystem: Environmental > Terrestrial > Soil > Vadose zone | place: USA... | reverse complement strand
TGCAGCTTGCAAATTTTCATTCGCTTTGGCGTAATAACTCGGGTTTAATGCCACGGCCTTTTGCAAGAAGGCAATCGCTTCGGGATATTTTCTGTCCGCGAAACAGACGACCCCAACGTTGTTGTATGCCTTAGCCTTATCGCCACCCTGCGTAAACGCTTCCAGCGCCTCTGGGTATTTGCCAAGTTTGGCGAGAGCGAGGCCCAGATTATTATAGACGCGCTCCTGGGCATACCCCTTTTGTAAGGCCTGCTGAAAATGCTGCACGGCGTTCTCGTACTCCCCTTTTTGATAGTAGGACATGCCTAAGTTATTGAAGAGAAATCCCTGCTCTGGGCGCAGCGTCATGGCAAATTGATACGCCGCAATGGCCTCGTCAAACTGCTGGCGGCGATCGGCAATCATGCCTAAAAAGTTGTAGGACTGCCAAAGGTCTCGATTCAGGGCAATGGCCTGGCGCAAACTTTTCTCAGCTTCCACCAGGTTGCCCTTTTTCAGCCATGCCTGTCCCATCCCCTCATAGGCCAAAGCGTAATGCGCGTCTTGTTGCAAGACGGTCTGAAAGTCTTTGATCGCTTCGTCGACTAACTCCTTTTTTAAAAAGAGGAGAGCACTTTTATACCGGATGCGGGTGGAGGCAGGATCCACACGTAAGGCTTTGTCATACTGCACAAAGGCCATGGTCAGGTTGTCGTTTCTGAGATACGTATCGCCCAGCGCTTCATAATCGCCCACTGTCATCGGGGGCAGCTCTTTCTGCAGCACCTCGTCCAAGGGCTTACCGGTCTTTTGTTTGTCTAGCAGCTTGCGGTACTCTGCCGGCTTCATGGTGATCTGGGGCTCCTGGTGCGAGGCACAGCCACTGCACCAGAAACCCACGGTGCCCGCCAGCAGCAGGCCCCAAGAGCACAATCGGCTCCACATCTGCGCTCCTCCTTGTCTAATGATCCGAGCCCACAACGCCACGGTTTTATCTGCTAGTCATCATGGGTAAAAGGCGCCTGAAGACCTGGATAGCAGCTGGGCCGACCATGACCACAAAAAGACTCGGTAAAATAAAAAAGATGAGCGGAAAGAGGAGTTTTACCGGGATCTTCATGGCCAGCTCTTCGGCCTTCTGCCGGCGCTTCAGGCGCATGGCATCCGCATGCACCCGCAAGGCCTGGGCCACGCTGGTCCCAAACCTATCTGTCTGAATCAGCACCGCCACAAAGCTCTTGACTTCTTCCAGAGCAATGCGCAGACTCAGATCCCTCAAGGCCACCTGCCGGGTCTGCCCGGCGCGCAAGCCAAAGCCGACGAGGGCAAACTCCTCATGCAGCACCTTATGCGTCAGCTTCAGCTCCTGCCCCACCCGCTGGATCGCCGCCTCGAGCCCCAGACCGGCTTCGACACACACCACCATCAAATCCAGCGCGTCCGGCAGGCCTTCGAATATTTGGCGGCTTCTGCGGCGAACGTGCAACCGGAGCCAGATATCCGGGGCATAAAAACCGATAAGCGCCGTGAAAATGAGGAAAAACATGGTGTACGAAGCAGGCAGCGTGCTCAGGCTGGGCGGACGCAAGAAGACGTAGCAGACTGGCAGCACAACCGCCAGGAGGAGCTTGATGCCTAAGAAAAGCATGGGGGCATCAGCAGACCTGTACCCCGCTTGCAGCAGGGGTTTCCGGATACGTGAGAGATCTTCTTCACGGCGCGGTTTGGTCAACTGGCCTAAAAACGTCAGCGATTGAAACACACCCTCTTTGACCGGGGAGGTACTCCCCGGCATCTCCGCTGCTCCTGCTCCCTCCCAGCTACCCTCGACTTTCCGGCGCACCGCCTGGAGTGCTCGGCGGGAGTTGAGTACAGAGTAGAACCCTGCGACACACAGTAACACAGTGGCTCCCACAACAGAGGCGATCACAAAGCTGAACTGGGACGATGACAGCCCGAGAGAGAACACGAACTGCCTCAGCTCGGTCAAGGGAGTATCCATACACTGCGTTCCTCATACCCTGATTCTGATGATTTTCCTGATCGCGAGAATGCCCATGACCATCATGCTGACAGCGTACACCGCTGCCACCTGCCCGATGGGATCCGTGCGCAGTACTGTAAGATAACCCGGACTGGTGACATAGAGAATGAGACCCGCGACGAAGGGGAGCGCCACCAGAATAAGGGCCGATAATTTGCCTTCTGCCGCCAGGACGCGGACACGCCCGAGCAATTCGAAGCGCTGGCGAATAACCTGGCTCGTTTTTTCGAGAATTTCGGCGAGATTCCCGCCGGTTTCCCGCTGCACAATCACGGCGGTCACAAATAGTCCCACGTCTGGACAATCCACCCGTTCAGAGAGGCCTAGCAAGGCCTCAGGCACACTCACCCCGAAATTCATTTCCTCGAGCGTCTTGTCAAACTCCGTGCCGATGGGCTCCGAGAACTCGTCGCCCACCATCTTGATCCCGATCATAAAAGTATGCCCGGCCTGCATAGCCCGGGTCACCAAATCCAGGGCGTCCGGGAGCTGTTTCTCGAATTGCTGTAGGCGCCATTTTTTGCGACGGAAGATATACAAGAGCGGCGTCAGGCTTAAAACTATGCTCCCCAGCATCTGGACGTAAGCGATACGCACCACGAATGGACCCACCAAGAGCCCCAGACAGAACAGCCCTGTTGACACCAAGAAGAACGTCCCGAGCGTATAGCGGCTATTGGCTTGCTCGAGCAGGCGCCCTAACCTCTGCATCAGGGGCATCTTGACCAGGAGGCGGTTCACCCAGGCAATCTCGCTCAGGGCCTGGCGCCGGACGATACCTATGGACGTGTCGTCATGGTCTTGGGCGACGGTGTGCATACGCCGGCGTACGCGCCGGCGCCCTGGGGCATACACCGCCCTGGAGGCAAAATAGCTGCCTTCGATCAAGAGCACAACGGTGAGGAAGATCGCTATGACAATGAGATAATGCATCTGCTTCCCTCCAGCGGCTCAGACTTCATACACTTTGCGGGCATCAAAAAGCTCGGGAGGAATGAGGATCCCCAGGGCTTTAAAGCGCTCCACAAACCGCGGTCGGATCCCAGTGGCTTGAAACCGTCCTTTGACTGTGCCATCGGCGGCCACTCCCGTCTGTGTAAAGCCGAAGATCTCTTGCATGGTAATGACCTCCCCCTCCATACCAGTAATTTCTTGCAGGCTGGTCAGCCTGCGGGTGCCATCGCTGAAACGTGAGACATGAACGATAATGTTGAGGGCAGAACAGACGTAATGCCGCAGAAATTTGGATGGGATATCGAGCCCGCTCATGGAGACCATGGTCTCCAAACGAATCAAGGCATCGCGGGCACTGTTGGCGTGGATAGTGGTCAGCGAACCATCGTGCCCGGTATTCATGGCTTGCAGCATATCTATGGTTTCTTCGCCGCGCACTTCCCCAACGATAATGCGGTCTGGACGCATACGAAGGCTGTTGCGTACCAGGTCGCGTTGCGTCACCTGCCCCTTGCCTTCGATGTTGGGAGGCCTGGTTTCCAATCGCACCACGTGCGGTTGCTGCAACTGGAGTTCGGCGGAATCTTCGACGGTGACGATGCGATCGGTCGCCGGAATAAATCCAGACAGCACATTTAACAATGTGGTTTTGCCACTCCCTGTGCCGCCGGCGACCAGGACGTTCAGCCGCGCCTTGATAATCCCTTGCAGGAGCTCCCCCACTTCGGGCGTCAGGGTCTTGAGCCTGACGAGATCCTCGAGCTTCAGGGGACGCACGGCAAAGCGTCGAATGGACAGGATAGGGCCGTCGATGGCCAGCGGGGGAATGATGGCATTGACACGGGAACCATCCGGCAGCCTGGCATCCACCATGGGAGACGACTCATCAATGCGCCGGCCGACCCTGGAGACAATCTTCTCAATGATGCCCATCAAGTGAGTATCATCTTTAAATCGTGCCTCCGTGCGTTCCAATTTCCCAAATCTCTCCACATAAATCTTTTTATGGGTATTCACCAAAATATCGGAAATCGTATGGTCTTGCAAAAAAGGCTCCAACGGACCCAGACCTAACACTTCATCTTGCACTTCTTTGAGCAATAACTCTCTTTCACGAGCATTGAGTGGTACAATCTCTTCTCTGAGAATCTCTACAACCGCTTTATTTATCTCTTGCCTAATAAATTCCTTGTTGGGTGAACCTAAGAGAGAGAGATCAATCATGTCAATGAGTTTTGAGTGAATATTACTCTTTAACTCTTGATACTCATTCCCGTGTTCATATGACTCTGGAGTGTGACCATTTTTCAACTGTGCAATGGGAGTCTGTATTGTATTATCTGCTGATTTAGCAATGAACCACGCCATATATTATGCTCCCTCTTTGTTTCGTCCAAAGAATTTTGAGAGAAGAGAAAATTTTTCCTCCTCTTCTGTAGCAATAGTAGCGGCTAATTTCCTCAGATTTTTGGCTATTCTTGCCCGCTTTGCCATCAAGGCAACTGGTTGGCCAGTATTTATCGCCTTCAACGTGACCAGGTAGTCATTTGGAACAAGCCAGAACACCTTTTTTTTCAAGGTATTTTCAAAATCGTGCAAGGATATTTCCCGATTGATTGACTTATGACGGTTCACAATTAAGTTGATATTGTCTGCGGGAATATCCAACTTGGTAAAGATATCGAGTAACCTTTTAGTATTACGCACAACGGGGAGGGTAAGGGTCGACACTAGAAAGAGCGTAGGCGCGAGACGCAACGCTGCCACCGTGGCATCATCTAGCATATGCCCGCTATCGAGCACAATATAATCAAAATGCGTCTGTAATAATTCCAGTGTCCCCTCGACACTCTCCGGGGTCAACAGGCCCAGCTCCTCGATATCCTGCACCGACGACAGCAGCGACAGCCCCGAGGCGTGCCTGGAGAGCGTACTGAGCAAAAAGGTAGTGTCCAGACGCAACATATGCTTCGCAATATCACCGAACGTGTGGGCCGGTTTGAGGTCGAGGAAGAGCGCCGCGTCGCCAAGTTGGGGGTTCAAGTCCACCAGGACGACCGATTTTTGGGGGTGTAGACGTTGCAGACTGAGGGCAAGATTGACGGCGATCGTGGTGGTTCCCACGCCGCCTTTACTGCCTATGATGTTGATCAGCTTGCTCTGTTTCGACTGCCTCGGGGTGCGCTGCCGGTAGCGCTCTTGATACCTCTGCAGGGCCTGCTCGAGTTCCTCCCGTTTCACAGGTTGTGGGATGAACTCTTTCACCCCCGCCCGTAAGGCTTCTAACAACATGTCTGGCTCCATACGAGAGGCAGTGAGAAAGACCTCCGTTACCGAGGCAGCGGTCTGGATAGCCTGGATGAGAGCAAACGTACGGGCACGGTCGTCGTGCATTTCCACAATGACGAGTTGCGGCACGTCGTCACCCTGCGCGTTCTGCAGACGAAACGCCGCCTGGGTAGCCAGGATAGCGGTGAATTCTCCGCGTAGGGCCGCAGTGTGTATTTCTAACCCAACGGTGATGCTTTCTCCAGTCACGGGTGTTCTGCCCTCCATTATTCCACCAAACCTGGGATGCTGCCCTTGGTACCATACTCCCCACCACCACCGCGGCTGTTCGGCTCTACCAGATGGCACTTAACCGTCCCTTCGATGATCTTGTCAGGCGGCCCCAGGACGTTGGTCACCGCGACAGAGGCAAAGCCAGCAATTTGGATGGGGCCTGAGGGATTGCAGGCCGTACTGTCATAGACTGGCACAGTCGTTTCCCATACTCCCGCGGCATTCTTGAACTTGTTGTAAAGATCCACGAGACCCTTTTTACTGGGCGACGACGGGAACAAATCACTTGCCGCAACCCCGTTAGTGAAATTGATTGTGTCGCTGACCGCAAAGCCGGGGGCCTCGTACGTGCCGGCCCACTCTCCCTGTAGTATATCGCGCAGGTTATTGGCGCTGGCCGGCGACACGTTAAAGGTGTTCCAACCTGCGCAGGTACTAGCAGACGTAGGGTAGAATTTGATATTCCGGTCGCAAAAACCTGAGGTAAACCAGCTTTTTGAGATCCCGACGGGAAGCTTGAGGTCTCCAGGCTCAACCGTGCCTGCCCCCGTTAACGCCGCCGTTGGCCGCTCTACGCCAGTCCATATGCCCCCACTCCGTTGGGAGATGGAGACGACCTCGGCGGTGTTTATCCCCATGAGTTTGGCAAATAAGGTAGTAATAGGACCATTGGCCGTCGCATCCCGGCGCGCTGTGACTTCTACCGCATCCGGATTGGTAGTAGTCACTGTCAGGGTCCTTGTAGTAGTATGCCATTGACCGATGCGAATATCCGCGGCATTGATGGTGATGGCTGTGCCCCCGGCGCTATTCTTTCCGGCCGCGTCGAGGACAGCGTTCCTGATCAAAGTTTCGTCTGCAGCAGCGAGCACGTAGCTTTGTTGCGCGCTGGGCGCCAGCCCCTCATAAAGCTTGCCAAGCTGCCTGGCACCGGCCAGAGTCGCCGCATCGGCAACGTTGTGTAGTTGGTTCCTGGTGACCAGGATCACGCCAATATCGACAACCATGGCCGTGAAGGCTACAAACACGAAAAACCCTACAGCCACCATGAGGGCAACGGCACCCTCTTGCCCAGACACAATCTTCCGCAGACGCATTGCCAGGCTCCTCCCCTTTATTCGTGCCTCATGGTGGTATTCGCAGTCAGGGTCATACTCGCGCTTCCGCCAGTAAAGCGTGGGAGAAACAAGAAGTTATATGGATAAGCCACGCGCACCGTGAGATCGTTGCCAAAAGCCAGGCCCTCGCCGGTCACGTCGACCGTGGCGCTCGCGGCATCCAGCCCGGCGCCCGTCAAGTAGGTGCTGACGACGCTCTGAATGTTTGCCTCTGAGGGCTTGGGAATGGCCAGGACAATCCCAGCGCGGGCGCCTTCACGGCTGGCGTTGGTAATCACCTGCTGGTCGAACAGCATGACCGCGAATTCAATAATGCCCGCCACGATCAGCAGGAACAGCGGCAGTATGAGGGCAAATTCGAGGGCCACGATACCGTCTTCACGCTGCAGTCGCATTGTCCGTCTCCTTACTTGATGGCGCCCACGGAAACCGCAAACGTGGGCGGCGGTGGCGGCTTTTCAAACGTTTTCCGGTAGCGTTCGAGCGTGCGCTGGGCCGCTCCCCCGTCCAGGTCTTCCTGGGGTGCGAGGCTTTGCTCGGCCTCAGGAGTCAAGATCTGCTGCGCTCTGGTGAGCTGGTACGAGGTACCGTAATCCCTCTCCAGCCGAGTAGGGGGGGTGCAGCCAGCCAGCATCACACCAAGCAGGACCACACTGACAAGTAACATTCCGAGTCGCTTTTGCATAGTGCTTCTCCTAGGGGACGATGTACCCAAACTTGCCGTCCAACTTCCCACCGCGCCTGGCGGCCGCACCCTGTCCTTCCAGCTTCCCCAACAGATAGAATTCGAATTCATTGGGCTCGACGAACTGGTCAGTCGGGAGCGTCTGTTTGGTCATATCCAGGGGTTTGACCAGGTGGGGGGTGACAATGATAATCAGCTCGGTCTCGTTTTTCTGAAACTCGCTGCTACGGAAGAGCGCTCCCAGAATCGGCACGTCCCCCAGGACCGGAAACTTCGAAATGTTCTCGCGCACACTTTCATTGAGCAGACCGGCAATCGCCAGGCTTTGCCCGTCGGCGAGCTCGATCACGGTCGCGGCCCGCCGCGTGGTGAGCGCAGGAATCACAAAGCCGGCAAAGTTGACGGCATTCGAAAAATCTAACTGGGAGACCTCAGGCGCTACCCGCATGCTGATCTTGCTTTCACTGAGCACCGTGGGGGTAAACACCAGACCGACGCCAAAGGTTTTGAACTCAACCGTAATGGCATCGAGTCGTTGCGCCACCGGAATGGGAAACTCACCGCCGGCCAGGAAGCTGGCCTCCTGGCCGCTGAGCGTGACCAGGGTTGGCTCAGCGAGAATCTTGACCAGGCCGTTCTCTTTGAGGGCATCGATAAAATGCGTCACCGACACATCGCCGCTGTGAAACCGGGTAATGGCGTTGACACGAGGACTGACCTTAATATCGGAGGGCAGGCCTGAAGTACCCAGGGAGGTCAAGTTATTGAGCAAGCTCAGGCCAAATGTTGACCCACCCGCCAGGATTGCAAAGTTGAAACCTAACCTGCGGGTGACTGAACGGGCCATCTCGGCTACGCGTACTTCCAACATCACCTGATGCACCCCGGCCACCTGGAGCAGATTGATGACTTTCTCAGGTTTCTCGGGCATAAACGCCCCGGCGATGGCCAGCGCCTGGGAGAGGTGGACCGTGCTGGAGACATGGCCATACAGGGTCACCACATCATGGGTGGCAGTCACCTGGATGTCCTCCCCAGGCAGGATCTCGTGCAGTTTTTCTTTCAGCCGTGTCACATTGGGGGTGACCGCAACATCAAAGACGGTAATGACCCTATCACCCTCGTCCCATAACGTCAGGTGTGTGACGCCCACGGCCTTGGCGGTGAGATAAAACTGCCGGGGGGACAGCACCACAGCATCAGCAATCTCGGGCGCCGCCAGCGATAGGCGCGTGATCTGTACGGGGCTATCGATCACCAGGGATTCTCCTATGACCAGCCGTATTTTTTGCGGTGTGCGGGTTTCAATAGGAATCCTGGGACGGTCTTGCGTGCGACCCGGAGGCGCACAAAGCAACAAGAAAACACCTGCCAGCACACCAACGGTTATGTGTCGTAACGGCCAATTCTGTCTGGTCACAGCATCCCTCCTCCCTGGCTAAGTAGTGCTAGTTAAACGTCAGGGTACTTACTGTACTGCCCTTGATCACCTGCACCTGCTTCGCCGGCTTCTCTCGCACTGGCGCGGGCGCCGGTGCTTCGCGCTTCGGGGGCGCCGGTGCTTCGCGCTTCGGGGCCTCCGCCTCTGGGAGTCGATACGAACTCAGCAGGGCAGGGACGGTCGCGCCTCTGGTGAGCACTGGTTCCGCAGTCAGGTAATTGCGCAGTGCCAACTGCACCTTGCCCTCGTTAGCGGCCAGGGCCAGCTTTTCCCCTTCTTCTAGCGTCACCTCGACGGTAATGACGTGCACCTGGTTCGCTTTGTCTTCTTTGCCTCGCCTTTCGATCTCGGTCCCGGTGGCGAGCACCAGGACATTCTGCAGCACTGTTTTCGTCACCGGGGGCGACTGCGTCAACGTCACCAGCAGGTCCACTCTGTCGCCCGGGTGGATGAAGCCCGCGACGCCCACGACGTCATCCACCTTTACGGCCATAGCCCGCTTTGTAGGATTGGTGACGGCCGCCACACCGCCTTTGGTGACTTCGCTGGGAGCCAACTTGGCCTCTAAGATGGGTTCGTGCGCCACCGCATGGGCGATCAAGACACGCCCCTGGAGGCTCTCGACGGTTGGAAAGGTGCCCTGCGGCACGCTGCCTGCCGGGAAAGGCACAGGGGTGAGCATCTCAGCAGTCAATTTGGTCCCCCAGAACAAATCTGTGGCGGCTACCATCACCATCTGAGTCTGCACGCCGGCAGCCTCGCCATTGAGGGCAGCGGGCTTCAGAGTTATCCGCTGCCCTTCTAACCAATTATAGATCAATAGACTAGTAAATGCAGCCATTAAAGCAGCAATGCCAAGCAGTAAGAATCCACGGTATCTTCCCATACCCTACCTACCTTGCAAAAGAGTCAAAAAGGGGTCAAAAATATGGCTCCTCCTTTCCGGCGCTCCCATCGGGGAGGGGGGAAGGGACAAGCCAGAGTGGGGTAGTTGGCACGGGATAGGCGCTGACAGCACGTCAGCCACCAACAGGGGCACCTCCCGGGCATCCAGCGCCGTTCCACTGGGCAACCACCCCGCACACAGGGACCACCAGGGGCTGCCTGGACTAGCTGGAGCTAGCAAGGGTACCAATGAAGGTCGCGACGTTGGTATACCAGGTATTTAAATGCGTACCGACTGATGTGATCCCAACCACAACTACCAGCCCAATAAAGGCCACAAGCAGGGCGTATTCGATCGCCAACACGCCTTTTTCATTTTTCACTGAACGCAGGAAACGTGAAGATATTCTTGTCAACATTGTTCTTTCCCTTACTAAAATTGCCTTTGAGCCTCTGGCTCAACTTTGCGTCTGGTGGCCCGTCCCCTCTGGATGAGCCTGGTCATAATTCCTCTCTTACTGCCTGCACCAGCACCTAGTGGCGAGCGGCACCTCACCTTCCTCCCTGACCTCGCCAGCCCGGGGTTTCCTCCTCCGTGTGCTGCTGCGTGCCGCGCTGCACCGCTTCGTCTAGGGCTCGCGGCGACTCGCTCGCTGCACCGTACAGAAAAAGGATACCCCCCGGGAAGCACCGGGCACATCGATGCAGGAGCCCATTTTGCTCTGGATGCAAGCGTCTACGTTTGGGGCCTGTGCCTTGTGCAACCGGCCAGGGTATATATGGCTCATTTGTTCCATGACCTCTGGCAGGCTCCTGTGCACACGGCCAGCGCCGGCCCTCCGGACTTAGCCGGGGAGCTTGGCGAGTTCATGTTGATACGCATACATCACCAGGGCGAGGCGATCGGGGACTTTCAGCTTGGTGAAGATCGCGTTCAGATGGTGGCGCACCGTCGTCTCACAGATATACAGGCGGTCGGCGATCTGTTTGTTCCGCAGCCCCTCGCCCACCAGGGTCACCACTTCGCGCTCACGTGCCGTGAGCCTGGCGATCTTGACTGCCTCAGGATCAGCCTCCGGGGCTTGACCTGCACGCGTTAAACCGTTGAGCACCACTGCCATCATGCTGCGTTCGATCCAGACCTCCCCGGCGTTGACTTTCTCGACGGCCTGGAGCAGCACCTCGGCGGCTTTCTCCTTCAGTACCAGTCCCATGGCGCCCAGGGACACGGCCTGGCGGTGCAGATCGGGGTCGCGCATCCCAGTCAGGACGAGCACGCGGACGCCGTTGGCAGCGGCGAGCAAGGCGGGAATGCAGTCAAGGGCCATATCCCCGCCCAGATCAAGGTCTAACACAACGATGTCGGGTTGCTCCTGGACGGTCATGGCGAGGGCAGCGGCGCGGCAATAGGCCTCCCCAACCACCTCAAGTCCAGATTGGCTCTCAAGCAGCATGCGGACCCCAGCGCACACGATCTTGTGATCGTCTACGAGGAGTATGCGGGTGGATTGTACGTTTGTACTAGACATAAGTAGTACTCCATGGATTACAGAGGAATATCGACCAGAATCACGACTCTCGCGTCTTCTGTCCGCCTGAAGTGGACCTGCCCACCAAGCGCCGCGGCGCGCTCGGTGATCGAACGGGGCCTGAAGGGCACCCCTGCTGTCCCGGCGGCGGCATCGTTCTCTATCCGCAGCAGGAAATGCCCATTGCAGCAGGCCAGGCCAATGGTCGCCCACGTGCTGTCTGTATGCCGCCGCACATTGCTCAGACCTTCGGCCACCAGCTGGAACGCTGCGGTAGCGAGTCGATCGTTGATACACAAGTCGTCGGCGGCCTCGACCTGCACGGCAATGCCGGTCGCCTCCATAAATTGCTGTGCGAAGCGTTGCACGGCTGGCAGCAGACCGTCCTTGTAGCCATTCCCCTGTCTGACCCCCTGCACGTAGCCCCGCATGTCTACAAGTTCGGCGTTCACCAGTGTGAGCAACTGCTCGAGGTCGTCCCGCACGTCCGTTTTGCCGGTGGTACACTTCCGCAGCACGGCGACGAGGCCAAGCTGGAGCCCAATGTAGGGTTGGATGATGCTGTCGTGGAGGTCATGGGCGATGCGCTGGCGCTCGGTTTCAGCCGCGTCCGAGGCGAGCCGATCCACCAGCCGGACGTTGTCGATAATCGGTATGGTATGCTCGAGCACCTGCAGGAGGAAATGGACGTCTGAGACCCCAAAGGTGTGCCGGCGCGGCGTGGTGAGATAGAGCCGCCCGACCATCTTGCCCTGGAAGTGCAACGGTATGGTGACGCACGAGGCGGCGTCGAGTATCCCGTTTGTCTGTGGCGGCACCGCGATGCGCTTCCCCGTAGCCACCTCGTAGGCGTGCACGCCGGCCCGCGGCCTCCAGCGCTGCCAGCACCGGGGTCTGTCATGGGAAATCAGCGCCTGGTCAGCCGGCAGGGCCAGCAGCAGCGGCATCATCCCCGCTGGAATCGACTCCACCCGCTCCGCCGCCTGCGGGTCAAGGCGGTCGGCGCGACGCAGGCTGCACTCGTCGGTCGTGTGGTCAACCATAACCAGCACACAGGTGTCAGCATCGTAGAAGACTCGCAGCCGCTCCAGGAACGCCCCAAGTGTGCGATCGATACCAAAACGCGGGTTGGCCAGGGTACTGACGTCCTTGAGTAGCGCCAAGCGCCGTTTGAAGGTAAGCTCAGAGTCGCCCCAGTAGGCCACCATGCCACCGAAGACCAACAGACCCACCGGCCACAGCAGGAAATGACTGAGCGCAAAACCTGGTTCGACATACTGCATCCCCAGGCCAGCGAGAGTGAAGAGCACGACCGAGATGTAGGTGATGCGGACTCCTGCCCTGAAGCCATCCTGGAAGGAAGCAACCAGAATGGAGAGGCAGATGAGGAGGAAAAAAAAGAACACACTGCTGGCGCCGCCGCCGATTGCCAGCAGTACCATATACCATCCCACGTCGATCCAGTGCGCCGTGATGCCCACCAGGAAGGGACGACACCTTATAGGGAGCACGAGGACAGTGCTGTAGGCGATGTAGAGGGCGAGTACGATGTATGTGGCAGCGCCAGGACGGACGTCCTGCACCCCATCGTAGTAGGTGACGAGCAACGCCAACGTCGCCAGCACGAGCCTGCTCACCGCAATCATGCGGTCGTGTCTCGCATCACTTTGCAACACCTTCGGGTGGGAAGGCATGTGACACCCCTCAGCCCTTATACGCTCTCGTAGTGTACGGCGAGCCCTCTATACGACAGTTACAACGCCAGTGTCCTGCTGGGCACATGACGCCTGCCAGGAGCTAGACTCCCTAGACTTTTATCGGCAGCTCTCGACTGGTGCGTAAGCAAAATCTCTGAGACTGTAGCGGGGATTCTGAGATCGCTCTAGACAGGGCAGGCGATGGCTTCTATTCTACCGGTCCTAACCTTTTTCTCAAGGGAGCCCATCATGTTGGGACCGGGTGAATACGTGCCAGACCCGACCGAGGGTATTGTCGACATCAAGAACCTCGTATGGTAAAAATATTCATCCAGCTTCGGTGAGAAGTCTGAAGGGACTTGGGGTGCGCTATCTACGGCTGGACCGGGTTGACAATCACCAGCCCTTCCTCTTCGGCAGTCTCACAAAGTCGGGTGTCCGCACAGACAAAGTACTCTGTCATGCCACGGCGAGACAAATCTAATGCCACCGCAAGCTGCAACGCGTCTAAGGTACGGAATCGGCGTCGCCTAAAGGTGACGATGAGACGCTCCGCTTCCCGATAATGCGGTTCCGTCACACGGACATGCTGAAAGAGACTCTGCGCGATATCACGCAGCAAACGCTGGCGCAGGCCTGCAAAATCTGTCTCCGTGATGTCCCCTGTCCGCAGCTTGATTGCAAACGCGTGTTGGGCTTCGACAATGCCAAGGCGGGAGATATAGTGACGCCCATTGCGCTCCTAGACGAATTGCGTGACTTCTCCCGTCCCCTCTTCTGGGTGGTAGTATTTCACCAGGGCACTTGTGTCCAGAAAAGAGCGGGCCATCTAGCGCTCATCACGCTCAACAATCACGACATCGGCCATAGAACCTTGTATCTTCGACAGGACCTGGCGCACTTCCTCAAGGCTTGGGGCATTGCGGGATTGCTCGGCACACCATTGCGTGAATGCTGGATCGAACAAGTCTTCCTCTTCTCCACTATCTTCAGCAATGGTGATCGTGACGCGCTGATGCTCGTCCAGACTGAGCGGCTCCAATGGACGCAGCACCCCATGTTCATAAATGGCCTCAATCTGTTTGCTCATCCTCACCCTCTTGCTTCATCCTCTATGGCCTGAGTGGTGCACACACGGAACGCGCATCCGCAAAACCTCAGGCAGCCTCACGATGCTCGTTCTGCAGCCCACTGAGCCGGTGTCGACGTCGTATGGGGCCAGCCCGTATCTGGCTGGGAGAGGCTGCACAGAAGAGCACGACCTTGCCTCTGGCTGGGGATCGGGCGGTGGGGTCAGCCGAGGATGCGCACGCAGAGACCGTATGGCCCAAGACCCCTCCGGGGATGAGGATGGGCCGTACGCGCACTGATACCTTGACCAACCGGCTCCATCTCTGGACTCGAGCATGCACATCGAGAGCCCTCGACAGGAGGGACAGTACCCACCACGTGTCATGATGCAGTGTCCTACCTACGGCACACACTTGGCGACGACGACACTGGATGAAACATAGCAGGACAGAGCCCACGAACCCCAACCAGCTCCACATCTCATTGGTGAAGAAGTCCGTGGCCAACAGGACGTTGAGATGGAAACAGATGAACTCCTGCCACGTCACGGTCTTTTTGCGCTCAGGGGCCGGTAGGATGCTGTGACGTTTCAGGATGTTGCCCACTGTCTGAGCGCTGATTGTATAGCCTAGTGGTGCTTGGCAGAAGTAGCCGTACAGATGGCGGCATGGTATCATAGGAGCTAAAAAGAGCCCAGTCCTCCCGAAAGGAGTTTCGTATGCCCACCGCCATTGCGCCATCCCCCGCGGTATCCCCCAGGGTGCCGCTGACGGCACGACAACGGGCCTGCTGGGAGCAGATTGCGCGCCGGCAGACGAGTCCCCAGCGGCTGGTACGGCGTGCCAAGATTCTTTTAGCGCTAGAGACGGGAGCCAACCAGTGCCACGTGACGCGCCAAATGCGCCTTCATCGCGGGACGGTACACACATGGCACCGGCGATGGCGCGCGCTTGCCCCCAAGCTGGAGCCGATTGAAGCCGATGGGGGCCATGATACAGTGCTCACCACGATGATCGTGGAGGCGTTGACCGATCACCCCCGCTCGGGCACACCGGCCACTTTTACGGCGGAATAGATGGTCCAGATGGTCGCGGTGGCGTGTGAAGACCCGGCGGATTCCGGGCGGCCCGTCAGCCATTGGACGCCCCGTGAGGTGGCCGAGGAGGTCCGCAAACGCGGCATTGTCGAGACGATCAGCACCCGCAGTGTCGGGCGTGTTTTAACATCAGGCCGATTTACAGCCGCATCGGGTGGAGTACTGGCTCAACGCCAAGCCGGATGACCCCGTCGCGTTTGCCGCCCAGGTGACTGTGGTGTGTGAGGTCTACCAGCACGCGCCAGCCATCGCCGAGCACGGGGGGCATGTCATCAGTACGGACGAGAAGACCGGGATACAGGCGCTGGAGCGGGCCGGATAGTGTATGCCTTGTTTCGCGAATTCTCAGCCCTTGCCTCTACACAAGGCCCGCTGTTTGGCGGTTTCTCGCATGGCCACCATATACCACAGCACGTCGCCGCCAGCCTCACTTTGTAACATGCCAATGTCGCGCTGCTTTCTGCGGATTTCCTTATGAAAGCGTTCGAGCAGATTCGTCGTGCGAATCAGCGAGACATGCGCCATGGGAAAATCCACCGTGAGATAACACAAGGTCTGCTCAAAATCATGGAAAAAGGCGGCGACCGCCTGCGGCTCTCGTCCCTCCCAGGTGTCACGAAACACCTGCGCCCGCGCACGAATCTCCACTTCGACATTGGTGGCATAAATCTGGCCCGCCTCGGCGAGGATGGCCCGCTTCCGCTCCTGTTTGGCCTGACGGCTCGGCGTCGCTGAGACCTCCCCCACCTCGCCCCGCCTCGCCCCATACTGCAAGTGATCCGTAATGTTTTTGATCTTGTGGAAGATACAGCGCTGATGCGGCACCCCATACAGATGGATGTCCAACGCCTTGTCGAGCCCCTTACTGCCGTCACTCACAATCAGTTCGGTGGTCTGTTCCGTCACACCTTTGGTGTACAAGGTCCCCACAAACGTGCCCCAGGATGCCGCATCCTCCTGGGAGGCCAGGTGCCAGGCGAGAATCTCCCAATGGCCATCAGGCCAGATGCCGAGGGCGGTGAGCATCACGCGTTGCTGTTTGCGTTTCACTGGGCGCTGGCGCCCACTGGCATCCTCTTGAAGCTCCCCACTGGGCACGGCCAGCTTGAGCCACAGCCCATCAACCAGCACGATCGGTGGTGGCGCCGCCAGCCGCGCCGTTTTGAAGGCATGCGCCCGCTCTTCAAGGCCCAACACCAGGCGATTACAGGCGGCGAGTGATAAGACCTCGCCAAGGCTGAGTTGCATGCCTTCTTGCAGATCGCGCAGACTATGACCCAGACAATAATGGAGCAGATGTTGGTCTAATAATGGCCCCCAACAGTGTTCGTAGCGTGTGATCGTCTGCCAAGCCAGATGGCGGTTGCCCCGGCGCAGTTTGGGCACACGCAGGTCGGCAATACGTCCATACTGCGTCCAGAGCTCCCGCTCATAGCCACCACTGCGGGTCTCTTCTGGGCGGCGCGGCACGATGGCTCGCTCATAGCGAGCACGCCCCAGATAGGCCCGCACCTCTTCGTCCAAGGCCTGCTCCAGTGTCCATTTGACCGTCTCCAGGGCTCGGGCGTGGACTTGTCGATAGACCTCCTCTTGGACATTGCCCGGCAGGGAGCACCGGTGCATAATCTGCATGTAGTCGGCAAGGTAGCCTCGGTCATGAAGCTGCGTGGCATGGCTCATCGGGACATCCTCCGTGGAAGTAGGTTGTGGCTATCCTGGTTCTACAGGATGTCCCGAGTTGATTCAATTTCGCGAAATCATCCGTACACTACCGCGGGCCGCCCCCACCTTGCCTAGGAAATCCGGCCTGGTTGAGCGCCCCGAGTATGCATATCTGCGCCACGGGACGCAGTGTTTGATCGCCAACTTCGACGTCGCAACGGGGGAAGTCGTGGCGCCCACCGTCGGACTAAGCAGGACGGAAGAAGACTTTGCGGGGCATATCGCCCACACGATTGCCACCGATCCCGAGGCCCCGTGGCTCTTTATCGTTGATCAACTCAACATGCATAAGTCCGAGGCCTTGGTGAGGCTCGTCGCCGAGGCCTGTGGCATCAAGGAGGATCTCGGCGAAAAGGAGAAACGGGGGATATTGCAGTCGATGCCGACACGCGCCGAGTTCTTGAGTGACGTCAGCCATCGCATCCGCTTCGTGTATACACCGAAGCCTACCAGTTGGCTGAACCAAATCGAACTCTGGTTTCGCATTGTGGTGCGACGGTTGCTGAAGCGGGGGAACTTCACGTCCGTTGAGGATTTGCGAGAGCGTATCCTGGCCTTCATTGCTTACTTTAACAAGACGATGGCCAAACCGTTCAAGTGGACATACAAGGGGCGTCCCTTGACGGTATAAAGTGATG
>Ga0137378_10002003_pt1 | contig 17425 bp, 18 predicted proteins | sample SagtaG_21_FD_104813 | JGI IMG/M metagenome (GOLD analysis project Ga0137378, IMG submission 104813) | Vadose zone soil microbial communities from Sagehorn Ranch, Mendocino, California, USA - Sage2_L_60_16 metaG | ecosystem: Environmental > Terrestrial > Soil > Vadose zone | place: USA... | reverse complement strand
CCGAAAAAAGTTTCCGCAGGTGTGTATGCCTTTTGAAACATCCGCGAAAAGTTCCTGCAGGCCAGCCGTGGCTACGGCCGCCGCTCCGCGGCTGGATTCGGAATCATTCAGAATTCCTCCACCTCCGGAGTTCTGAACTAATTGAAAATCAAAGCCTTGTGACTTCCAGCGGTTTGGGCTTGTGCGTGCCTATAAGCCGGATTAAGAAACCGCCAAGCGTCAAAGCAACGCTGAACGGGGCCACAAGTGTCAGGAACGTGTGGAAGTCGAATCCCGATTTCAAAATGGGAAGTATTTCTAAAGCGCCCAAGCCCAGAGTCACAGCGGCTCCGGCATAAGTAATGGACAACAAATCGTCAGCGTCCTGGCCAGCGCTCACTTTTTGTTCTCGAACCACGCCGATCGATATGGAAAGTAAAATCGTGGCCGCCACGAATACCCATCAGCGCGAACGGGGCCGCGGCTCATAAGCCGCCGGTCACGAGCAGGATGGAGGCGTATTCGCCGCTCAAAATGCAGCGTACCCCTGGCGAGAGCAGCCCCGGCATGCGACTCAAAGTCACCGCCCATGCCCGTTCGGCGAGTCTCGAAGTGATCATGGACCGCTGCATCCTGCAAGACCACATATTTACTTTTAAGCGACATCGACTCGACTCGCGTTTCAAGCGGAATTATCGATCCTTCATGTCTCTCGTGTTTGCTTTCCTGGTTCTTTTCTTCCTGGCAGCCTCTTCGAGGCGGCGCTTCACTTCCGCTTCTTCGCCAATTTCCTGGCCGTGATAGTACTTGCGGCCTTTGAGCGAGTCGGGAAGGCAGTCCATGCCGGCGACTTTGTCGTCGAGGTTGTGGGCGTATTGGTAGCCTTTGCCATAACCGAGGTTCTTCATCAAGCGGGTTGGGGCGTTGCGAATGTGCAGGGGAACGGGATCGTTACGCGTGTTTTCGACGTCACTAACGACCGCATTGTATGCCGTGTAGACCGAATTCGATTTTGGGGCGGCGGCGAAATAGATGACGCACTGGGCAAGCGCCAGTTTGCCTTCCGGCAGGCCGATGAAGTTGAAGGCGTCTTTCGCATCCAGAGCCACACGGAGAGCGCGAGGGTCCGCAAGCCCGATATCTTCAGAAGCGAAACGAACCAGACGCCGCGCTACGTACAGCGGGTCTTCGCCGGCTTCGAGCATGCGGGCAAGCCAGTAGAGAGCGGCATCCGCGTCGGAATTACGAAGAGACTTATGAAGGGCCGAGATGATGTTGTAATGCTCCTCACCTGTCTTGTCGTACAGAAGCGTTCGTTGCGCTGCCTGTTCGATGGTATCTTTGGTGATCGGTTTTCCTGGCGTTGTGCCTTGTACGGCGAGCTCGAGGATGTTCAGTGCGGCTCGCGCATCTCCGTTGGCAATGGTTGCAATCGCTTTCATCGATTCTTCATCGATGTTGAATTTCTCGCGTTCGATCGCGCGGCGGAGGAGTGTCGTAACGTCTTCGTCGGAAAGAGCGTTCAGTACGAAGACGCGTGTACGAGAGAGCAAGGCCGAGATGACCTCAAATGAAGGATTCTCGGTCGTGGCGCCAATCAGCGTAATGTTTCCGCGCTCCACGTGAGGCAGGAACGCATCCTGCTGTGCCTTATTGAAGCGGTGGATCTCATCGACAAAAACAATGGTGCGGCGCCCCAAGTGCCGGGCTTTCTCCGCGGCGGCCATGATGTCCTTGATTTCTTTGATACCCGACAGGACGGCGCTGAATGGCATGAAGGAGGACTTCGTCATCCGGGCGATGATCCGTGCCAGCGTTGTTTTTCCAACACCGGGAGGCCCCCACAAGATCATTGATGGAACCTGGTCCCGCTCAATGGCCGTCCGCAGCGGCTTGCCCGGATCGAGAAGGTGTCTCTGGCCAACGATCTCGTCCAGCGACTGCGGCCGCATGCGGTCCGCAAGCGGAGCATCCGGCGGCGGGCCACTCGGTTTCTCGTTTTCTTCGAAAAGCGATCCGCTCATCTTAGCTTCTCTGCCTGAAGGCTTCGTACAGGACGACAGCCGTCGCAATTGCGGAGTTCAAGGACTCCACCGTCGTCTTGTGCGGAATGCGGAGCACCGTATCACAATACGCGAGTTCTTCGGAACTCAACCCGCTGCCCTCGTTCCCAACGAGCACGGCTGTGGGTTGACGCCAATCCCATTTCTCAATCGTCGTGGTTGCGGCGGGAGACGTGCCGACGACTGCGATGTTCCGAGATCGCAAGGCGCGCGCGATTTCATCAATGTTCATTCCAGCAGCGTGTGGCAGCCGAAATAGGCTACCCGCACTTGCGCGCACCACTTTGCTGTTGTAGAAGCTGACTGTCCCGGGCAGCGCAATGCATCCGGTTGCCCCGAACGACTCGCCGATCCGCAGGGTCGTGCCGAGATTGCCTGGATCCTGGAGCCGCACCAGAACCACTAGTAGTGCAGGCGACGCAGTCAATACATGTCCGAGAGTGAACTGACGCGGCCGGACTGTCGCAATGACACCCTGCGAGTGTTCCGTATCCTGAATCGTTTTGAAGATATCCGCAGGAACGTCGTGGATAGCATCGGGCGACACCGCCGGAAGCGCTAGTCCCGTGCGGACAAAGATATCGACAATCTCCAGACCACTCCGATGGGCCTCCTCCAGAAGGATCGGTCCCTCTATCGGTAAGAGGCCGTCACTGGTAAGCGCCCCGCTGCGAATCGCTTTCCGCAACTCCATCAGCTTCCGACTATGCTTGCCGATTTGCATCGTCAGCGTGAGCCGCGCCCTGATTGGTGGACGCCGCTGGGCCGGCGGACGGGACCGCATGTTGAGTCGCATTGTACTACAAAACCGATCCGGCTGGAGTTGCCCTGCAGGAGCCGAGGTTCCTTGAGGTTCAGAGTGAAGGGATCTCTAAATGGATCATCTCCCCGTAGTACAATCCGGCCGTGAAGGTCTTTGACGAGGACACCCTGCAGAACGCGGCTTATGATGAGATCGTGTCTTTGCTCCGATCTGGATGTATCATCGCCTATCCGACGGACACCGCATATGGTCTGGGGGGAGACCCGTTTAACGAGGCCGCTGTTGAGCGCATCTTCGAAATCAAGGGCCGTGCAGAGTCGAAACCGATTCTATTGCTGGTGAACTCCGAGGCCATGGCTGAATCCGTGACGGAGCCAAATCCCTTATTCCACTCCGTTGCAAAGCAATTCTGGCCAGGACCTTTGACGGTGATTTTGTCGGCAGCACCGTCAATTCCATCGAAACTGACCGCGGGGACGAACACCATCGGAGTTCGTTGGCCCGTGGCTGCGTTTGCGACGACACTTGTAGAGCGATTCGGAAACCCGGTAACGGCCACGAGCGCGAATCGCAGTGGAGTGGCTTCGGCCATCACTGCGGAGGAAGTGCGCTTGCAACTGGGCGACTCGGTCGACGCATTGATTGATGGGGGTGTTCTGTCCTGGCGTGGCGGCTCGACGCTGCTTGACCTGACGAGGGATCCGCCTGTACTTCTTAGAGAGGGTCCGATTTCATTTCTGGGTCTCCATGAGTTTTTCAAAGGAAGGATTCGGAGACATTTGGCATGATCGTTCGCGTTTTCAAATGGGGAACATTTGTTGGGTTTGCGCTGCTGGTCAGCTTATCAGTCTACTGGACCTATCTCTATTTTCAGATTCGCGATTCGGCGGTTCGCGATGAAGCGCAACCGGCCGACGCGATTGTCGTCCTCGGCGCAGCACAATATAACGGGCGGCCGTCTCCTGTCCTCAAAGCCCGCCTCGATCACGCCAACGAGCTATACAAGCAGCAATATTCCCAAGCGATCATCACGACGGGAAGTTATGGCCCGGACCCCAATTTCTCCGAAGCCCACGTAAGCACACAATACCTTGTTCAACATGGTGTGGATGTCGCAAATATCATCACAGAGCAGGGAAGTGGCAGTACCTACGACAGTATTCAAGCGGCAGCCCACCTCATGCAGGCGAAAGGATGGAAGACGGCGCTAGTTGTAAGCGACGGATTTCATCTGTTCCGCGTCAAGAGAATGTTTCAGGATAACGGAATCCTTGCCTACACATCTCCCGCACCGAATAGTCCTATCGAAGTCGCCTCTTCCCAGCGTTTCTGGCACAGCGTCCGGGAAGTTATCCTGTTTTCAGCCTACCGTTGGATGGACCTGTAGCGCTAGGGCACCGGGCTGATTCGGACGTCCGTCAGAAAATCATAGTCACCGGCTGGGTAGAGTTTTATTCCATCGATGCGCTTGTTATAGACGCAGACATTGTCCGCGTAGAAGAGGCTGATATAGGGCAGTTCTTCGGCGGTGATACGCTGAATTTCGTGGTAGGCCTGCCGGCGCTTTTCGAGGTCAATTTCGCGGCGAGATAGCTCGATCAGTTGATCGACCCGCGGGTTGGAATAGTGCCCTCGGTTAGCGCCGTTGTTCGGGACCATCTTGGAATGAAAGATCAGGTTGAAGATATCCGGGTCGTTGTTCCCGCCGATCCACCGCAGTGAGTACATTTGGAAGTTACCTGCGATGATGTCCGCATAAAACGTCGCAAATTCGTTTGACCGGATTTCCATGCTCACGCCGATCTCTCGCAGTTGTTGCTGAAGAATGGCGGCCATGAGCCTGCCCGTGTCGTCGGAGGAAGTACGATAGGTGAACGAAAGATGTTCATGGCCGGCATCCTTCAATAGCGCTCGAGCACGCTCGGGATCATAAGGGTAGGTCTTGACGCTGGATTCATAGGCCCAGTTATTCGGAGGAATCACATTTGCCGCAGGCTGCGCCTGACCTCGCCACAAATATTTGATGATCTTCTCTCGGTCGATTCCATAAGCGAAGGCCTGGCGGACCCGGATATCGCGAAACACCGGATCGTCGAGGTTGAAAGCGACGTACTGGTAACGCGTTCCTTCCGCCTGCATCACCTTGAGGTCATCGTCGCGCCTTAGCACTTCGACCATATCCGGCGTTAACACATTCAATGCGATATCGACGGTACCCTTACGCAGCTCCAGCGCACAGACAATGGCCTCAGGAATGATCTTGAACCGTAGAATAGAGATGCTCGGCTTCTCACCAAAGTAAAGTTCGCTTCGCTTCAGTACCACCTCCTCGTCCTGCAAGTAACGCACAAACTCAAACGGACCGGCGCCGACCGGATGGCGGTTGAAGTCCGCGCCCGATCCTTCCGGAATGATGCCGATGGCGCCGCGGGCCATATTCCAAAGAAAGGGCGCGAACACTTCCTTTAACCGGAAAACAACGGTGTAGGCGTCAGGCGCTTCGATCGAATCAATGAGATTGTAAGGATGCCCGCTTTTGACCGTACGTACGGAACCGTTAAGTATGCTTCGGAATGTAAACAGAACGTCCTTTGCGGTCAGCGCCCGGCCATCGTGAAATTTCACATCATGACGAAGATGAAAAACATATGTTCGCGGGTCGGGGATTTCCCAGCGTGTTGCCAAGTCCGGTTCGATCTCCGACCGCTCGTCCTTCTTAACGAGCGAGACGAACAGGAGTTGGGATAGCCGCTCGGAGCTCGTATCCGTTCCGATGCGCGGGTCCAGATTCGTGGGAGGGAGATCCAGGGCAATAGTGACAACGCCCGGATCGGCCGAAGTTTGGCCCGTGCATGACGGAAGGTCAACCGTGAACAGAATTAAAAGCAACCAGCGTGTTGCGAAAGGTATTCCCCTCCTCGACGAGGAGGGGAATCCATGCTCCCAATGGGATATCAATCGGTCCCCCGGAGCCCATTATACCGTGACGTCGCGCGCAGCGGTTTCCACTAGCGAGGTTCGAAGCTTCTCGATCTGTCGAGTAATGCGTGCTTTCAGGTGGGATCGGTACCGCAACGGAATAAATTCGATGCTGTGCTTTAGTCTGAGAATGCGTTCCGTCGATTCGTCAAGGCGCCTCCCGAGCACAGTACTTCCGCGGGCGGCGCGAAGGATGGTTTTGAAGGCCCGCTCGACGAGAGGTGTGGTTTGAGAGAAGAGCAGCAGATCATTGCCTGCCTCGAAGGCCCGAAGGAATAGATCGGGTGTCAGTCCAACGCTCGTCACAGCCCCCATGGTCAGGTCATCCGTGACAATCAGGCCCTTGTATCCGAGTTTCTTTCGAAGAAAGACATCGACAGCGCGTGAAGACACGGAAGCCGGCGTGGGTTTCTCGTCTCCCAAGGCCGGGTAGTGGGCATGAGAGACCATGATCATGTCCGCATCATCAAACAAAGCGAGAAAAGGCACAGCGTCTTCGTTCTGTAGCTGTCGCTTGTTCCGCTCGATTCGAGGCAGCGCAAAGTGGGGATCGACCTGCGCTCCACCGAGTCCGGGAAAGTGTTTCGTGCATGTAATGATGTTGCGCTTCGTTAGTTCCTCAACGAACGCCCCTGCCAGGCGCGCAACTTCTCCTGGGTTTGGTGAAAGGCTTCTCTCCTCAGTGATCGATCCCGGAAGCCGGAGGTCGAGAACCGGCGCAAAATTGATATCGAAGCCAGTGGCTTCCAGTTGCGCGGCGATGATTCTGGCTCCGAGCCGCAATTGAGCCGTACCTCCGGCCGCAAGCTCAGGCATGGATGGCATTGGAGCGAAGACTTGTTTGAGCCGGTCCACGGGGCCACCTTCCTGATCGATAGCGACAAATGGTGGAATCGGAAACATCTCCCGCAGACTGCTGGTCAGGCGATAGATCTGATCGAAGCTCTCGACATTTCGCTGGAAAAGAAGAAAGCCGCCGGGGCGCACCACTTCAAGCAAAGCCCGTGTCTCTTCATCGGGCTCGTATCCTTGAAATCCCAGGATAAAGAGTTGCCCGACCTTTTCCTCCAAGGTCAAGCGACGAACATCCCTCATAAAGTGAGGCCATATTCCTCTCCAGCTAAGGAGAGGTGGCGCGTGACGGGGACGCTGTAGATCCCTATCTCGCTTTCTTCTTCAGTTCGGCGATAAGTTTCAGCGCTTCCAAAGGGGTCATGCTGTCGACATCCAATTCGCGCAGAGCATTCCGTAGCTCCTCTTCGAGAGCGGTGAAGAGCGAAAGTTGGTTGACGACTATCTTGGGTTTGCGTCTGGCTCGAACGGTGAGATTATCGGACAACTCGTGTTCGTTTTCCTCATGTTTTTTGAGGATTTCCCTGGCCCGGTGCGTCACTCCCCCGGGAATTCCGGCAAGTTTCGCCACGTCAATACCGTAGCTGCGGTCGGCGGCTCCCGGTTCGACGGTTCGCAGAAAGACAATCCGGTTTTGCGCCTCCTTCACCGCGACGTGGTAGTTCTTGATACCGGGCAACAAGTCCGCAAGTTCAGTTAATTCATGGTAGTGCGTGGCGAACAGGGTCTTGGCTCGGATATGCGACTGAATGTGTTCGATGACGGCCCAGGCGATGGAGAGACCGTCAAAAGTCGCAGTGCCACGACCGATCTCATCCAGAATGATGAGGCTCCGGGGACTAGCGAGGTTCAGAATGATAGCCGTCTCCGTCATTTCAACCATGAACGTGGATCGGCCGCGAGCGAGATTGTCGGAAGCACCAATCCTGGTAAAGATGCGGTCAACGACGGGGAATTGGAGCAACTGTGCAGGCACAAAGGATCCCATCTGGGCCAAAATGATCAGCAGGGCATTTTGCCTGAGAAAGGTGGACTTGCCACCCATGTTCGGTCCAGTCACGATGAGAATCTGATCGGTCGAGTCGTTCATGAATAGGTCATTGGGCACGAAGCGATCGGCTCGATGTTCTTCCGCCAGAGCTTCAATGACGGGATGCCGGCCCTTTCGAACGACCAGTTCGTCGCCAGGTGAGATTTGTGGCCGCGAATACCCGAAGCGCTGTGCAGTCGAGGCAAGTCCGGCAAGCACATCAAATTCGGCAATGACGGCAGCCGTTTGCCGGATGCGCCGCGACTCTGCGGCGATACGGTTGCGCATTTCCTGAAAAAGGTTCTTTTCAATCTCCAGGATCTTCTCTTCAGCCGTGAGGATCTTTTCTTCGTACTCCTTCAATTCCGGCGTGACAAATCGCTCTGCCCCGACGAGCGTCTGCTTGCGGTCGTAGTCTTTGGGAACCAGACGTAAGTTGGCCTTGGATACCTCGATGTAGTAACCGAAAACTTTGTTGAAGCGTACCTTCAGGGAGCTGATTCCGGTTCGTTCGCGCTCGCGCGCCTCCAGAGATGCGAGATAGGTCTTGCTGTTTTTGGATAGAGATCGGAGTTCATCAAGCTCCGAGTGATACCCTTCGCGAATGACGCCGCCGTCAGCAAGGACGAATGGCGGATCGTCGCTTAAAGCCTTTTTCAGCAGGTCGTTCAGGTCCTCGAGCAGATCGAGCCGTGTCCGGAGCTCAACGAAACGCGCAGCTTTCAGGCGCCCGAGTACCGACGCCATCGCGGGCAGCCGCGTGATGGAGCCGCGCAGGGAGGTCAGTTCGCGGGGACTTGCCGTACCGACCGTGATCTTGCTCAACAGGCGTTCAAGATCGAAAATACCCTCGAACGACGTACGTGTTTCCTCTAGCAGCATGGCAGACGCCACGAACTCCCCGACCGCATCGAGGCGCAACTCAATTTCGTTCGGATCGATGGAGGGCCGGACCAACCAGTTCCGAAGCAGCCGCGCCCCCATACCCGTGCGGGTTCGATTGATCACCGCAAACAAAGTGTCGCTGGAATCACCGCTAGATGATTCGAAGAGTTCCAAATTGCGGATCGTCGCCGCATCCAGTACCAGGTAGTCCGCGGATTCGGAATAGCTCAGTCCAATGATATGTTCGAGCTTGGTTTTTTGAGTCTGGCGAACGTAATGAATCAACGCTCCCGCGGCGCCCACGGCCGCGCCCTTCCCGAGGAGGCCGAAGCCGTCGAGCGTTGCAGCGCTAAGCTGCTCACGAAGAACGCGAGACGCGTAATCAGCATCGAAGAGCCAGTCTTCCACGGGAGTCCTGGCAATGCCGTCCAACGCCTCGACGCATTCTTTGAGCTTTTCAGGAAAAAGCACCTCGCGCGGAGAAAAATGCTCCACGTCCAGCAGTAGTCGATTCCATCGGTCCAGTCCCGCAAATTGGGAGGCGCGCAACTCGCCGGTCGAAATGTCCAGCAGCGCACATCCCAGTTGATCGTCGCGGTCGTTGATTGCCAGCAAAAAATTGTTCTCGCCTGGCGCCAGGACATTTGTGTCGGTCACCGTTCCCGGGGTGATCACGCGAGTGACTTCGCGTTTGACGAGCTTCACCCCTTTTTGAGGGGCTTCCACCTGTTCGCAAATCGCAACCTTGTAGCCCTTCCGCAGTAGCCGGGCAATATAGCCATCGGCCGCGTGATAAGGAACACCACACATCGGTACGGGGTTTTCGCTGTCCTTGTGGCGGGCCGTCAGTGTGATTTCGAGCTCGCGGGACGCCGTGACGGCATCCTCGAAAAACAGCTCATAAAAATCACCCAGACGAAACAGGAGCAGGGCATCGGGTGCCTCCTGCTTGACGGCGTGGTACTGCCGCATCATGGGTGTAAGGTCTTGATCGCTCATGAATGTTGTTCGTTTGTCTTTGTGTAACATGTTTAGCCGCGAATTGCGCGAATGGGCTGCACAGAATTCCCGGCATTATCAACCGCAACAACGGTGTGCGGCCCATTCGCGTAATCCGCGCAATTCGCGGCTAAAACTTCCTGTACACCACACGAAGAAGGTCTTCTAACCGAAAAAGACGGAGGCGTCATCAAAAACTTTGGGGTCGAGCAGCTTTTGACGCAGCGCCTCCTCGATGGGTACTCCGACGATTTCAGTGCCACGAAGCGAAGCCATATAACCGAAGCGTCTTTCTCGAATCAGCTCGATGGCTCTCAGACCAAAGCGGGTTGCCAGAACCCGGTCATACGCAGTTGGAGTCCCGCCCCGCTGTACGTGACCAAGAACGGTTACGCGGGTTTCAATTCCGGTCTTCTGTTCGATCTGACGGCCGAGCCAGTCTCCAACACCGCCCAGTTGTACGTGACCAAATTCATCGACGTGCCCCCCCTTCGTTATTGGTTGATGGTTCTCATCAGGAGCAGCGCCCTCGGCGACGACGACGATGGCAAACTCCCGTCCGCGATCGATCCGTTTGCGGATCAGAGAGCAAACTTCATCGAGGCTGAACTTCCGTTCCGGAACAAGGATGCAATCCGCGCCGCCGGCCATGCCGGAATGCGTGGCGATCCAGCCGGAATGCCGGCCCATGACTTCCACCACCATCACGCGTTTGTGGGATTCCGCGGTCGTGTGCAAGCGGTCAATAGCTTCCGTGACGATCTGCACGGCGGTATCGAAGCCGAACGTGTAGTCGGTCCCTGCAAGGTCGTTGTCGATTGTCTTGGGCACGCCAACGATAGGATAACCTTCCTGCTTACAGAGCCTGTGCGCCACGCCGAGCGTATCTTCGCCTCCCACGACGACCAGATAATCCAACCCATACTTTTGCCAATTGGACTTAAGCTTCTGCACATGTTCGACCTGTTTGAACGGATTCGTTCGGGATGTTCCCAGAATAGTGCCACCTCGCGGAAGGATGCCCACGATAGAGAATTCCGTGAGCGGTACGACGTCACCATGAATCAGACCGGCCCAACCATTTCTAATGCCCAGGATGCCGTAACCGAGAGCATGAGAGCGACGAACCACAGCGCGAATCACCGCATTCAATCCTGGGCAATCTCCACCGCCCGTCAGAATTCCTATTTTCTCCATCGGCTCTCCTCCCCTCTTATAATAAGGCATGCGCATTTTGGCGGTCGACACGAGTTCCGAACGCGGTAGCGTTTGCGTTGTCGACAGCGGTGAGGTCCTGGGCGAAATCCGACTCGCCTCCTCGATCCAACACTCGGACCGCCTTTTCCGTTCCATTGGATTTCTTTTGGAATATCTGCCGTTTCAACTTTCGGATGTCGACATCTTTGCCGCGGCGCTCGGTCCGGGTTCCTTTACTGGTTTGCGGGTGGGACTGGCGGCAATCGAGGGTTTTGCCGCGGCTCATTGCAGTCGTGGGGCCGGTGTGACGACGCTGGAAGCGCTGGCCTGGAAGACCAGAATTCGCGATGCGTTGATCGCTCCAACTATCGACGCCCGGCGTGGCGAGGTCTACGGCGCCCTCTACCGCAGGACCGGAGATACTCTTGTTGAAGAACACCCCGCGGTCGTGCTAAAACCCGCCGAGTGGTTCGCCTGTTTGCCTGGCCAACCGCTGATTCTCTGCGGCGATGGGGCAGTCCGGTATCGATCGGTGATCGAGGAAAGGCCGGAATGGCGCATCCACTCGATGCACCTCTATCTGGCCTCAACGATCGCGGAACTGGTGGCCACTCCCAACTGCAGGCCGTTGAAGCCTCTTTACGTGCGCAAAACGGACGCGGAGATTGCTCGTGAAAGCATTGCAAGTCCGAATTCGTAAGGTCCGCAAAGGGGACGTCGACCGGATTGTGGATATCGAGCGTTCGTGGCACCACCTCTCTCATTGGTCGATCGACAGCTACTATCGCCTGCTGAACGATGACAGTTTTACGTCTAGCTTTGTCGCAGAAATCGAAGATGAGCACGGGCGGCTTCACATCGTAGGATTTGTGATCTTCCATATTGCTGCCGATATTTCAGAGATTTACAACATCGCTGTCGAAAGCCGGACTGCCCGGTCCGGCATCGGCAAGCAATTGATGGCAGCCGCGATCGACGAGTCGGGGCGCAGACACGCACGAAAGGTCGTTCTGGAGGTCCGGAAATCCAACAATCCGGCAATCAATTTCTATCTCGGATTCGACTTTCGAATCGCAGGGGAGCGGAGGAATTACTACTCGAATCCCGTGGAAGATGCCTATGTCATGGAACTGGATATTTCAGATTGAACTGGCGTCAAAGCGTGTGTTACGGTGGCCTTAGATCGGGGAATTTCCATTCTAAGAGGAGGAACGCGATGATGAAGGAGGAGGAGATCAAGGAACGCTTGATATCCGCGAATCCAGAGTTTCGCCGTCTGGTTGAAGAACACAAACAATATGAAGGTAAACTCGCGGAGATCCAGAACCGTCACCATATGACGGATCAGGATCGCCTCGAGGAAATCACGCTTAAAAAGAAGAAGCTCCACTTGAAAGACCAGATGAACTCCATGATTCAAAAGTTCCGGGTCGAATTAAGTCATCAGCATACGTAGATCGGGATTTCGAATTGCGAATTGCGAATTGCGAATTTTGGGAGGGACGCAAATTCGCAATTCGAAATCGCCTCCCGCCGCCTCCTTCATCATTAGTTCATGATTATCAGAGACGCTTTTAAGTTTCTGCTTCCCCTTTTGACAGCGATGGCAGCGGCCTTCTGGCTCCGCTGGGCGGCCGCCGGGATTTTCCTGCTGCTGCTTACTGCTTTTGTGGCATTCTTCTTCCGGAATCCGAAACGGAAGATACCGGCGGATCCTCGCGTTATAGTGTCGCCGGCAGATGGACGCGTGGTGAACGTGGAACGCGTTGGCAACGTCACCAAGCTCAGCATTTTTCTTTCGATTTTTGATGTTCACGTAAACCGCAGTCCGATGCGCGGCCGCGTCGAGGCGATCGATTACAGGCGCGGAAAATTCAGGGCAGCCTTTAATCACGCGGCCAGTATTGAAAATGAGCGCAACATCATTATGATCGGGCAGGGGAACGTGAAGCTGGTGTTTACGCAAATTGCCGGCCTGGTCGCTCGGCGTATTGTTTGCTGGAAGAGGGTTGGGGACTTTGTCGACAAAGGTGAACTGGTCGGCTTGATCCGGTTCGGCTCTCGTGTCGATGTACTTTTCCCGGCCGGAACCGAAGCCACGGTGGAGAAAGGTGCGCGCGTGCGCGGTGGAGCCAGCCCGATTGGTATTATCAAAGGGTCTTTATGACAGAACGACGACAACGGAGACGGATTCGGGATCGGGCACGGATTCAGAGTAGCCTCTCTATAGTTCCGAGCCTGTTCACAGTGGGGAATATCTTTTGCGGATATTACTCGGCCATCTCCACACTTCGGGGCAACTATGATAACGCAGCGATCGCTATCGGGGTGGGTATCGTGTTGGATGCTCTGGACGGCCGTATCGCGCGCCTGACAAAGACGTCCAGTGACTTCGGTGTCCAGCTCGACTCGATTGCGGACGTGCTGACCTTCGGAATTGCGCCGGCCATACTTGCTTTTAGCTGGGGTTTGAATTCGATTGCCGGCATCGAGGCGGACATTGCGAAGCACGTCCATCAACTCGGTTGGCTTGCGACCTTTGCCTTTGTTGTCTGTGGCGCCCTGCGGCTGGCGCGTTTCAATATTCAAACCAAGAAACCGCCGGATGCGGGTTCGAAGCGATATTTTGTGGGTCTGCCAATTCCGATGGGTGCCGCAATGATTGCGTCGGTCGTGCATTTCTTCAAGCAACCAATTCTGCTTGTTGGATCGGCCTTGCTCTGGTGTCTGCTCATACTATTCGTTTCCTTCTTGATGATTAGCACGGTGCGCTACCAAAGCTTCAAAGAGTTCGATGTGAGGAAGCCTCGGCCACGACGCGCGCTCTTCATCACTGCGATGCTGCTAGGACTCATTATTTTTTATTCTGAAGTCATGCTTCTCGCCCTGGCCACGATATACGTCAGCTCTGGACTGATCGCAAAGCTGGTGTCATTTAGTTCCCGATTTGCACAGGTCCTGCGCCGGTCTCTCCCATCCCGTGTCGAGCCTTCCGAGCCTGCGCATGGTAATATCAAAAGTTAGAATTTCTATACGCCATGAACCGGGAACGTCTTCGCAAATCTCCAAACATAGCGATCGTCGGATCGACGTCTCTCTTGGGAAAAGAGCTGCGCGAAATGTTGGAAGACGGCGGCTTTCCGATGGGAAGGCTCGCTCTGTTCGAAACCGAGGAGTACGCCGGGCTGCTTCAAGAGTTTGCCGGTGAGATTCAAATCACGCAGGTCATTTCGCCCGAGTCTTTCGTCGATATCGACATCGCGTTTTTCACGTGCAGTCCGGAGATCATGCACTCCTATGTGGCCAGCGGTGCAACATTTCCGGAGCTCACGATTGATCTCACGCAAGCAGGCTCTGAAGGAACCGTGTACTTACAAGGCATCTCGGATCCTCGTGTGCTTCGATCCAAAGGCTACTTCGTGAATCCTCATCCCGCCGCCATTGTTATCGCTCGAGTTCTATCGAGCTTGCACAACCGGTTCGGTGTGGAGTCCGCTGCAGTGACTGTTTTGGAGCCAGCATCCGAACGGGGTAACGCGGGTGTGGATGAGCTTCAGGAGCAAACGGTCAATCTTCTGAATTTCCAGCAGATCGAAAACAAAGTATTCAATGGTCAGCTTGCTTTTAACATTCTGCCGGAAAGGGAAGCATCGGAGCGGACGGAAAATCGAGTAATGGAACATCTGGAGGGAATCCTCGGAAAGACCTTTCCGAAACCTGTGATCACTGCTGTCCAGGCGCCTGTGTTCCATTCGCACGCCTTTTCAGTCTTTGTTCAACTGCTTGGGACCCCCGCAGTGGAGGAAGTCACCGCGCAATTCGATCGTGGTGACGGGAGCGTGACCGTCCCGGCCGCCGCCGATGGCCCGTCGCCCGTCGGAGTTGTTGGGACGGATACGATCCACCTGGGCCGCGTCCGCCATGGTGGGAATCATCCAGGGGCATACTCGCTGTGGCTTGTCGCGGATAATTTGCGTATTGCCGCGGCCAATGCCATCCGTACGGCCGAGCACATCATGCTGGCGCCTGCATTCGACACATGATTCTTGAACAGATGCTGCGTGAGGGTTTCGCGCTGGCGCATCGTCGGCTTGGTTTGATTCTTGTCGATATCCTCTGGAAAGCAATATGGCTGGCTGTGACGGTGGCCGCGCTCTTTCTCGTCTTTGGCTGGTTCGGCTGGCAGCTGCAGTCTATCGAGTGGCAGAGCACGGATATCCCCGCGGTTAACGCATGGCTTGCCGCAACGGCGCTGCGACAGTTCTGGAATGCACATGCGGGAGAGTTTCTCGCAGCCTTCCTTTCGATACTCTGCTTTTCCGCGTTGGTGTGGTTCAGTCTCGAAGCCTTCTTCCGCCGGCGAATTGTGCGCAGTGTTTTGAATGGGCATGTAGTCGCGGGCCTGAGCCCGCGTTCAAAGCCTGGAGGAGAACGCGGGGTCAAGCCCGCGACTACATGCGCGTTCAAGGTTTTTATAGGCTCCAGCGTCCTCAAATCAATGGTCCTGGGCACGGCTGCGTTGCTACTTATCCTCATCGCGTTTGTCCGATATCCCACCATCCCACTTGCCGAATGGTCCGCGCTGTGGCTCGAGACTCGCGGCATCGCAGTCGCCGGTTTGGTGATCTTCGCCGCTCTGGCTTTTTTGCTGACGGTTTTCGAAACGCTTTTGCGAAGCGACGCGTTGGACCTGCTCGGGACGGACCTGATCCGGGTCACCGGTCTGATAGGAACTTTAGTGTTGTTTGAATCGTTGATCGGTGCGTCGCTGCTAAGCGCAGTCGTTGCTGGATTTCTCCATGTGGCGCGCGCGACGGAGGCGATCATGATGCTCGCCATGTTGGTTCTCGTGATGTTTATACTCAGTGTTTTTCACAGTTATCTCCTCCTCGTGAGGTTCTCTACCGTTGGTATAATGAGACGCAATGTCATTGATGTTTGAAAAGATCCTCATTCTTGATTTTGGTTCCCAATACACACAACTGATCGGCCGCAGGATTCGTGAAACGAACGTGTATTCGGAAATTTTGCCGTTCAACACGCCGCTCGCGGCGATCGAGCAGCAGAAGCCGAAGGGCATCATTCTTTCGGGTGGCCCGGACTCGGTTTATGAGAAGGGGGCTCCGGCTGTTGATCCAGGTTTGTTTCACTTGGGCATTCCCGTTCTCGGTGTCTGCTACGGCATGCAACTGATCGCGAAGGAACTCGGTGGGAAGGTTGAAGCGGCCGCGCGCCGGGAGTACGGATCGCGCGAGATTCAAGCGGTGAAACCGTCGCGCCTGCTCGATGGTATACGCCGAGTGTGGATGAGTCACGGCGACCGCATTCTCGAACCGCCGCAGGGTTTTGAGATCACGGCGCGCACAGAAACCACAATTGCAGCGATGGAGAATGTGGAACGTAAGGTGTTCTGTGTCCAGTTTCATCCGGAAGTCACTCACACGGAAAACGGTTCGGCGCTGCTACGGCGATTTGTTTTTGAAGTGTGCCGATGCCATGGAGATTGGACCGTCGGCTCCTTGATCGAAAGCGCTATCGATCGGGTCCGCAAACTTGTCGGCAATGGACGCGCTCTTTGTGCCATCAGCGGCGGCGTCGACTCCACCGTTGCGGCCACGCTGGTCTCGCGTGCGATTGGCGATCGCCTGGTCGGCGTTTTCGTCAACACCGGGCTGCTGCGGAAGAACGAGTATGAGAAAGTCTTATCGATGCTTCAGACAAACTTGCATCTGAACGTGCGTGGTGTCGATGCCTCCGATCGTTTTCTCAACGTTATGGCCGGTGTGAGCGATCCTGAGAAGAAACGGAAGCTTATCGGAAACGAGTTCATTCGAGTTTTTGAGGAAGAAGCTCTGCGTATCGGATCCGTCGACTATCTTGTGCAAGGCACGCTTTATCCGGATGTCATCGAATCGGTTTCGCTTAAAGGGCCTTCCCAGACCATCAAGTCGCATCATAATGTCGGCGGCTTGCCGGAACGGATGCATCTGAAGCTGGTCGAGCCATTGCGCGAGTTGTTCAAAGATGAAGTTCGGCGTGTTGGACTCGAGCTCGGTCTTCCGGAAGACATGGTCTGGCGCCAGCCATTTCCCGGCCCCGGTCTTGCGGTGCGGATCATGGGTGAGATCACGAAGGAAGGCGTCCGCATCCTTCAGGAAGCTGACGACATTCTTGTCTCTGAGATAAAGAGGGCTGGGCTGTACCGTCAGATTTGGCAATCGTTCGGTGTGCTGCTCCCCGTTCGGAGCGTTGGCGTGATGGGTGACATACGCACCTACGAGCACACGCTGGCGATACGCGCCGTGCACAGCACCGACGGCATGACGGCTGATTGGGTCCGCCTGCCTTACGATGTGATGGCCGTGATCTCGAATCGCATTGTTAATGAGGTAAAGGGAATCAACCGCGTCGTCTACGACATCACGTCCAAACCGCCGGCCACGATTGAATGGGAATAGGGGGAAATGTCGGATTGCGGATTGCGGATTTCGGATTTGGGGAACCCCCTCGATTCAAGCTGGTCCCCTAAATCCGCAATCCGAAATCCGAAATTACTTTTGTATGTCAACCTTCGTCCATCTCCATCTCCACTCCGGCTTCAGTCTTCTGGACGGCGCCTGCGATCACGACGTGCTTACGCAAACTGCGGCGCGTTACAAAATGCCGGCCGTAGCCGTT
>Ga0137378_10001998_pt1 | contig 17442 bp, 19 predicted proteins | sample SagtaG_21_FD_104813 | JGI IMG/M metagenome (GOLD analysis project Ga0137378, IMG submission 104813) | Vadose zone soil microbial communities from Sagehorn Ranch, Mendocino, California, USA - Sage2_L_60_16 metaG | ecosystem: Environmental > Terrestrial > Soil > Vadose zone | place: USA... | reverse complement strand
CAGCACGCTGCGGATGACGTCGCGCGCCGGCGCGTCCGGGTGCACAGGCATGGGGGCAATCTCCGGCGGCTCCATGGCCCGAGGGCCGAGCGCTCGGATGTGCTTGGGCGTCGGATCCGGTGCACCCGCTCCCGCCGCCCGCAGGCGCTCGATCGCCGGCGCGAGGATGGCTGCGTTCCCGTTGGAGCCGGCGACCTCGACCTCGATCTCGCGGAACCGCGCCGCCACGCGACGCCCATCACGCACTGACACCTCGTCGTCGACCACGTCCGCGACGCGAATGCCATCGGCTCCAATCAGCTGCACGCGGCGCCGAAGCGTCGACAGGCGCGCGACCGGGACGAGCTCGGACTTGCGCACGTAAGCGCGAACGAGCGCGACCGCGGCCGCGGGCGGCTTCTTTGGGCCGCCCTGGAACGTGATCTCGTCGCGCTCGAGCAGCCCTTCCTCGGTCGTCGCGGCAAGCTTCAGCGTCCAGCCCTCACCGGCCCGGTAGCGCAGCGAAACGCCCCAGCGAGCAAGCCGCAGGTCGGGAGTGTCGTAGTAGACCGTTTCGAGACGAGCGGCTTCGGGCGGGGTGACGGTCACGCCGTCGGCCACTCCGGTGAGGTCGGGGAGGTGGAACGCGGGGCCGGCCCCGAGCTTCACCTCGCGCTCTTTAATGGGGTCCCCGCGAATTCGAGCCGTAGGCTCGGAATTCGTGGGGCTCAAGCATGCTTGATTAGCGTTACCACTCCGTTGCCGCGCGCACGCTCGAGGGCGAGCTCCTGAAAGCGCTTCTGCGAGTTGAGGCCGCGCTCAGTCGGCACCCGCTGCCACGAACCGTCGGATCCCAGCTGCCACGCGAGGACGTCGTCGGCGAGCGCGATCTCGAAGATCTCAGCCATGCGGCCGCACAGCTTGGGGTCGGTCACCGGCACCACCGCCTCGACGCGGCGGTCGAGGTTGCGCTGCATCAGGTCGGACGACCCAAGGTAGATATCGGGCTGGCTGCCGCCGCCGAATCGGAAGATGCGCGAGTGCTCGAGGAAGCGGCCGACGATCGAGCGCACCCTGATCCGCTCTGAGAGGCCGGGCACGCCCGGCCGCAGCGAGCACATGCTGCGGACGATGAGGTCGACCTCCGCCCCCGCCTGAGACGCCGAGTAAAGCGCGTCGATGATGTCGGGGTCGATCAGGTTGTTGACCTTGATGGTGATGCGGCCGCCCGGCTTGGCCTCACGCTCGATGAGCTGCGTGATGCCTGAGCGGAGGCTCGACGGCGCCACCAGGACCTTGCGGTAGCGGTGCTGGCGGCTGTACCCCGTGAGAAGGTTGAACAGCTCGGTGACGTCGGCGCCGAGGTCGGGATCAGCCGAAAGCAGGCTGACGTCCTCGTAGCCGTGGGCGGTGCTCGGGTTGTAGTTGCCCGTGCCCACGTGGACATAGTTCTGGATGCGATTGCCTTCGCGGCGCACCACCAGCGTCACCTTGGCGTGCGTCTTCAAGCCGACGAGTCCGTAGACGACGTGGACGTTGGCCTCCTCGAGTGCCCTGGCCCACGCGATGTTGGCCTGCTCGTCTCCGCGGGCCTTGAGCTCGACCAGCGCTGCGACCTGCTTGCCGCTCTCGGCTGCCCTGATGAGCGCGCGCACGATGGGGCTGCCTGGGCCGGATGTCCGGTAGAGGGTCTGCTTGATGGCCAGCACGTTGGGGTCGCCGGCCGCGTGGTCGATGAACGCCTCCACCGAGGTCGCAAACGAATCGTATGGATGGTGGGCCAGCACATCACCCGAGCGCAGCACCGCGAAGAGGTCGGGCACCTCGGCGCCGATCCCCCGGAGGCGCGGCTGCGTGGCGGGCGTCCACGGCTCCTCCTTCAGGTCGGGCCGGTCGAGCTGCCACAGCGCGTTCAAGCTGCCGAGGTCGAGCAGGCCGTCGCACTGGTAAACGTCGGCCGGCTGCAGCTCCAGCTCGCGCGTCAGCAGGTCCAGGACCTCAGGTGACATGCCGGGTTCGACCTCGAGGCGCACGACGCGCGCATTCCGGCGCCGGCGGCGAAGCTCGGTCTGGATGGCCGCCAGCAGGTCTTCGGCGTCGCTGTCCACGTCATCGAGGTCGCCATCCCGCGTCACCCGAAACGGGTGGTGGGCGATCACGTCCATGCCGGGGAAAAGCGCCTGCAGGTGCAGCGCGATCACGTCCTCCAGGGGCACGAACCTGGTGTCCTCGGCGAGCGGGATGAAACGGGGCAGGACCGGCGGCACCTTCACGCGCGCGAAGTGGTTCTCACGGCGCTGTGGATCGCGAACGGTGACGGCGAGGTTCAGTGAAAGGTGCGAGATGTACGGGAATGGGTGTCCAGGGTCGACCGCCAGCGGCGTCAGCACGGGGAAGATCTGCTGCCGGAAGACCGCATGGAGCTGGCTGAGCTCCTTCTTGCTCACCTCATCGCCGCGAACGATGGTGATGCCCTCGTCGGCCAGCGCCGGAACGATGCCGGTGTTGTAGAGGCGGGTCATTCGCTCGGCGAGGCCTTCGACGCGGGCACGGATGGCCTTCAGCTGCTCCAGGGGGGTCATGCCGTCGGGCGACGCCACCGCCACTGCCGCCAGGACCTGCTCCTTCAGGCCGGCCACGCGCACCTGGAAGAAGTCGTCCAGGTTCTGGCTGAAGATGGCCAGGAATCGCACCCGCTCGAGGAGCGGCAGGTGGGGGTCCTCGGCCATGGCCAGGACCCGCTCGTCGAAGTCGAGCCGGGACAGCTCCCGGTTCAGGAAACGCGGCGCGTCCGGGATCGCTAAACGGGCTACCGGCTCCGAATCCTGGTGCGCTCCAACGGCCACGGAGCAACTTTAGCGGTTGCAACCGAGTTCCTTGGTTAGCGCTGGGTTAAGGCTGGGTGAAACGTACCTGGCGCCCCGAACCGGAGCCGAATAGGCCATTTCTGCCCATAAAACCCGCTGCGGTTAACCCAAAGATGGCCGGTTTTTAACTCACTCCCGATAGCCTGGCTACGGTCGCAGCCGAACCCACGAGGAAGGCGGTGAGAACGATGAAATCGGTTCAGGATCCGGAGTCGTCGAGCGTGAGCTGGGTCGCCAGGCTGGTCGAGGTCCTGCAGCCACTGAGCCTGCGCGCCGACCGGCTGGCGGGGATGGCGCTCTTTGCCGGGCTGCGATGGTCCGACCTCGAGTTTGCCGCCGACCTGCTCGAGGACGCCGAGGTCGAACGGGGAACCCGCATGACGGTGCAGGGACGGCCCAGCCCACGCCTCTGGCTCATCACGGAGGGTGAGGCCCCTCGTCTCGGCCAATGCCCGCCCGGTGGGAGTGGCCGGCTACGGAGATGCCGTCGGGTTGGCAGGCCTCCTGCGAGGAGGGGGCTCGCCGGAGACGACCATCGCCCTCAACCCGATTCGCGCCCTGAGCGCCGGCCCGGACGAGTTTCGCGAGCTGGTCGTGCGGCGATTCGCCGGCGGTTCCTGGGCGCGGTTCCGCCTGCGCGCCGGCGCCGCTGAGCTCGGCTCAACCGAGGGCGTCGATCCAGGCGGCTGAGCCGGCGGGCAGCGTCAGCCATCCGTCTTTCGTCCTGACCAGGGGGTCGCTCGCCAGCATCGCGCGACCGCTCGCTCGGACCCTGACCGGACGATTCAGAAAGTTGCACGCAACCGTCAGACGACCCCTCTGGAGCACGAGCACGCCGGAGGGCGCCGCCAGCCATGTGATCGACGAGGGCAGCCATCGCGTCAGGCGGCGCCTGAGCGCGAGTGCGCGCTTGTAGAACCCGAGCATGGAGCCGGCCGACGCCTCTTCGGCGGAGGCGGCGAACCCATCCCACCCCGCCGGCATCGGCAGCCATGGCGACACGGTCGAGAAGCCCGCGTTCGGCTCGCCCTTTTTCCATGGGAGAGGCACACGGCATCCGTCTCGTCCGACATGGCGTCCCTGCGAATGGATGTAGACCGGGTCCTGGCGCGCCTCCGGCGGAAGGTCCACCTCTTCGAGGCCCAGCTCGTCGCCCTGATACAGGAGCACCTGGCCAGGGAGGCCGAGCAGGAGCAGCATGGCGGCCCGCGCGCGCCGGCCTCCAACCGTGCCGCCGCCAAACCGCGTGACGTGACGAACCACGTCGTGGTTGGAGAGATCCCAGGTGGGCGCGACGCCGGGTCCGCGCAGCGCTTGCAGGTCGGCGTCGATCCAGCGCTTCCAGCGGTCCGCATCCCATCGTACCGGGATCAGCGCGAAGGCCATGTCGAGCTGATCGGGAACGATGTAGCGCGCCTGGCGCTGGGACCCGAAGATCTCGCCCACGAGCACGCGGTCGGGTCGGTAGGTATCGGCGATCTTCCGCCAGCCCCGGTACACGTCGTGCACCTCCGGCTGGTCGACGACCAGGAAGGCCGGGTCGGGCCGGACGGTGCCCCTCAGCAGGTCGTCGACCATCGGCACGTCGGCAAGGTCCTTCCGCTTGAACAGCGCTGATGCGACGTCGATCCGGTACCCGTCCGCCCCGCGGTCGAGCCAGAAGCTGACGATGCGCTCGAACTCGGCGCGGACGTCGGGATTCCACCAGTTGAGGTCGGGCTGCTCAGGTGCGAACAGGTGCAGGTACCACTGGCCACTTCGGTCATCGCGAGCCCAGGCCGGACCCCCGAACGCCGAGCGCCAGTTGTTCGGCGGCAGGGCATCCGCCCTGGCACCAGCGAAGCAATAGAAGGCCCTGTGCGGATCGTCGGGCGACGTGAGCGCCGCTTGAAACCAGGGATGCTGGTCGGAGGTGTGGTTGGGTACGAGGTCGACGATCAACTTGAGCCCCAGGTCGTGCGCGCGTGCCGTGAGCAGGTCGAAGTCGGCCAGCGTCCCATATTCCGGGTTGACGTCGGAGTAGTCGGCGACGTCGTAGCCGTGGTCTTTTTGCGGGGAGGGGTAGAAGGGCGTGAGCCAGATCGCATCCACGCCCAGCCGCTTCAGGTAGTCGAGCCGTGAGGTGATGCCCGGGAGATCACCGATGCCATCGTCGTTGGAATCGGCGAAGCTGCGCACGTAGATCTCATAGAAGACGGCGCCCTGCCACCAGGCTCGTGTCATCGCCGCGGCGGTGGCTCAGCCGACGTTTCGCTGCAGCCAGTCGTTGAGGGGCTCGGCGTCGGTCCACACCTTGATCACCTGCTTGCGCGCGGCCGCCGAGCCCAGCCAGGGCTGCAGGCCGAAATTCTTGTAGATGTACAGGACCTTGTGACGCAGCAGTCGTGCCCTCGGATGGTCCTGCGGCCAACCCGCCGGCACGCGCTTGAGGGCCTCGCCGCCAACGGAGTATCCGGCCTTCTCGAGCCTGGCGACGATGGCGCCAAGCGGCGCTCCCGTGGAATCAGCCGCCACCTTCTTTCGATATTTCGTCACCTGCGCCGGGGGCATCTCATAGCGACCGGCGGCCACCGTCAGCCCGCGGGCGTCGAGTGAGAGATACCCGCCGTGCCCCCCCATGCCGGCGTAGCCGGCGATGTTGGTCTTGTACGGCGACTTGTCCTTGGAGAAACGGATGTCGCGGTTGGCGCGAAACACCTTCCCCGGGCCGTAGTCCGCCTCCAGCGACTCGATGAGCGCGACCATCGGGCCCTTCACGGCTTCCTCATAAGTGGCGCGGTTGGCGTCGAAATATCTCTTGGAGTTGTCGAGCTCGAGCCCGATGAAGAAGCGCTGGCAGGCCTCGGGCCAGCCGCGGAACGCTGTCGCCATTGGGGGCCAAGGATAGCGCGATGGCGGAACCACGAAAATAGCCGTCGTGGGGATGGCGGTGGGGGCAGCGGTGATCGAAACGCATGGGCTTCGGCGTGCCTTCAAGACACGTAAGCAGGTGGTTGAGGCCGTCGCCGGGGTAGACCTGACGGTGCGCCCGGGCGAGATCTTCGGATTCCTCGGCCCCAACGGCGCCGGCAAGACGACGACGCTGCGCATGCTGGCCACGCTGCTGCCGCCCAGTGGCGGCAGGGCTAGGGTCGCGGGGTTGCGACCTTTTAACGCAGCCGGACCGGGTGCGTGAACGCATCGGCTACGTGAGCCAGGCCGGCGGTTCCGATTACGAGGTGGTGGGGCGGCTCGAGCTGATCCTCCAGGGCCGCCTGTATGGAATGTCGCGCGAGGATGCGAGCAGGCGGGCGGCGGGTTTCCCAGGGGCGGTGCGTACAACGTGTTCGTGCCCGGCCTGCTCGTCCAGCTCGGGATGTTCGGCGCTGCGGGCGTGGGCTTCAGCCTCATCGCGGAGCTCCGCATGGGAGTCATCGAGCGCCTGCGGGTCACCCCGGTGAGCCGGGTGGCGCTGTTGCTGGGCCGCGCGCTGCGCGATGTGCTGTCGATCCTCGTCCAGTCGCTGATCCTGATCCTGCTCTCGATTCCCTTCGGGCTGAGCATCAACGCCATCGGAATCGTGGTGGTGCTCGCGCTCATCGCGTTGATCGGGCTCCTGACCGCGTCGGTCGCATATGCGGTCGCGCTGTGGGTGCGCAGCGAGAACAGCTACGCCCCGATCATCTTCACCTCCGCCCTGCCGATACTGCTTCTCTCGGGCGTCCTCCTTCCGTTGGGCCTCGCGCCGCAGTGGCTGCGCAACGTTGCCCTGGCGAACCCGCTTTCTTATGCCGTCGATGCGGCCCGCGCGGTCTTTCTCGGCAACCTGGGCGACCCCAGCGTGGTCAAGGGTGTCGTGCTCATGGCCGTCCTCTGCCTGGTCTCCATCGCGATCGGCGCTCGCGCCTTTGGCCGGGCGGTGGCCTGATGGCGGACGCCGCTGCCGGGGCCGTGGCCAGGCGTTTTCACGTGCGGTCGGGGGAGATTGCCGCGGAGCTGTCGGGCTCGCCTGACGGACGCCTCGTGATCGGGATTCCGGGCCTGTCGGCGAACCTGCGCAGCTTCGACGTCATCTTCGCGGCCCTTGATGGTGCGAAACACAGCCTCCTCGCCTACGACCCGCGCGGTCGGGGCCGCAGCGAGAGAACACCGTCAGGAACGTATGGCTGGCCTTCGCATGCGCAGGACGTCATCGAGATGGCCGACCAGCTGGGTGCGGAGACCTTTGATGTGATCGGCTGGTCGATGGGGACGTGGATCGCGATGGTCGTGTGCAAGCTCGCCCCCGGCCGGGTGGGCAGGCTGGTGCTGATCGATGGCGGCGGCCTTCCCGACGCCGGGGCGACCGCTCCGGTCTACGCGGGCCTCGAACGCCTCGGCACGACGTATCCCTCTCGCGAGGCGTTCTTCGAGCTGGCACAGAAGCTCCCGATGTACACGCCCTGGCCGGCGTGGCAGCGGCTGTTCGACTACGAGCTGGAGGACGTCGAGGGTGGCGTTCGAGCGCGAACATCGAAGGACGCGCCGTGGGAGGACGAGGCTTATCGCAAAACCGAGGACCCGTACGCCCTGTGGGCCGCGGTGAGCATGCCTTCGTTGTTGGTACGGGCCACGCAGGAGATTCTGCCGGGGATGGGATTCATCCTCAATCCGGCCGACGCCGAACGATTCGTGCGTGAGGTTCCCAACTCGAGGCTGGTCGAGATCGACACCAACCATTACGCCATCGGCATGCAGGAGGAGACCGCCCGGGCGATCGCGGATTTTCTGAGCGACTAGCTCTCGAAGGGCAGCAGGAACTCGCGCTCGGCGTCCCACATCTCCTCGAAGAGCTTGTCGATCTCCTCGAGCGAGCAGACGGCGGCGGTGAGAGGGTCGATCATCAGCGCATATCTGGCCTTCTCGCGGTTGCGCTCGAGCAGCGCCTGCACGACCAGCTCGTGGACGGCCATGTGCGCGCGGTTCAAGGCCGCGAGCTGTTCGGGCAGCGGACCGAAGCGGACCGGCTGGAAGCCCTCGGGGCCGATCCGGCATTCGACCTCGACGCAGCCGCTGCTCGGAAGGTTCTCGATGGCGCCGTCGTTGAGAACGTTCCCGTGGATGCTCGTCGGGCGTCCGCACTCGATGGCCTCGATGATCCACGACGCGTATTCATGCCGCGTCGCCTTGGGGACCTCCGCCTCGCCGCTCAACATCGCGTGAATTCGCTCGTCGTTCTCGCGCCGCCAGCGAGGCCAGTTGTTGGCGTAGAAGCCGCTCTCGCCCAGGTACCCCGGGCGCGTGTACTTCGCGAGCAGCTCCCGACGCTTGCGGAAATATGGGACGTACTCTGAGAAGTGGCCGCTCGACTCGGTGACGAAGGCGCCGAGGTGCAGCATGACCTCGAACCGCACCGGGTCCTGCTCGTAGATCTCGGGGTCGGCGGCGCGCCGGCGCAGGAGTGGGTAGAGATCCTCGCCCCTGTGCTCCAACCTGGTGAACCACGCGTTGTGGTTGATGCCGGCGCACTTCCAGTCAAGCTCGTGAAATGGGACCTGCAGGTAGTCGGCCAGCAGCCTCGAGGTGCCCTGGACGCTGTGGCACAGGCCGATGACGGGCAGCGAGGTGGACCGCGCCGCCGCCAGCGTCAGGATCGACATCGGATTCGTGTAGTTGAGGACGACGGCCTCAGGAGCCATCCGTGTGACGTCGGCGATGATGTCGAGCCATGCCGGACCGGTGCGCAGCGCCTTGAATATTCCGCCCGGGCCGATGGTGTCGCCGATGCACTGGTCGACCCCGTAGCGAAGGGGGATGTCGTAATCGGCGCGAACGTTCTGCAGGCCGGCGACCTCGATGGAGTTGACGACGTAATCGGTGCCGGACAGCACGTCGCGGCGGTCGACGGATGTCTCCACGGTCCACTGTTTGCCCGACCCATCCACCAGCCTTTCGGCAATCTGGCGCGCCAGGTCGAGGCGCTCGGGATCGATGTCGACGAGGGCGAACACTCCCTGGTCGAGGCCGTCGATCGCCAGGATGTCGGTGATGATCTGGCGCGCGAAAACTGCGCTGCCGGCTCCGATCATCGTCACCTTCGGCATCGCAGCGAAATTCTACCGGCGCGGGGTGAGCATCCCGATCAGCCGGCGACGACGACGACTTTGACTCGATAGACGCCGCGGTCCCCCGTGCATCTCATGGCCTCCCCGCAGGACGTACGGGTGGCAGTGATGTCGGCGTTGCCTGCGCGCATGGCCTTGTACCAACCGGTCGTGACCCCACATCCACTTCCTGGATAACAGCTGCCCTTCGGATCGGGGATCACGGTTTGTTCTCCCACCACCTCGAGGATGGACGGGTCGGAGCTGGGAGCAAAGGTCCATAACGTCGAGTCAAGAGTGACTTTCAACACGTCGTCGACGTGGATGTGGACCGTCTGCCCGTCGCTCGAGTCGCCGACCTGAACTTCGACGAAGTTCTGACCGCAGGCGGCCGGCACGAAAACAACCACAGCCACGACGACCGCTATGCCCGACAGGCGCATACGTCGAGTCAACGGGTCACCCTGTTCGAGGGTAACGAGGGCTTTTGACATATGGAACAACGTGGCGACGAGCGCGTACCCGCCCACGACGAGCCAGATCCGTTCTGGGAGGCGCTCAACTTCGCGCCCGCGTGGGCGACCACGTCACAACGCGCGGCTGAGATGGACGCCTACGTGGGGGTCCCTGCTGGCGAGATTGCGCTGACGTGACGCCACTGGAGCCGTTCAGCCGGCTCGTCCGCGGCCCGGCTGCCGCTGTTGCGCGAACATCTCACGGATCTCGCGGACGCTGGTAGCGTCCTCGGGCTTCTTGTCCTCGGTTCGCAGTGAGACGATCCGCGGGAACCGCAGCGCGAACCCGGGCCGGTCGCCGGTCATGCCGGCCGTGTGACGCGGGCTCGGCGTGATCTCGTCGGCCAGCACCTCGACCACGATCGCCGGCTTCAGCCATGCGTCGGGGACGAAGATCGAGTTCACGCGCGCCGGCTTCTCCTCTACCTCGAGGCTCGCCAACCGCTGGTGGATCTCACGCCAGCCCTGGTCGGAAAGGCCGGTGCCGAGCTTGCTGATGGTCACGAACTCGTCCTTGTCGCTGTCGTAGACGCCGGCGAGGAGAGCGCCCGTGCCGAACTCTGCCCGCTTGCCTTTGCCCCGGTAGTAGCCGAGCAAGACGACGTCGATGGTGTCGTTGAGCTGCCCGCTCGTGTTCCGCTTCAACTTCACCCAGTTGAAGTTGCGGGCGCCGGCCTGATAGGGCGAGTCCAGGCGCTTCGCCACGACGCCTTCCAGGCCGCGGCTGATGTTGTCAAGCAGCTCACGGGTCAGCACCTCCGCCGAATCGGTCTTCGTCAGCGGCGCCGGTACCAGCGTTTCCGACTGCCGGAGCACCTTCTGGACGATCTCGAAGCGCCGCTCGTAGGGCAGCGGCGTCAGGTCGGATCCGTCGCGGAACATCACGTCGAAGACGAACGCTCGCATCGGCGCGCGGGCGGCAAACTCCTGGATGCCTTCCTTCCGCCGGCGCGCGGTGGTCTCCTGGAACGGGACGAACTCCTCCGACTCGGGGTTGTAGGCGATCGCCTCGCCGTCGAGGATCACGCTCTCGACCTCCAGGCCGGAGGCTGCTGCCACAAGCTCCGGGAACATCTCCGTCATCGACTCCAGGTTTCTCGAGAAGATGCTCACCTCGTCCGCGTTCTTGTGGATCTGGACGCGAAGGCCGTCGTACTTCGGCTGTACGCCGACGGTCCCAAGCTTTTTGATCACAGCTTCCGGGTTCGGAAGGCGCTCGGCGAGCTGCGGCCGGAGCGGGTGGCCGGCCGTGACCTTCTGCGCGTCGAGCCCTTTCTCGCCAGACTCCCATAGCGTCCGCGCGATGAGGCCGAGATCGGAGGTCCGGTTGTAGGCGGCCTCAAGCACCGGTCGCAGCGACCGGTCTCCTTTCTTTGCGAACGACAGCGCGTCGAGCACGGTGGGGTCGCCGATTCCCAGCCGCATCTTGCCCAGGGTGATTCGCACGAGGTGTTTGGCCGAGGTGGAATCCAGGTCGCTGAGCAGGCTGGTGAAGCCATCGAGCTTCTCCACCTGGCTGCCGGCGCCGCCGGCGGCGGCGATCTTCAACAGGCGCTGGTGCACCTCGATGACCGAAGGCGACTTGCGATGCGTGGCCGGTGCCAGGCGCTGCGCGGTGACGCCGAGGTCGCCTGCCTGGCGGTTCAGCTTGGTCACCTCCTCCTTGGGAACGGAGTACGCGCCGGCGATGGCGCTGATGAGGAGCCTCTCGCCGAGGCCGATCTCGATCGGCTCGAAGAAGGGAGCGAGCCGGCCCTGGATCAGGTACGTGATCGGCTCGAGCTCGTCCACCGAACAGGCCTGGTACACATCGGACAGGATGCGAACCAGCTCGTTCCGGCTGCTCGTAGCCTCCATCTGATCCAGGTTCGCGGCGAGATCAACGAACTTCACGGTTGCTCGACCTGGTCATACCCACTGGATGACCACTCATTCCGTGGGCAGTGCATATTTCGGATAGCGAGCTCGGTAACCGCGCATGTGGCCAATCGCCGCCAGCAGCGGGAACAGCACGTTCTGAACAGCGATCGGGGGACTCGGGGGCCTGATGAAATCGCCCACCTCCTGCAGCAGCACGGCCGCCTGCAGCAAGCTGATGTCGCCTTTCGGCGAGAGTCTGCCCTCGCGGCTGAGTCCGAACTGGGTCTCAAAGAAGATCTCGGCAGAGGTCAGCGCCGGCCGATGCTCGTAGTAGATGCGCAGGATGCCGTTACCAGCGTTCCACTGACTGTGAGGCACGCCGACAGGACAGACGAGCGTGTCTCCGGGCTTGCCGACTCCCGATCTATCCCCGATCTGATATCCATAAGCCCCTTCCAGGACCACGAAACTCTCCTCCTGGTTTGGATGGAGATGCGCCCTGACCACATACGGGCCTGGTTGCACGACAAGCTCCGCACGGAAGAGTTGCCCGTTTGACGAATCGGCAGTCGAGCGGAAGATGAGCCGCTCGCCTGTCTGCGGGCTCTCGATTTCGGTGCCGATCTTAACCAAGCTCTCTATCAGTGGACCATCGATCTGATCAGCGCTTTGCCGACCACGAGAGGGTGATTCAGAGCGGTTGCGATCTTTCCGCCTCGGGAATTTGGATCTCGCGCGACACCAAGCTGTCGAAGCGGGGTCCCGATGTCGAAGTAGGTCCTCTCGCACACCATTCGTTCTTCTTCGAATTGAAAAACGATGATCAGCGGAAAGTCGACTTTGCGGCCGGTCGCAGGAAGACCGCGCCAGTTCCCGTCGTGAGTTCCGGTGAATCGTCCCTCGACGATGACTGAGTCGTCTGCGTGGTGCATGACCTCGGGCTGGAAGTGGAAGTTGGGAAATCCTTTCTTGTTTTCGTTGAGGAGCGTGTTGACCCCCGAGGTGCCATCCCAAACCTCTCCGGTAGCGACGATCTCGTAGCGAGGGTGGCTGAAGGCAGCGATGCACCGAGGGAAGTCGTGGGCGTTTTCGGCTTCCATATGCTCCAGGACCGTCGCCTCACGCAGCGTTCGCAAGCTCGACATCATGTCCTCCGTGAGTCGACAACATCGTTATCAGTATGTGTGCGCCGACGAGGTTTGGTCGGGGACAGGGCAGCGAGCCGGATATCAAAGCTCCGGGGTGGTTGCGCCGGCTTTGCGGTAAGCGCCTGGAGCGACGCCGAACTGCCGCCGGAAAGCCTTGGTCACCGAAACTTCGGAGTCATAGCCTGTCAAGCGGGCGATCTCTCGGACGCCGGCCTTGGTGGCTCGCAGGTATTCGGCCGCCCTCGCCATGCGGTAGCGGGTCAAATGCTGCATCGGCGTCTCGCCTGTCGTGGCTCGGAACCGGTCTGCAAAAGCAGAGCGCGACATGGCGACGGCCGCCGCCATCTTGGGTACGGTCCACGCACGATCAGGATGCTCGCGGATCAGGCGCAACGCGCGCGCGATGCTCGGATCGCTCACGGCAGTGGCTTTGCCAAGCGTCCGATCTACTTCCAGAAGGCTCTGGCGGAGGGCCTGCGCGAGCAGCGCGTCGGTGAGCCGCGTGACCACGACCTCGGATCCTGGGCCGCTGGAGGCCATCTCGCTCGCGATCATCCGGATCAGGCCAACGAGCCACTCTGGAGCGCGGCCCTCGCTCCCGCGCAGGTGCACGACGGTTGGCAGTGCTTCGATGACCGGCCGTCCCGTCAGCTGATCGACCGCGAATCCCCCGCAGAGGAGCTCGCTGCGATCGCCCCCGCCCCCATGATTCAGGCTGCCGTTCACGGGCGGCGTGTCGGCGAGGATGGTATCGAGCCATTGCACCTCAGTGTCGGGGGGGTCCCGGACGGCGTGAGCCTCTCCGCGCGGAAGAATCACAAGATCGCCGGCCGAAAGCCGAATCGGATCTGGCTGGCCCTCCACCTCGAGCCATGCGCTGCCCGCCGTCAGGAGGTGGAAAGCCGGCCGCGAACGGGCTGCGACCTTGAACCCCCACGGCGAGCTCATATGGGACAGGCAGTAGACCGTGCTGCTCACGGTGAGTCGAAGAAGAAGCTGGCTCAGTCCGTCCGGATCAGGAAACGCCCCCAGACGGCGCATCACACGTGCTCGTGCTCGGGTACCTTGCGACCGACCATCCAGAGGAAGTACCAGGTACCGGTGTCGCCCATGAATGCGAACTGTTTGTGTAGCTCCTTCTTGGTGGCCTCGAAATCGCCCAAGGAGTCGAGGTATCGCTTGAAGCCCTTGTGCTCAGCGTCCAGCTCGAGCATCCGGCCGGCGTTGGACGAGATGGCTTCCAACTTCTTTCGGTTGCGGATGACTCGCGTGTCCCCCATCAGCCGATCTATGTCCTTGGTCCTGAGCCGGGCCACATGCTTGGGTTCAAAACCCCGAAATGCCTCGCGGATGCCAGGCCATTTCGCGTCCACCACGCGCCAGCTGATGCCGGTCTGAAACATGACGCGAGCCATCGCATCTAGATAGCCGGAGAGGTCCCTTGGCAGTCTCGGTTGTTTGTGTTCAGCCACCGTGGGCTGATCTTAGGCGCCGGTTGACAGCTGCGCACTTTGCCGATTCACCGGCAGATTTCGCCAGGGCTCCGAACTGGCCGATTGGCGAAGGTTTCCGGCGGCGCGGACCTGTTCGGCGGGCCCAGGGGCGGGTTAGTTTCGGACCCATGGCACAGATCAGCGCTAAAAACGTCGTCACCAACTTCAACCGCGCCCTCGAAGCCCGAGATTTCTCCGCGGCTCGCGGCTATCTGGCGAACGACCTTCGTTTCGAAGGGCCAATCGACCGCTTCGACAAGGCGGACGACTACGTCCGATCGATCACGGGACTCTACGGGATGGTCAAAGGGATTGAACATCAGGCGACCATCGCCGAGGGCGACAACGTGGCCGTGTTCTACCTGTTGGACACCCCGCTTGCAAAGGCCCCAGTCGCGGAGTGGTACACCGTTCGCGGCGGCAAGATCGTGCACCTCCGCGCCTACTTCGACGCGAGACCGTTCTCCGCTCCTCAGCATTGACGAAATGGGACTCAGACCCGGCGAGCGATCCATCCTCCGGATCCAACGTCGAGTCGAGGTGTGTTTGGGAGGATAGTGTGAGCAACTTGTCGGGATGCCAGAACCGCCTCTGGCTACACGACAAGCAAGTAGCTGGCAACGCCTACCGCCAGGAGAGCGGAAATGGGGAGGATCGTCGTCAGCGAGAACGTCTCGCTCGACGGAGTCATCCAGGACCCGGCCGGCGTCGAGGATTTCAGGCTCGGCGGCTGGGTTGGTCGCATCGGCAGCCAGGGTCGCGAAGAGGCGGCCAAGGCGGCGCTCGACGAGGCGTTGGGTGCCGAGGCCATGCTGTGGGGTCGGCGGACCTACGAGTTCTTTGCAGCCCGCTGGCCATCGCGAAGTGGCCCGTTGGCGGACAGGTTGAACAGCATGCCCAAGTACGTCGTGTCCTCGACTATTGAAGCTTCGGACTGGAACAACACGACAGTACTAAAGGGCGACGTGATAAACGAGGTCTCGAAGCTCAAGGCGAAGATAGACGGGGAAATCGTCGTCGCTGCCAGCTTCAAGCTCTGGCACACATTGATGGAGCATGACCTGGTCGACGAGCTGCGCCTGATGATCTACCCGGTCGTGCTCGGGGCCGGCGAGCGCCTTTTCGGCCAGACCAGCGACAAGAAACAAATGCGCCTCATCAGCACCCGGACCGTCGACGACCTCGCCCTCCTCATCTACGAGTCCGTCCAGGACGCCTAACTGAAGAGGACCGATCAGACGATGCTGCGGCTTTGCGTGAGCTTGAAGAGGTCATGAACTACTACGACACATTGATTGAGGTCGCCGATGACTGTCCGGTGACGAAAGGTCAAGTGCCGCAGGCAAGGGGTGGCAAGCGGACGAAGGCGGTGGTTGAGTACAAGATGCTCGTCAAGCATCCATATAAGTACACGGAAGAAGACCTTGCCTTTGAGACGTACGCCGTCCTACATGACATCCCGAAGGCCATCTGGCCCGAAGAACGCAAGAAGTTTTTGAGTAAGGGCCATCCGCACCTTCGGGTGTCGGCGCTGACCAAGCGCTACGGCTGGGGCTTTCACAACAACACCGAAGGCAAAGTCGCGCTAATCGCTCTTGAATCGTCCGAGTACAAGCAACTAATGGACGATCCGCGCACCACCAAAATAAGAGCGTTTCGCTCTACGCGCACGTAGCGGCGGCTCGGCGAGCGTTTGGAAGACGTGGGCCGCTGGTTTCGAGCTCGACCGGCCGTTCGAGGGGTCGCCACGACCATACGCATGGTCGGAGAAGTCAGGGGGGACGGACGCTATTTGAACTCGACTGACATGTTCGGGTCCGGAATCGTCGAACTCCTAAAGTCTTCCGATCACCTGAGGAACGTGGCTGATACGACTACGTAGCCGCCAATGGCGAACGCAGTTGCAGCGGCCATCGTCATGACAGTAGCCATCATGACGTGCCGTGCTCCCCACCCAAACGCATTTGGAAACTCACGGCTGATTTCTTTCACCGGGACCGGTGCATCTCGGTAGTCGATATGAACGCCCGTAGCGCCGATGAAATCGGTCATGTCCTTTGCCGGCCACGCGCGCTGACTGAGAACCAGCAGGCGCTTCCCGTTGAGGTCGAAGAGGTAGAACCCGCGCTGTGGCTGCGACGACCGCCCGTAGATGATCGCCATGTCGATGATGCGATCGATCTCGCCGTGGGACCAGAACCGGCTCCGTCGGAAGATGTCGCGATAGCCGACCGTCCCGCGCCCGATCAAGAGCCTGACGTTCGCCGACCACAGCGACAGGCCGACGAAGAAGAGACCGGCGGTCAACAACAGGACCAACCCGTACCCGAGGGCGCGGTTCGACACCAGGGCTATGCCTCCACGCGCAAGGCCGAGCAACGTAATGAGACCGCCGAAAGCGCCGAGAACCGCAAGCAGCATCATCAGAGACCGGATCGTCCTCGCGCTGGGCGTCACCGCTCGAAACTCTCCTGCCGCCTCCCAGTGACGCTCAGCCATCGGGGCCATGATCCGCTATCCGGTCCTGAACTGAGCCGCGTTTCGTGAGAGAGCCTTGGGGACGGGCAGTTGAAACGACGGCCGAATGATGCCTGCGTCCACGATGGTCTCGTCGCAAACATTCCGACCCGGAAGCCCAATGTTCAAATCCCGTTGCCCTGTTCGATCAGGCCACCCGATGGGCTCCAACATCTGGGGTCTCGAAGGCCTAGATGTTGGGTTCGCGCCGCCAAAGTAATGGTCGGGGAGGCGGGATTTGAACCCGCGACCACCTGACCCCCAGTCAGGTGCGCTACCGAGCTGCGCTACTCCCCGATCGAGGTAATCGTACCTGCGCGCTTTTTGGGGAGCGCCCTGCGCCGCCCGGCGGAACTACCTGCGGCCGCCGTAGGCGACCAGGCCGCGGTGAGTCGAGCTGAACCCAGCCTCGCGGAGCAGCGCATTGAGCGGTGACTCGGTGACTGGTGCTCCATCGACCCGCTGCAGCTCCACCCTTCCCGCGAGGACGGCCATCCCGATCAGCGCGCGCAGGTGGTCGATCGAGACCACGCCATTCGTGAGCAGCGACCGGCCGCCACGCTCGAGGTAGAGGACGAGCCTGCCGCCGTCCAGCACGCAGTAGGCGCCGGCCGCGCGCGCCATCCGCCCATCCGAGCGCGGCCAGGCCAGCACCGACCCGTAGGAGTTGGCCGGGTCGCATGCGGCCAAGGCGAAGACGCCGTCTTCCTGCTCGCGCAGGGCACGCAGCCGGTCGACCGCCCCGGGCAGGGCGAACTGCGACCCGCCCAGGCCCTCCACGAAATAGCCTCGCCGGATCCGCCCCGACTCCTCCATCGCCCTCAACACCGGGTACAGGCCCGCGAACCCGCCCGGCCATCCCTCCCCGGCGACCGACTCACGCGTCAGCACCCCGTATCGCTGCAGGAGCACGCCCGCGGCCGCGTGGAGCCTTTCGGTCGGGCTGGCGCCGGCGCCGACGAGATCCGTGACCAGCGACCATCGCCCCGAGGCCCTTGGCT
>Ga0137378_10001991_pt1 | contig 17458 bp, 9 predicted proteins | sample SagtaG_21_FD_104813 | JGI IMG/M metagenome (GOLD analysis project Ga0137378, IMG submission 104813) | Vadose zone soil microbial communities from Sagehorn Ranch, Mendocino, California, USA - Sage2_L_60_16 metaG | ecosystem: Environmental > Terrestrial > Soil > Vadose zone | place: USA... | reverse complement strand
CTGGACGCCCCTCTCATTCGCGTCTTCCCCAATGAGATACCTGCAGGGGCGACTCGCGAAGAGACGCGTGATCGCATCGCCGCGTCGCTGCGAGAGGTGGCGAGGCGCGCGCCATTGGGCGTCCGCATTGGTCTGGAGACGCATGGCGACTTCGCACGCGGTCATGCGGCAGCGGAGATCATTAGGCTCGTCGATCAATGGAACGTGGGACTCATCTGGGACGTAGCTAACGCACTGGCTGCCGGAGATTCAATTGAGGAGTCGGCGCGCGCGGTCGCCCCCTACCTGATGCACGTCCACCTCCGCGATGCGCATCCCGTCGAAGGACGCGAGCATTGGTTGCCGGTGTTGGCTGGGCGCGGCGCGGTCTCGTTTGCCGAGCCGATTGATGCGCTTCACGGATTGGCTTACCAGGGTTACATCAGTTTTGAGTGGGAGAAGTACTGGCACCCGGAGATCGAGGAACCGGAAGTGGCGTTCGAGGATTTTGCCACGGCCATAAAACTCGCTTTGCGGTGCGAGACGGGCGAAGAAACTCAAGAGCTGCAAATGTGAGACTGAAGGTTTGAAAGACGCAATGCTGAACAAAGATAGAGTGGGTCTGGCCAATCTATCCGACTCAGACGCTCTGATCGCAAGGCGACCACGCGTCCTGTTACTTGCCGGCGACGTGCTTTTTTCTCATTTCTTTCCCGAGTCCGTTCTCGCGCGCCTGAATCAGATAGCAGACTGGTCGCGCTATGCCGGGCGTGAAGACTCGCCGGAGTTGCGCGCGCGGATGGCGCAGTCGGACGTGCTGATGACGACATGGCATTCGCCCTTCCTGGATGCGGAGATGTTCGACACGTGCTCGCGTGTACGCCTCATCGCGCATTGCGGTGGTGAGGTGAAGTCACGCCTATCGGAAAGGGTCTTTGATCGAATTACGGTGACGAACGCGCCAGAACCGATGGTTCTGCCGGTAGCGGAGATGGCCCTGGCGTTGATGTTGACTGTCGTCCGCAGACTTCCCCAGTACGCGGCGGAGATGCGCGCCGGAGTTATCAGGACTAACGAGTACGTAAGTGAAGGTGAGACATTGCGGGGTCGAAGAGTGGGCTTCGTAGGTTTCGGTCGTGTCGGACAATGCTTAGCACGATTGATCGAGCCGCTGGGCGGCGAACTGAGTGTTGCTGACCCCTATTGCTCGGCCGACGCAGTCACCGCCAGGCAAGGAAAGTTAGTGAGCTTGGACGACCTGCTTCAGTCATGTTCAGTAGTGGTCCTGGCTGCGGCATTGACGCCAGAAACGCGGAATCTTTTGGACCAGCGGCGGCTCGCGCTCATGCCGCCGGGCGCGTACCTGATTAATGTTGCCCGCGGCGGTCTAATTGACACGGAAGCGCTCGTTGCTGAGTTGAGCGCGGGCAGAATTACAGCAGCGCTTGACGTGACCGATCCGCTGGAACCGCTGCCATCTGATCATGAATTGCGCCGCCTGCCGAACGTTCTCCTGACACCACACATTGCCGCGGGCGGTCTCGAAACGCGGCATGCCATAGGCGCCGTCGCCGTCGGAGAGGTCGAAAGGTTCTTCAAAGGTGAGCCTCTGGAAAACGTCGTCACGCGCGAAATGTTGGCGACCATGACTTGAAAGTTTGCGGGCTGAGATGAGACGTTAAACCGCGATTCAGCTTTCATCGATGAGCGGCTCTCCCTCTGATTCACATGTAGCTTCAGGCGTGTGTCGGAAGAAAGGTCCGGAGGACCGAAATGTTTATAGAAATAGTGAGGAATATTGAACTCTTTCGGAGCGGAGCGAAATGCTCAGCATTTCGCTCCGCTCCGACGACCCATGGTACGGGTCGTTCACATTCTATAGAGATTTCGCCGCTACGCGGCTGTTTTCGTCGGCGGACTCCCTAAGCCGCGCGTAATTGAGCAAAGCACTCTGATGATGGACCATCTTTTGGTAGAACAGCAATTGGATCGTCTCGCAATCAAGAGCGTGACGGTTCATCACGTTCGCGTACCTCTCGTTGAACCGTTTCGTATCAGCAACGGCGCGATCGCCGAGAACGACGCAATCCTTGTTGAAACTAAAACGGCTGCGGGCGTAGTAGGTTGGGGCGAAGCGTCCCCGATGTCAGGTTCGTTCTACTCTGATGACACCCCGGAGAGCACATGGAGAGTGCTCAATACGCAGTTGATCCCGTCGCTACTTCAATGGGGCGCGTGTAATGCCACAACTTATTTCGAACGGTTGCGCACTCTACCGGGCGATGCCTTCGCGAAGGCGGGACTGGAAGGAGCGGTGTGGGACGCTTACGCACGCACCGTGGGCGCGCCGCTCTGCGAATTACTTGGCGCGCGGTCGCGTCCCATCCCGTCCGGCGTCGCGATTGGTATTTACGAGCAAACTTCAGAATTGGTTGAGCGCGTGGCCCTTTACATCGACCGGGGATATCGCCGCGTCAAGATCAAGATTCAGCCCGGCTGGGACGAAGAGCCGGTTGCCGCCGTTCGCACTCGGTTCCCTGACGTCTCGTTGATGGTTGATGCGAACGGAGCGTACGCGATTTCTGACGCGCCGGTCTTTCGTCGGCTGGACTCTTACTGCTTAACGATGATCGAACAACCTCTCGCTCGGGACGCCTATTTTGAGGCGGGAGAACTGCAAAAGGAGCTGTACACGCCACTTTGTGCCGATGAGTCTGCTCAATCGCTCGAAGCGCTCGATCAACTGATTGCGCTTAAAGCGGCCCGCATTATCAACATCAAGATCCAGCGCGTCGGAGGCCTGAGCGAGGCATTACAGATGCTTGGTCGCGCGCGAGCGGCCGGACTCGGATGCTGGGTCGGAACGATGCCTGAACTCGGGATCGCTTCAGCTCAGGGGCTGCATCTCGCGGCGCATGATGGTTTCACTTTTCCGACAGACATTGAAGCCTCTGCGCGTTGGTACGTCGACGACATTATTGAGCCGGCTATCGAGATTGATGCGCGGGGATTTATTCATTTGCCGGCCGGAGCCGGAACTGGATTTCAGGTCAATCGCAACAAGATTGAGCGATACACAATTGCCACCGAAGAGTTCAAGTCGTAACAGGTTTTGAAAAGACGGAGTTAGCCACCAGATGCACGGCGCAGCTGCTAGCCGCAACCAAACCTACTCAAACTCCGGAGGAGCCGGATGTTTATAGCTAAAGGAATCACACAAAAATCGAGCTCCAGCGGAGCGCAATGTTCTAACCTCACGCGGCAACGAACGTGTCGCTCCTCCGGAGCTCGGGGGTTTTTGGAATTCGTGGGCCATAAATATTTCGTCCCTCCGGGACTGCGGAAAACTTTCTCAAACACAGAGCCAGAGAGTTTGCACAGGCGGGATTGAAGAACCGGGAGGACTGGATTCCTATGAATCATCTGAAAAAGAGTCATTCGCATTATCGTGCCTGGCGGTTGCGTTTTGTATTTAGCATCGCAGTTCTATTCCTGGCCGTGAAGATTGTTTCGGCACAAGCCGTATCAGTGAGACCGCGGGTGTGGGAAGCACCGCTCGTGATTCCTACTTACGAACTCGGACCGCCCAACCCGTATCCCGCGCTTCTCGACTGGCAACGGCGCAAGTGGCGGCCCGTCTATCCCTACCCGTTTCTGGATACATTGACAAACAAGCGCACGGAGAAGAGTTATAAGGCCGTATATTTGGAGAACGAATACCTGCGCGTCACGGTGTTGCCTGAATTAGGCGGCCACCTCTACGAAATTTTCGACAAGATAACGAACCGCGACGTGCTCTATTCCAACCCCGTCATGAAGTATGCGATGGTCGCGCTGCGCGGCGCCTGGGTTTCCGGTGGCATCGAGTGGAATTTCCCGGACGGCCACACGTTGACGACGGTCTCACCTATAGATTACGTCACGCGCACAGAACCAGACGGGAGCGCGACAGTAGCGGTCGGCGATACGGAACGTGTGCAGAGGATGCAGTGGCAGGTCATCATCAGGCTTCGTCCGGGGCGCAGGGTCGTGGAGACTGAAGTGACACTTAATAACCGCCAGCCCGTGCCCGGTCGCTACTGGTACTGGTCCACTGCGGGAGCGCCCGCGACTGCCGACATGCGTTTCATCTATCCGATGCGCGAAGCCTATCCCCACGCGTTCTGGCCCGTTTTTTCCTTCCCGAAGGAAAAAGGCGTAGACGTGGGAACTTATCGCGAAGTGCCGAACTTCCTATCGCTCTTTGCGCGCGATTCCAAACTGGATTACTTCGGCGTGTATTACGAAAAAGCTGATTGGGGCATTGTTCATGTCGCAGACCACCGAGAGATGGCGGGCAAGAAAACATGGACGTGGGGCACGGACGAGAACGGACACGTCTGGATTGATAAGCTGACCGATGGCGGTGGACAGTATGTCGAATTTCAGGGCGGGCGCTTCGAGACGCAAATGGAGCACGAGTTCATCGCGCCGCACCGCGTTGAGCACTTCGTCGAGTACTGGTTTCCGGTGAATCAGCTCGGCGGCGGCTGGCAGGCAGCCACGCGTGACATGGCCGTACGTGTCAATTATCAAGGTAACAGTGCCATCATCACTGCCAACGCGAACTCGCGTTTTAAGGATGCCGAATTCGTGGCCGAGCTCTGCGCTTTAAGAGATTGCAAGCGTAGTCAGCAGGTTGACCTCGACCCGGCCAGGCCCTTCACCGCCTCGTTCGCTCTTCCGATTCAGAATATGTATCCGCCAATTCTCACCGTTAGCTTCAAGAGCAAAGATGGACGCGAATTGATTCGCTATAACACGAACGCCCCGCCGGACGGGAACCCTGACTTCAGGCCAGCGACGCGACCGATTCCTGATCCGATCATTCCGACCAGCGCCGAGCAGGCTTATGTCGAAGGACTCGCGGCGGACAAGAAGAGTAGAGAGAGGGAAGCACGCGCGGCTTACCAGGAGGCGCTCAGGCGCGATCGCTTCGCACCCGCGCATATCGCGTTGGGCCTGTCTTACTATCGCAGCGGCGAGTACGAAAGAGCTGCCGACAATCTCCTGGAGGCGCTCAGGCGAAACAAGGACGCAGGTGACGCGCATTACTATCTCGGGCTCGTCAGACGCGCGCAAGGGCGGAACGCCGAGGCGGCCGATCAGCTGATCCAGGTGGTACGTTCCGGGTATCGCGAGTCGATTGCGCGCTACGTGCTCGGTGAAATGGCGTTAGCTGATGGTCACATTGACGAGGCACTCGAAGATCTCTCACAAGCTGTAATACTCGACCCCCGCGACCTCAAGTCGCGCACCGTGCTCGCATTGGCCGAGCGTTTGAAAGGAAAACTCGATGCCGCAGAGCGACACATCGCCGCCGTCGTGCAGGAGATGCCAATTGATTATCTTGCGCGGCACGAACAGTACGAGATCAATAAGGCGCTCGGTCACGACAGCGACGCCAGGAATGCCTGGGTCGAATTGTGGCGGCTGCTCGCGCGCGAGCCGGACTCGGTGCTTGAGCTGGTCTTTGACTATGCGGCGGTGGGCCGGCGAGGCGAAGCACGTGAAATTCTCGAGGAGGCGATCAGAAGAATTGAGCAGGGAGCGACCAGCACCGAGCAGGCTCGAGCGACCGGCACCTATTCAAGAGGTGTCTATCCGATGCTACATTACACGCTCGGTTACTTGTTTGAGCAGGACGGTGATCAAGATCGTGCACGAGCACAATACGCGCTGGGCGCGAAGGGAGATCCAGCTTTGGTCTTTCCACATCGCGTTGAAGAGATCAAAATTCTTCGGGACGCCGCTGCCAATCCCACTGACGGTCGCGCCGCCTATTACCTTGGTAATGTCCTGGCGTCCAAAGATCGAAATGAGGAGGCCCTGGCGGCGTGGCACGACGCAGTCGATCGGGAACCTTCAAATGTCATCGCGCGACGCAATCTAGGGCGCGCTTTGTGGGTCGTGAGGGGCAATAGGGAAGAGGCGGCGCGGCAGTATGAGTACGCTATCAGGGAAGCGCCAAGTGACTTTCGCTTGTACATTGAGTTCGACCGGTTGCTCGGTGAAATGGGCGCGACAGAGCGACGCTTGAAGTTGCTTGAGGGCGGGCCCGCTGCCGTCAAAGCACAATCAGCTTACGTTCAGTCGCTCGCAGCAGCATACGTTGACGCTGGAAGATTCGCGGATGCGGCAATGTTGCTTGAGAAAACGCTTTTCACTTCCGGCGAAGGCGAGGACGCGGCGCTGGCGCTCTACCGCAAGGCGCATCTGGGACTCGCACACAAGTACCAACAGTCAGGCGATCATCTGAAAGCGGCGGCCGAGTTTGCAACGGCGACGGAGTATCCACGCAACTTCGGCGTCGGGCGCCCCGCAATGCAGTCGCAGGCTCGGGAGTACGTGGCCGCAGCCCGAGAATACGAAGCTGCCGGCCGGCGCGACGAGGCCGAGCGTTGGTGGCAGCGCGCCGCCATCGAGGAACTCAACCCGCCGACGCAACCGGAAGAGCCCTGGTCAGAACATTACTTCTACAAAGCCGTGGCCCTCGAACATACCGGGCGGCAGGCGGAAGCCCGCGCTCTCTATGAACGTCTCGCGCGACTGAATGACGACCAGCGAATGCTTGAGAGCGAGCCATGGCCACCTACCGGCGCGATCCGTTTTGTACTTGCAGGGGCGGCCCTGAAGGCGCTTGGGCGTACAGCGGAGGCGCGCACAGCGCTTGAACGCGCGTTGCGGATGGACCCACAGAATGAACTCGCGCGCTCGCAGCTCGCCGAATTGAAAGCGAGTATGCGAACCGGCACGTAGGTAAACCGAAAGCTGGAACCCTTCATGGTAGAGGAAGAGACACAGTATGAATAGGACCGTCTCTGGGCTGGTACAAATACTTGGGATCTCTTGCGCTCTTGTTGCCTTGGTTTATTCTCAAGGTGGCACGCCCGCCGGCGCGCGAATCGGGCAAACAGATCCTTCGCGCTTGGCGCAGTTGGTCGAAGCCAACGTTATCGCGACACATGCTTATCAAGTACTGCTAGCGAAAAGATCGGGCAAGAGCGATGCGGTTTGTTATCAAACGCGTAAGCTCTCGGATGGCGAGCTTGAGGCGCTCGCTGAACATCAAGGCAAGTTGTTGAAATCCGACATTGCCGCGGTAAAGACTTGGGTTCGCCACGGCCAGTCAAGTTTTGATCCTGCACAGGACCTCGAGCCGATCCTGAGAGCTGGACTTACTGTGCCGGCGAATGCTCCGGTCAATGTTTTTGGAGATTACCTCCGCGAACGCACCAAGGCCGATAGCTTGCATATTCGCGCCATTGCCAATCTCTATCAAACCGTGCTCGAGGTAGAGCGCGATGGAGATCGGTTGCAGGAGGAGTTTGCCTTCTACATAGGACTCGGGCTTCCTGTATACGTTGGTCAACTCAATCTACCTGGCAGTGATGGGGCGATGCTCGCAGTTGGTCAGCAGCTTGCCGCCCAGACATGTGTTTCCCCTTTTGAGACGAACGCCGCTGCATGGCAGATCGCCGGGCGCAAGATCTGGAACTGGGGCGAAAAGAACCTGCATATTCGCGACGAGAAAGTGCTTGCTTCAGAGCTATTGAGCGAGCCTGATGTCAAAATCCTGTTGCCGCGCCTGCGCGAGCTACCGGCCCAGCGGATCGCAGTCATTGGACATTCCTTCACAATGGGCCTCCACTGGTCTTCGCCATCGAGCTTCGTCCCCATCGTCATTGATATCTTCCGTCGCGAAAATCCCAGAGTCGAATTCAAACAGTTTGCCGCCGGCGGCTTGACTGCTTCGCGCGCAAAGCAACGGTTCTATCAGAGCGTGCTCGACTGGAAGCCGGACAAAGTTCTGTTGGTAGTGATGACGCGCACGGATGAGGATTACGATGCGCTCAAGCAACTTGGTGAAGGCTTCGGTGCGTCGGGCATCAAGACTTCGATGTTCGATGAACTACATGATCCTGAAAGCGTCAAGCCGGGCACGGTTGAGCGGGCGGTTAAGGTTGCACGCGCGGCCGGGATCGAGATCATCGAGGTCGGCAACACCTTATCGGCAGCTCCCGATAGGGCAAAGTTCGTCTGCCTCGACGGCATACACATGACAGAACCCTATCATCGATTGATGGCGAAAGAGTGGCTGAAATTTCTGGTGAGCGCGCAAGAAGCGAAACAAAAAGTCGCTAGTGGTCCTCCATAAGATGAGACGAATGTCAGGCTCGGAATTAGCAGCATGAGACATCAGCTAACATTTCTTGGCGTGAGTTTGTGGGTGAGGCTAACCCTCGCGGTATGTCTCGCCCTCGCCAGCGTTGCCGGTTCTCATCCTGTGTGTGCACAAACTGTTTCCACGATTATCAGGCCGCGCATGCTGATTGGCGAGCGTGACCCACTTACGGGCTTCACCGTTTTGCGAGCCCGATATGCTGCCGGCGCCCGTCCTTCAGACGACATTGCCGGTTGGGCGCTCACCTACTTGCTAACGGGCGACGAATCTTTCGCGCGACGGGCAGTCGAAGAGCTGCGGCGCACACACCCGCCAGAGCAAGTCGGTTCGCGCACCTACCCCGATTACGTAAAGTGGTCGCTGGCTTTTGACTGGCTTTACAACTACGCGGGCTTCGACACGCCGCTCAAGGATCGCATCGGGCTCGAACTCTTAAAGGCCGCCGAGCAGATGATGGCTGATCAGTCGCTCAAAGACACGCATCTGGCGATGTACCACAACTACCCGGTACGATATCTGACGCTAGCTGTGTTCGCCCTTATAGCCATCGAAGGTCATCCTTCTCTCGAGGCGCGCGCGGCACCTTTACGAGCTCATGCACGAGAAGTGTTCGATCACATACTCGACCTCACGGACTTCATCACGCCTGACGGCGGCTATCATGAGTCAATGGACTACCAGCGCATCACCTACGCGCCGCTGGCCCTGTTGGCTGAGTTGTTCCGGACCGCCGAGAACAACGACCCCGCGCGGCGTTACACGGTTTTTCATCACTATACAGATACGTACCTCTACAAAGTCCTGCCCGACGGGACGACTGCGCGCGATGATGACAATGAGTTTCCTTACTTGCAGTGGGAGGATAACATCTGCCTCGGATACGCCATCAATCGTTTCAAAGATCCATACGCCGCTTGGATGCTGCGGAAGAGCGGTTGGCCTTCCACCGATAAGTGGCGAATTCCGATCACACAGTTTTTGTGGAATGACCCTGATGTGGTCTCGCGCAACCCCGCCTCGACCAACGAAGCGGAGCTTTCGCGACACTATCTCTTCCGAGGCATTGGCCATCTTGTCATGCGCGACGGCTTCGGGGCCGATTCGACCTGGATACAATTCAACTCGGGCCCATATTTAGCCAAGCATGACCACCTCGATCAGAACCACTTTGTTATCTACCACAAGGGCTATCTCGCCACTGAGAGCGGAGCGGATTACACCGACACGGAAAGCCCGCATTACTTGAACTACTACCGACGCACCATCGCGCATAACTCCATGCTGGTTTACAAGCCGGGAGAAAAATTCTTCTGGGCGGAAAACCTTTGGCCCGCGGCTAACGACGGTGGACAGCGGATGGATTCGTCGCGTTACTGGAACACGGTGCGCAGCCGCGAAGATTTCGAACGCACGCGCGATCTCTGGGACACAGGACGCATGGAAGCAACAGACTATGTGTCTGGCATTTACCATTATGCGCGCGGCAACGCAACGCGCGCCTACCACCCTACAAAAGTCCAGCGCTTTACTCGCGAGGTAACCTACGCGCCCGGCAACAATGTGTTGGTGGTCTTCGATCGCGTGCGCAGCACCGACCCAACCTTCAAGAAAGTCTGGCTGCTGCATGGTGTGAGCGAGCCACGCGTCGTCGCCGCTGAAGCCGGCCGTGCGATCGGTAATGGCGGTACCGAGTACGCAAATGCTTCGGTCTTCACTTACGAAGATGGGCAAGGGCGACTGCGCGTCCACTCTCTGCTCCCGCGCGAGCGAGAGGTCGTGAAGCGCGGCGGGTCAGGCTGGGAGTTCTGGACGCCAGGCGATGAGTTTGGCGGCGCGTGGGGTACGGGAAAGAATTGGCCGCTTGAGCCGGCCCAGGGTGGGCCCCTCCCAACGGATCCGTATCTACGAAAGATGTGGAAAACATTTTGGGGCGATGACTTCAATCGGTTGCTGCCTTCAAACACGCGCGCCGTAGTGCCGGCTGCCTGGCGCGTCGAAGTTTCGCCGGCGAAGCCCGCAAAGGAAGACTTCTTTCTGCACGTTCTGGAGATTGGAGAACGCGGAGACGCACGTTCGCCACGCGTCGAATTGGTGGATGGTTCAAATTTGATTGGCGCGCTTGTCGAAGGCGGCATGATTACGCTCTTCGCAACCATTGAAGGACCCGTCACGGAAGGCGAAGTCACCATCCCGGATGTCGAGACGAGTTCGTTGCTGATCACGGGTCTGAAGCCGCATGGGAAGTATGAGCTACAGATGACTGGCGGTCGGGCCAACTGGCGCGGCGGCCTTTTCAATGGCGTACCCGCCGGGAGTTACATCGCCGCGGCTAATGGCTCGGGAAACATGTACCTCCCGTTCAAGGGTCGAAAGGACGGACGCCTGCGTGTGCGCCTTCTTTCGCCCGAATAATCTTTGACTCGGATCATTATCTGCTTAGGAGTCTGTAGGGAAAAGAGTCTCTCGGTGTTCTCCGTGCTTCCGTGGTGCATATTTTCATTACCAATTTCAACACTGAGACACGGAGTTCACGGAATTTACACGGAGAAATCGCATCCTTCCGGGTTCGTGTGGTACATACAAATCGCTTCTATCCGGCGTCGTAATTTCAAAACTTAATTCTGATGCGAAAAAGAAAGGGACTCTGGCAGGTCGAGGAAACGATTCAGCGATATAAGAATGCCTGGCTGGAAGTCTGGGAGGATAGAGTCATAAGACCCGACGACCAGGTCGGGAGTTTCGCTACCGTTAAGATGAAGCCGGGTGTGTCAGTGCTTGCTATGGATGAAGAAGGTCAGATTTATCTGACCGGCGAATTTCGCTATGCCGTCGAGCGAGAGAGCATTGAGGCGGTAAGCGGGGGTATTGAGGCGGACGAACTGTCCTTGAGTGCCGCTCGTAGAGAACTTCGTGAGGAACTCGGCATCGAGGCTGCCGAATGGACCGATCTCGGCTCGGTTGATCCATTCACCGCTATCATTCACTCTCCAGCTCGCCTGTTTCTCGCCAGGAAACTGAGCTTCTGCGAGCCGGAATGCGATGATACGGAGATCATTCGAGTGGTAAAGGTGAAGTTAAGCGAAGCCGTGCGGATGGTGATGGAGAGCGAGATCACACATGGCCCAAGCTGCGTTTTGATTCTGAAGACAAACCATTTCTTGAACAGCGAGAAGGCAGGAATTCCCAGATGAACATCCGAAATAAAACGTTACTGATGGTCCTCGCCACATTTTTTTGGTCGTCTCTCACGGTCAATGGCCAGGCTCCGCGTTTGCCAGTCTATGAGGTGGCACGCACAGCCACGCCAATCAAGGTGGACGGCAAACTGGATGATCCGGCTTGGGCAAAGACCCGCGGCGTGGGCAATTTCGTCAACAACTTGGATGGTTCTCCGAGTCAGTACAAGACCGAAGCGAAGCTACTCTATGACGATAACTTTCTTTACTTCTCCTTCCGCTGCACGGACGACAACATTTGGGCAACGCTCAAGCGGCGTGATCAGCACCTTTGGGAAGAGGAGGTCGTGGAAGTTTTCCTACAGGCCGACCCGCATCAACCAAGCTACATCGAGCTGGAGGTAAATCCGCTAGGCACGATGCTCGACATTTATCTTCTCGACGTGCGGAAACCGCTGCACTATGAAAGTTGGAACAGCGAGAAACTGGAGTGGGGAGTGCAGGTATTCGGAACTGTGGACGGAAAGGGTGGAGACCGCGAATGGACTTGTGAAATAGCCCTCCCAATGGAAGACATCGTGACCGCGCCTCACCTTCCGCCGCAGCTGGGAGATCACTGGCGTTTAAACTTGTACCGGGTCGAGAAACTGCCGACCCCCGCGGAGTTGGCCTGGTCTCCGACGCTCAAAAGTGATTTTCATTTTCCTAGCAGGTTTGGCGAGATAGTTTTTACCAATCGGCAAGTTCACTGAATTCCAGCGAGCGAAAGAGCGACCGCTATCCAGCGCTGAAGCGCTGGGCTATTTTCAACCGTCCGCTTCGCGGACGAAAACGTACGCAAGTTACCCGAAATGAGACTTTTTGTAGAAAGGATCACTCGATTAGTGAGATTGCAGTCCCAAACGATCTGCACACTCGCGCAGGATAGCGGCTTCCCATTCGGGGCGGACGGGGTTTCGCAGGTGCGCTCTATCTGAGGGAATCTTCCCCAACAATTTTAGAAAGATTGCAGCGGAATGTTTATAGGCCGGAACCGGTGCGCGGAACGCCACATTCCCGAGGTGCTGCAATGCGTCGGAGAGTGCGTAATAGGCGGGATCGCTGCTTTCCCAAAGACGGTCGCGCTCGGCAAACTTATCAGGCACGAATGTCGCCAGTCCTAGAAAGTAATCGGAACCGTACTCGATCATGTTGATGCCGAGATCGTTGCCGGTGTAGATGCGAAAGTCCGGCCTCAGCTCGTCGCGCATTACCAACCTCTCGATCTCCTTCACACGATCCAAAGAAGAATGCTTCAGTCCCTTCAGTTCCGGGACATCCAGAAGTCCACGCATTGTCTCGTTGTCAAAAATCTCACCGTTTGGCGCAAACACCTGAGCGAGCTCGAAACCGATAACCTCCCGATAGCCTCTACATGCCGCGCGGTAGACAGCGATCTTCTCGCGCGATTCTCGACCGTGAAGTCGCGCAGTCTGAAAGATAATGGGTGTGCCGCCGCGAGCAACGATCTGATCCATTTGGCGGCGATAAAGAGAAACGACGTCGCCGTCCAGACCCTCGATGTAAGCGCCGGCAATGAATGTGATTCCCGCACCCAAAGCTTCGCGGGTCCACTGCAACACCTGTAGGCGCTCCGACTCGGTCAAATAATCGACATAGCCGGTATCCATGTTCACGGCGTTTGTCAGTCCAGCTTCGTGTGTAGCTCGCAAGTGTTTTTGAAAAGCTTCGACCGCGATCGAGCCGTCTGGCTCGAAGGGCAGAAGGGCCGCGGCGATACCGTGAACCTTTCGACGCGGTTGCAGCCGCGCAATAACATCTTCAACTTTCACTGTGATTGTTCAAGTTCGGCGCTCCCCGCCGGTGGTGCCAAATTCACTCGATTGTTTTAGTAGTTTGACGGAGCTTCAACTGCTTGAGTCGAACCGCGTCGTCTGATTGCTTGTAATAGTCGTCCAGCGGGTAGCAGCCGGAAGGCAGCCCAGCGCGCGGGGCATTCGTGCAGTCGCTGAAAGTGCGGCAGAGATGCTTTCGTCGTACACCCTGACCACGGATCACATCGAGCGGCAGCGTGGGATAAGCGAGCGCCATGCGCCCGAGACCTACGCAGTCTACCCATCCTTCGCGTACAGCGCCCTGGGCGACGTTCGGAAGAAAGTCTTGCAGGTAACTGTAGCCCGACCCGACGGTGATCAGATGCGGGAATTTTTGTTTTAGCTTGTGTGTCACCTGCATCTGTCGCGCGACGCCCAGTAACGGATCTTCAGGCGGCTGATAACCGTCGGAGGGCGGATAAAACGCGGGACGCTGAACGTGCGGATTGTAGTAGGGACTGCCCGCTGAAAGGTTGATAAGCCTGATGCCTAATTCGTTGAGCAATGACAGAAATCGTAGTGGCTCAGTGAGGTCCGGCTCCAGAGGATTATCAGTGTTGACGCCGAAGCCCCAGCGATAGGGGAGCAGCGCTTTGAATGATTCGGGCACGCCAGGGCCGGGTTTACCCGGCTCAGACCGTTGGAGGTCCGGTCTGAACGGAACCGTGTCAAAAGCGGAGAGACGCACTCCTATGATCAGGCGTGGAGCAATGGCATGGACGGCCGCGACGACTTCGCGCAGAAAGCGCGTGCGGTTCTCGAAGCTGCCGCCATAATCGCCGGCGCGAGTGTGCGCACTCAGGAACTCATGCCCGAGATAACCATGGCAGTGTTTGATGTCCACGAAATCGAAGCCTGCCTCATGGGCAAACCGCGCGGCGCCCTGAAAGTCCTCAATAACTTGGCGGATCTCCTCGTCGTTCAGGACCGGATAGTCGTTAGGAATACCTAGTCTCTTGTCTAATATCGGATGGTGGTAGAGGATGCGTGGCTCAGGGCGGTCGTGAATGTTGGGGCAACTGTACCGGCCCGAATGGGTCAGTTGCAAACCGATTATCAAACCTGCGTCCGAGCCGACGGCGCGGCGGTGCTCGGCAACCAGGGCACCGCGAAGCTTAATTAGATCCGCGTGAGCATGCCGGCCCATGACTAGCTGATTGGGGTTGGCGCGCCCGTCATGGCACACTGCCACCGCTTCGCCACCCCAGATCAGCTTCGCGCCGCTCGCTCCGAAGCGGCGCCAACGGCGAAACGTCAACTCAGTAGGCCGTCCATCTGGTGTCCCGTCCCAGCCTTCCATCGGTTGGATGGCGAAACGGTTGCCTAAAATAAAGTCATCGACTCGCAACGGCTGCGCAAGCGGGGAAGCATCACCCGCGATGAGATTCTGGTCGCACGGAATCGAGATGCGCGACTCTCGCAAGTACCTCTGAAATGTCTCTACGTCACGTACGCCGCCGAGACGCAAGAAAGGTTTGTCGCTTATTGGCATTCAGATTGACTTCTGTCATTCACACCGGGATGAAGGAGTGTCGGAAAAATAGCCGCGTAGCGGCGGCGTGTTTATAGATGCCGCAACCACCCTGATTTTGCCTTCCGAATTGAGCGAAATGCTGAACATTTCGCTCAATTCGGAAGGGGTGAAACCAGAAGCTCTCTTCAGCTATAAACATTTCGTGCCTACGGCACTTTTCCTACAGGCTCCTGAAGCCGTGTGTGAATGAGACAGCACCGCCGCGTATGCCGATCACTTCAAAATAATCTTTGTCTCGCTGGTCGCGCCCGTCAGTACATCTGTCGCTCTGATCGTGTACGTGCCCGGGGGATCATTGAGCGCCGAAGGCAGAACGAAACCCCTGGTCGCGTTGTCTAAGAGCACGTTACTTGCGTAAGCCGGAAGCATCGAGCCATCGGGCGCAAACACATGGCAGCGAATCAGCGTTCGTCCTGGCCTCGAGGAGGCAATTGTGAAGGCCGGATGCTCGCCAAGCGAGGCGGCCGCAGGGCCACGTAGCGTGATCGTATTCTCAGTCGAACTCAACCCGAGCACGACGGCATCGCCGACGAGCACGGAAGAATGGACGACATCGGTGTAACCGAGGCGGTTACCGGAACGAACGTCGGTGACATAGAGTTTGCGCGGCAGCTTGATGGTGATCTCCTGCCTGGCTACCTTCCCCAATGCGGCGTCGTCATAGATGGTCACGCCGTCCTGCCCGACGATCCGTTCGACGGCGACGTTGTCTTTAACGATCGTAAGAATTTCCGCGTCGCCGAAGCGGTAACGAGCAACCTGCGCTTGTTCGAGCCGCTTGCCGTCAGCAGACGAGACTTCGACGGCGGGTTGCACACCCGCGCGGGCGAGTATTGCGTTCACAAGTGAACGACAGTTGTTACCGCCAAACTTCTGGGCGCGTTGCTTTGCATAGGTGTCCAGGAGGGTGTTGAGATACAAAGCCCAGCCCTTGCCCACACGGCGAGCAATGACTGCGTCGGTGTTGCCGATGCGAACGAGGGCTGTGCCGCCCGCTGCCTTAATGCCAGGCTCGGCGGCAATTGTTCCGCTCAAATCTTTCGCTTGAAGGCGCCAACGCGCGCCTTCGTCTGTAACCATGACAATGCTGCCAGGATGGTCGTCCGTAGATTTAAGCGAGCGCTTGTCGGAAGCAAGAACAGTGATGCCGAACAATTCATTCAGCAGTCCTGTTTGTTGCCAGGCGCAGTGCTGATCCATCACGCCCACCGCAGCGTCCGCGACTACCACGCCGCCTGCCTGGACGAAAGCTTCGATGGCCTTCGCCTCGTCCTGTGAAAGCGCGAGCGATAACGGCAAGATCAAAACCTTGTACCTACCGTTAGTGAGCTTGCCTTTCTCCAACTGCTCAGAGGAAACGAAATCGAACTGCATCCCCAGATCTTTGACGACCCGCACCCAGCCGTCGCGGTTGGCCGGAAAACTCAAACCAGTTTTCTTCTGAGCCTCATCCTCGTCATCCTCGTTACGCTGGTGGTAACCGAGGATGCTGGCGCCGTGGATTGACGGCATCGAATAATGGATGGCGATGCCGTCCTGTTGGCGCTCAGACTCCATCAGGAGCTTGCCGATGCCCTCGAACTTCAGTGACTTAAAAGCCACACCCATGTCTCGTGCCGACTGCGAATAGGTCAGGTCAGGATTGAGAAAGGAATACATCCAGAAGACATTCGGGTACAGGACGTTGTGAATCGCCGCGGTCCAGATGGCATTCTGCACGGCAAGACCGTGCGAGCCGTAGCCCGTCCAGAAGCCGATCATGGCGTCGGGCTTGGCGAAGGAGCGGTGCATGTCCCACTGATTTCCGCCGTCGTATGAGAGGAAGTCGTCGATCACGCGGTCGAGGCGCGACCAATCCGCACCATCGTAAGCGTTGGTCGCCTGCGTGCCGGAAACGGCGATATGTGCGTCTCCGTCACCCTGGACGACTGCGTCACGCACGGTCTGATAAGCGCGCGCGAAGGTTATTTCCATGAAAGTACGGTGATCGGCCCAAGGTGCAAAGTTGCCGCTTTTGCGGGCCTCTTCAGTAGTAGATGGGACTACCTCTCCCCAGTCTTTGAAATTCGTGTGCCACTCTCTGTTGAGCGCGGGAAGCTTGCCGTACTCCTGCTGTAACCAAGCGCGGAAGTCGGCGAGAGTTTGCGGACTCCAATCGAAGTCTACCGCGTCGCCGTAGGAAGTAAGCGAGCCTTCGTCGCCGACGAAGTAGTAATCCATGTTATAGCGCGCCTTGTTGCGGGCGGCGGCGCGCACGATGTCGGAGAGCGCCTTCATGAACGCCGGGTCGTTAAAGGATGGCGTGCGCCGCAGAAACTTTTTGTCGCCGGTGCGCTTGAAGAGTTCTTTCTTCGTCAGATAGCCAAGCGCCTCAAAGTCGCCGGCTCGTTGATACTCGGCGATGGCCCGTTCCATGCCTTCAGTCGTCGTGGGCCCGCGGTCGTACCAGTAGACACCGAAGGTGCCGCGCGGGATGTTGAGCGAGTTGTCCACCTCATTGCTCCAGGTGAAACCTGTGTCTGCAGCCACGCCACGCACCATCCGCATCTGTGCTTCTTGCAGATAGTGCTTCGTGCCACCGAAGGAGACCAGCGCTGTGTTCTCTTTCGTGCGGCGCGTGTCCTGTACAACCATAACGGGCTTGGCCCGGAGTTGATCGATGATGGCGCCG
>Ga0137378_10001990_pt1 | contig 17461 bp, 18 predicted proteins | sample SagtaG_21_FD_104813 | JGI IMG/M metagenome (GOLD analysis project Ga0137378, IMG submission 104813) | Vadose zone soil microbial communities from Sagehorn Ranch, Mendocino, California, USA - Sage2_L_60_16 metaG | ecosystem: Environmental > Terrestrial > Soil > Vadose zone | place: USA... | reverse complement strand
CCGATGCTCGGGGACGAGGCGAGGCTTCGGCAGGTGGCGGCCAACCTCGTGGCGAACGCCATCCAGCACACCCCGCCGGGCACCCCGGTGACGGTGCGGGCTTCGGCCAACGGCGCCGGAGCGGTCCTGGAGGTGGCCGACCGCGGTCCCGGGCTCTCGGAGCAGGAGGTGGGGAGGGCGTTCGAGCCCTTCTACCGGTCCGACCCGTCGAGGGACCGCTCCACCGGTGGGGCCGGCCTGGGCCTGGCCATCGTGGCGGCCATCGCCAAGGCCCACGGGGGGAGCGTGGAGGTCGGCCGGACCCCGGGAGGAGGGGCCACCTTCCGCGTGCTGCTCCCGCAGGCCAGCGGCTCGGGTTCGACCTCGGAGGGGCCGGGTTCGAGCTGACCCGGTCGCTCGTGGCATCCTGTGCGCGGCGTTCACCGGGAGGGGATGGCGATGGCGAGGACGGTGGTCTTCGTGCACGGCGCGTGGGTCGCGCCGGCGTGCTGGGACTCGTTCAGGAGCCGGTTCGAATCGCGCGGGTACTCGTGTCTGGCTCCGGCCTGGCCGTACGAGGGCCGGCCCATCGAGGAGCTCAGGTCGAACCCGGCACCCGAGCTGGGCCGGGTGGGCATCCCGGAGATCGTCGAGCATCACGCCAAGGTGGTGGCCGCCCTTCCTGAGCCGCCCGTCCTGGTGGGGCACTCGTTCGGAGGGCTGTTCGTCCAGATGCTGCTGGACCGGGGGCTCGGGGCGGCCGGCGTGGCCATCGATCCCGCGCCGCCGCGCGGCGTACTGCCGGGGCCGCACGCGTTCCGGTTCAGCCTCCCGGCGGTGGCCACGTGGCGCGGGTGGCGCAAGGTCCTGACCATCCCACCGGACCGCTTCGCCTGGGGGTTCTGCCACACCCTCCCGGAGGCAGAGCAGCGAAAGATCTACGAGCGGCACGTCGTCCCGACGCCCGGGCGCATCTTCTTCCAGGCCGCGGTGGGGGCGGGGACGAAGGTGAACTTCCGCAATGCCAGCCGGGCGCCGCTGCTGATCACGGCGGGGGAGCTTGATCGCGCGGTCGACGCGAGGATGAATCGTTCGAATTTCCGGAAGTACCGAAGGTCCCCGGCGGTCACCGACTTCGAGGAGTTCTCCGGCCGGACCCACTGGCTGATCGCCGGGCCCGGATGGGAGGAGGTGGCCGACGTCGTCCTCGACTGGCTGGACCGGTCAGGTCCCGCTCTGACCTCGATCCCTCAGGCCGACGTGGCCGACGGCGAGGCGGTGGCTCCCGGCCCCGACTGAGGCGGGTGGCCCGGGAAGGGCGGGCCCCATCCACCGCGGATCGCGCCGACGGTGGTCTCGTCGAACACGTCGACGGCGCTGTACTTCCCGTCCTTCACCAGGGCCATGATCCGAACTTCCCGTCCTTCACCAGGGCCATGATCCGAACCTCGTTCCCCGTCCTCACGTCGGAGATGCCCTGGCTTCCCGCGTTCACCAGGGTGTTGTCATCGACGACATAGGTCTTCGAGTAGCCGTCGTCGCTCTTCACCGTGATCGATGACGAGCTGACCGCGGTCACCGTGCCGTACTGCGAGCTACGGTTGCCTGATGATGCGGCGGCTGTTCCGGCACCGGGACGCCCGGTTGCTGCTGGCGGGCGAGAGCTTCTCCATGTTCGGGGACCGGGCCATGCTCCTGGTCCTGGGGATCTGGGCCAAGACGCTCACCGGGAGCAGCGCCGCGGCGGGCATGGTGTTCTTCGTCCTGGGCCTGCCGGCCCTGGCGGGGCCACTGGCGGGCCTGGTGGTCGATCGGGTGCGACGGCGGACGCTCATGATCGTGGTGGACCTGTTCATGGCGGCGGTGGTGCTGGCGCTGCTGTTCGTTCGGGGCCAGGGCCAGGTCTGGCTGGTCTACGTGGTGGCGGCCCTGTACGGGGCGTCGTTCGCGGTGTTCGGCTCCGCCCAGTCGGCCCTGCTCACCGTGATGCTCCCCGATGAGCTGTTGCCCGAGGCGAACTCGGCGTTCCAGACGGTCCGCGAGGGTCTTCGCCTGATCGCGCCGCTGGCGGGAGCGGCGCTGTTCGCGGCGTTCGGCGGCGGCATCGTTGCCGGGATCGACGCCGGAACCTTCGTCGTCTCCGCGGTGGCGCTGGCCGCCCTCCGGGTCCGGGAGCCGGAGCCGGTGGGGGCCGAGCATCGTCCCCGGTTCCGAACCGAGGCAGCCGCGGGAGTGCGGCACGTCGTTCGAACCCGGCCCCTCCGGCAGATCGTGGTCACGGTGGCCGGTCTGCTGCTGGTGGTGGGGTTCGCCGAGACGCTGATCTTCGCCGTGGTGGACCAGGGGCTGCACCGCTCACCGCCCTTCGTTGGCGTGCTCGGGGCGGCCCAGGGCGTGGGCGCGGTGATCGGCGGGCTCACCGCGGCGGCGGCCATCCGGCGGTTCGGCGACGGCGCGCTGGTCGGGTTCGGCATCGTGCTGTTCGTCGTCGGCGACGGCGGGCTGGCGGTCCCGAGCCTGGGAGGCGTGCTGCCGGGGATCGCCGTGGCGGGGGCGGGCATCTCGTGGATCGTGGTCGGGTTCTACACGGCCATCCAGCGCCGAACCCCCGCCGCCCTTCAGGGGCGCGTGTACTCGGCCGCGGACACGTTGGTGTCGGCGCCGCAGACGCTGTCGGTCGCGGTCGGCGCGGCCCTTTCCACCGTGGTGGACTACCGGATCCTCGTGGCGATCATGGCGGCGTTCGGCGCCCTGTGCGGCGCCTACCTGCTGACCCGGAGGATTCCCCCCATGGCGCCGGGCCCGGCCGGGGCACCGCCCGGAGCGCCCGAGGCGGCCATCGCGGTGGCGGGCGTGCCACCCGAGCCACCGCCGTAGGTCGCGAAGCGCCCGCCGGGCACGGCTCGGGGACGGGGCCGGGCCGAGCCGGCGATCCGCACGGCGGTCAGCACGACCACGACGGCGCATGCCGCGATCACGGCCGCCACGAACGGCCCCGACCGGGTATCGGTCCCGGCGGTCAGCGCGTGGACGGTGCTGGCGGCGAACAGGCCGAAGCTGCCGAAATGGACCCGTCGCCACAGCTTCTTCGGCAAGCGGGCCCGGGCCAGCGAGGTCAGCTCGACCGCAAGCAGCACGTAGAACCCCACGATGCCCCACGCCACCGCGCCCGGGTGCCACGTCCCGGTCAGCGGGACCAGCACGTTCAGCAGGCTGAAGTGCACGTAGGTGTCGAGCAGGATCGCCCCCACGTGGAGGCCGGTGAAGATCAGGGCCAGCCCTCCCAGGAACCGATGGAGGTCGAACAGCCACGCGGGCCGGGGCTTCCCGCCGAGGGCCCGGGTCGAGAGCGCCAGGCCCCACACCACCGACGCCGTGGCCAGGGCCCAGGCAACGATGCCCGAGGCGCGGGCGGCGTACCACGTGATCTGCGAGCTCACGGGGTCACGCTTCCTTCAGGGCCGGCGTCGGCTTCGCCTCGGTGAACCGGTGGAACCCGAAGCTGGGATATGCCGAACCCCGGTCGTCCACCAGCAGGCCCTCGGTCCCGGTCGAGGCGAGCACGAACAATCCCTCGGACAGGCCGGCCACGAAGGCGGCCTTCGCCACGACCTCCGCCTGCCACGCCTCGGCGGCCACCACGGTGGCGGAGGCCAGGCCGGTCCGGGCGGGCCGGCCCGTGGACGGGTCGATCAGGTGGTGCCGCCGATCGCCCGGCGGGCCCCACGCCCGGCGGGTCCGTGCGCTCGTGGCCACGGCGCCGCTTCGAAGCCCCACCGTCGCGACGGGCGTGCCCACGGACGGATGCTCGATGGCCACGGTCCAGGCCTCGCCGTTCGGGCCCTCGCCCTCCACCCGGAGGTCGCCGCCGACGTTCGCGCAGACGCCCGCCGCTCCCCGGGAGAGCAATTCCTCGGCCAGGAGGTCCGCGGCGTAGCCCTTGCCGATCCCGCCGGGGTCGAACCCGACGCCCTCGGGAAGGGCGACGGTGGAGGCGGCCTCGTCCAGCACGATCCGTTCGAACCCGAACCCGAGGGGCGAGCCCGAATCCAGGGTCGCGTCGGTGAGGAGCTCGAAGCTCCGGTCGTAGCCGGCCCGGATGACCGCCCCGAGGACCGTGGGGTCGAAGCGTCCCTCGGTGGCGCGGGCCCCCTCGATGGCCCGCCGAACCAACCCCATGGTGTGGGAGGAGACCCTGACCGGCACCCCGGCGAGCTGGTTCAGCAGGCTGATCTCGCTGGCCGGGCGGAACCGGCTCCACCGGGATTCGAGGCAGTCGACGAACGACCGGGCCGTCTCCAGGAGGGACGGCGAACCGCCCACGAGGACCACGTGGATGTCCGAGCCCATCGCCCGGAACCGCGTCTCAGCTTGCATGGCTGGTCGTCACCGCCTGGCCGGACGAAGGGGCGGCGGTGGCCGCCCACGAGGAGGAGTTCGACGCTGTCTCCGACGAGGCCGAGGTCGAGGACGACGTGGCCGTGGACGTCGCCATGGTGGCGCTCGACGAGGCCTGCGTCGTGGTGGCCGCCGCCCTGAACGCCATCGTCGTCCCCAGCCCGAGGAACGCCGCCACGCTCAGCGCCGCGGCGGCCATCCGGGACCGGGCGGCGGCGTGGCGCCGCTTTCGTCTCACCGGGGGACGCCGAACCCTCCGACCCGATCGAGTGCCGTCCTGGTCCATCGCTCAACCCTCCGTGGTCTGGTCGTTCGCGGTTGTGGTTGCAGATACGGCCGATCCTGGGGGCCCGCTCTGAAACGAACCTTCGAGGAAGCTGTGAATCCGGTGGGAGGGCCGGGGCCGTGCGCGGCCGGCGCCGGCTGTCCGCGAACTCTCAGTGAACTCCCAGGCGGGTCCCGGCTTCCTCTCACCGTCCGGCCGGTAAATCGATGCGAACGCGGGCCGCCGGGCCCGCCCCATGGAGGTGGCACGAACCATGACGACGAGACTGTTGGGCAGGGCGCGGGCGTCGTTCGGCGCGGCGATCGTCGCCGCGGCGGTGGCGCTGTCGGCGTGTTCGAGTTCGCCACCCGCCACGACCTCGCGGACCGGCCCGAGCGCCGCTTCGACCACGGCCGGATCGAGCTCCGGGTCCGTTTCGACGCTGACCGCCTCCTCGAGCGGGAGCTACGACCCGAGCACCGATCCCGTCGTGGAGGCGGTGAAGCGGGTGGCGCCGGCCGTGGTGAACATCACCACGCAGACCCAGTCGGTGAACGCGATCTTCGGCGGCTCCTCCACCGGCAAGGGCGTCGGCACCGGGTTCGTCGTCCGTTCGGACGGCGTCATCGTGACGAACTTCCACGTGGTGGAGGGAGCGGTGAGCATCACGGTCACCCTGCCCGCGCCGGACAACCGGACCTTCCAGGCCAGGGTCATCGGGAGCAATTCCGAACACGACCTGGCCATCCTCAAGGTCGGCGCCACCGGCCTGCCCACGGTGGCACTGGGCAGCTCTTCGTCGCTCATGTTGGGCGAACGGGTCATCGCCCTCGGCTACGCGCTGGCCCTGCCGGGCGGCCCCACCGTGACCTCGGGCATCGTGAGCTCGCTGGACCGGACCATCCAGGTCCAGGACCCCGAGGCGGGGCTGACCCGCACCTACCAGGACGCGCTGCAGACCGACGCGGCCATCAACCCGGGCAACTCGGGCGGGCCGCTGGTGGACCTGAACGGCAACGTGGTGGGGATCGACAGCGCCGGCACCGAGTCGGCCCAGAACATCGGGTTCGCCATCGCCATCGACGCGGCCAGGTCCGCCATCGAGCAGGCCATCCTGCACCCGAAAGCCGCCTCGGCCTACCTGGGCGTGACCACCGAGACGGTCACGCCCGGCCTGGCCTCCCAGTTCGGGCTGACCGCGACCAGGGGCGCGCTGGTGGTGGCGGTGTCGGCAGGCGCCCCCGCCGACAAGGCCGGCATCGTCGAGGGCGACGTGATCGTTCGGTTCGACGGGACCGCCGTCACCTCGAGCGACGGCCTCGGCACGCTGATCGGCAAGCACAAGCCCGGCGACCGGGTCGCCGTGGTGGTGGCCACGTCCAACGGCAGGCAGCGCACCATCACCGTGACCCTGGGCACCCGGCCGGGGCCGTGAGCGCCTGAGGGAGCGTGCGGCTCCGTTCGACGCATGCACGGCCTCGAAGCGCCCGACCATCCGTGGCTCGGGTGCCCGTCCGCGACCCCCTGCGTGCCGGCGAAGGATGATGGGCGCGTGAAGAGGATCATGGGCCGCGTGAGGACCGACGCCGCCTCAGGATCGAACGGGGCTGGGCCGGCCGGCGCCTCACCGAGCATGGAGGAGCTGGCTCGTCAGACCCCGGCTTCCCGCGACCGGTTCATGGACTTCCTTCGGGCCGCCAGCATCCTGGCCGTGGTGTTCGGCCACTGGTTCATCGGGATCATCTCGTGGCGGAACGGCGTGATCGGCGACACCAGCGCGGTCGGGGTCACCAAGGGCCTGTGGTTCGGGACCTGGCTGCTGCAGGTGATGCCCATCTTCTTCTTCGTGGGCGGCTTCTCGAACATGGTGGCGTACGACGCCTTCGTCCGGCGGGGCCGGTCGACCGGGGCGTTCATCCGCTCGCGGCTGGAGCGGTTGCTCCGACCCTCGCTGGTGTTCGTGGGCGTCTGGGCGGTGGTCCAGATGGGCCTGCACCTGGCGAACGTGGGCCGGCCCACGGGCCCGGCGTTGTGGGGCCACACCCATCTCCTCCGGGGGGTGAGGCCTCCCGGCGCGACGGTTCCGTTCGGTCCGCTGTGGTTCCTCGCCGTCTACATGGTGGTCGTCTCCGTGAGCCCGTGGACCATCCGCCTGCACCGGCGATACCGGCTGTGGGTCCCCGCGGCGATGATCGCCGGCGCGGTTGTGGCCGACGGCGTCGGCTTCGCCGGCGGCGCGGCCGGGGTTCGCTGGTTCAACGTGGCATTCGTCCTGATGCTGCCCCACCAGATCGGCCACTTCTACGCGGACGGGTCGCTCCGGCGGCTGTCCCGGCGCTCCTACTGGCTGATGGCCGGCGTCGGCCTGAGCATGATGCTCGTCCTGACGAACCCTCCCCTGTTCCGGCTGTTCGGCGACGTTCGGTACAAGTGGTTCCCGGGCATCGGGTACTACCCGAAGAGCCTGCTCGGCACCGACGTCGAGCGGGTGTCGAACGCCTACCCGCCCACGCTGGTCTACCTGTTCGCCGGCATCTGGGCCATCGGCGCGGTGATGCTGCTGCGGCCGGCGCTCACGAGGTGGCTTCAGCGGGCCCGGGCGTGGAAGGCCACCATCGCGGTGAACTCGATGGTGATGACGCTGTTCCTGTGGCACATGACGGCCTACCTCCTGGTCATCCTGGCGCTGTGGCCGCTCGGGCTCGGCCACGAGCGCACCGGCACGATCCGCTGGTGGATCGAACGCCCCGTCTGGGTCGTGCTCCCGGCCGCGGTCCTGGCCGGCCTGGTGGCCGTGTTCGCCAGGTTCGAACGACCTCGGGTTCGACCCTCCCGAGTGCCGGTCCGAGTGACAGGGTCCGTTCGAGGCGGTCCGTCATAGGATGGGCTCCACTCGATGGGTTCGATACGGGGGGTCTGGATCGTGGTGGCGGTCTCGGCCGTGCTGGCATGGCTTCCAGCAAGCGGCGCCGAGGCCGGTCGCACCTGTGGAAGCTGGCAGGTTCTTCCCAGCCCGAACGGAGGCTCCAACGACAGCTCGCTCTCCGGGGTGAGCGCCGACGCTCGCGACGACGCGTGGGCCGTGGGCACCTCGTCCGAGACCACGGTCACCCGGATCCTGGCCGAGCACTGGGACGGTTCGTCGTGGACCGTGGTCCCCACCCCGAACCCCTCCCCCACGATCAGCGCGCTCACCGCGGTGGCCACCGGCTCGGCCGTCGATACCTGGGCCGTCGGCTTCTACGACGACGGCTCGACGTTCCGGACCCTGGCCGAGCACTGGGACGGCTTCTCCTGGTCCGTCGTCCCCACGCCGAACGTCGGTGCCGGAGAGAACGTCCTGACCTCGGTGACGTTCGTCGCGGACGGTGACGCGTGGGCGGTGGGGTACCGGCGGGACTCGGCCGAGACCCCCCGGCAGACGCTGGCCCTTCACTGGAACGGGTCTGTCTGGTCGGTGGTCACGACGCCGAACGGGACCGGCGACAACTACCTGTGGAGCGTCCGGGGGCTGTCGTCCGGGGACGTGTGGGCGGTCGGGAGCTATTCGGTGCCGTGGTTCCAGACCCTCACCGAGCACTGGGACGGTTCGTCGTGGACGGTGGTGCCGAGCCAGAACCTCGGCAACGGCGACAACGTGCTCTACGCGGCGGTCCCGCTGACCGCGTCGTCTGCGGTGGCCGTGGGGACCTGGCTGAACGGCAACCAGCAGGCCACGCTGGCCGAGCACTGGCAGGGGTCCACATGGAAGGCCGGGCCCAGCCCGAGCCCGGGGGGCTACCTGAACTTCCTGACCGGCGCGGCGTCTGGCGGAACGGCCGGTATCTGGGCCGTGGGCTGGGGCGCCGATATCCCGTTCGGCGTCCAGCGGAACCTGGCGGAGCACTGGAACGGCCACCGGTGGACGGTGGGGACGATCCCCAACGTCGGGTCGGGCTCGAACGAGCTCGCCGCCGTGGTCGGGGTCCCGTCGACCGGCGTCTTCTTCGCGGTGGGCCACCACGAGCAGATCGGAGGGAACCACACATTGGTGGAATACCGTTGCTGAGGCCTCGCGGGTGATGGAGATGCGGGCGATCGGCGACGTGGCCGTCTCGGTGGCCGGGCTCGGATGCAACAACTTCGGCCGGCGCATCGACGAGGACCGGTCCGCCGTCGTCGTCACGGCGGCCCTCGACGCAGGCATCAACGCGTTCGACACCGCGGAGAGCTACGGCGACGGGCGGTCGGAGGAGTTCCTGGGGCGATCGCTGGGGTCGCGCCGCGACGACGCGGTGATCGTGACGAAGTTCAGCTACGTGTCCCGGGAGCGGGCAACGCCGGAGGGCCTGGCCCTGGCGTGCGAGGGGAGCCTTCGCCGCCTGGGCACCGACCGCATCGACGTCTACCTGCTCCACGAACCCGACCAGAGGACGCCCATCTCCGAGACCCTGGAGGGGATGTGGCGGCTGGTCGACCAGGGGAAGGTCCGCGAGATCGGGTGTTCGAACTTCTCGGCCGAACAGATCGATGAGGCGGCCGCGGTCGCGTCGAAACGGGGCCGGCGAGGGTTCGCCACGGTCCAGAACGAGTACAGCCTCCTGGAGCGCGAGCCGGAGCGCGGGGTGATCGACGCCTGCCGCAGGCACGGCCTGTCGCTGATGCCCTACTTCCCGCTGGCGGCGGGGATCCTGACCGGCAAGTACCGTCGCGGATCGCCGCCGCCCGAGGGATCGCGCCTGGCCCGGTCCGGGTTCGAGGACTGGCTCAGCGAGGACCGCCTGGACAGGGCCGAACGCCTGGCTCGGTTCGCCGAAGCGCACGGCCACACGCTGCTGGAGCTGGCGCTGTCGTGGCTGGCCGGCCGGCCGGCGGTGTCGACGGTCATCGCCGGCGCGACGACCCCCGAGCAGGTCCGGGCGAACGTGGCGGCCACGACGGCCTGGAGGCTCACCGGGCAGGACCATGCCGAGATCGACTCCCTGTTTGAGACCGAACCGTGAGGCCCTCGCCGCCGTCGGAGGGGACGACGCCGTAGGCGCGCCCATCCGGTCTTGACTCGCCGGATCGAACCGGCCACCCTGCTCGAGACACCGGGACGCTGTCTCTCTCGTCGAGGCGAGCGGTGTTCATCGGGGCGAAGAAGACCGTGGAGATGCCGTATTCGAAACTGGCCAGCCTGGGCGTGTTCACCGACGGGGTCCAGTTCCACCAGTCGAACCGCCAGACCGCCCCGCTGTTCAAGGTTCCCGACGGAGAGGCGGTGGCGGCGGTGGTGAACGCCGCCGCCCGCCGGGCCTCCCTCGCCGACGGGTGATATCGTAATCGTTATCACATGAGACGGATGGACGCGAGACGCCTGCTCAAGGGCGCCAGGCGACGGGCGGGGCTGTCGCAGCGACAGCTCGCCACGACCGTGAGGGTGCCGCAGCCGGTGGTGGCGCGGATCGAATCCGGGGCGGTGGTCCCACGGGTCGACACGCTGGAGCGGCTCCTGGAGGGCTGTGGCGAACGGCTGGAGAGCCGCCCACGCCTCGGCCTGGGAGTGGACCGCTCGGTCATCCGGGAACTCTTGAAGCTATCGCCGGGTGAGCGGGCCCGGCTGGCCGTCGCGGAGGCGCGAAACCTGGACGTGCTGATGGCCGGATCGAATCGCCGTCGCCATCGGCATCGCCAGCGGTGAGCGGCGTGGCGGGACGCGGGACCGTTCGGTCCAGGCCGTTCGACCCGCTCAAAGCACTGCGGGTGCTGGATGATCACGGCGTCCGATTCGTGATGATCGGAGGGTTCGCCGGGCGGCTCCATGGATCGCCTTCGGTGACGAACGATCTTGATCTCTGCTACGGGCGGGACAGAGAGAACCTGCAGCGGCTGGGGGCGGCGCTGCGGGAACTGGGTGCCCACTTCCGCAGCGCTCCAGAGGGGCTTCCCTTCCAGATGGACGCGGCCACGCTGGCCGCCGGGATGAACTTCACGTTCGTCACCGACGCCGGCAACCTGGACGTGCTCGGCCAGCCGTCGGGAACCGGGGGGTTCGAGGACCTAGACCGCTCGGCCGAGCCGATGGACCTGGACGGCCTGACGGTTCGGGTAGCCTCGCTGGACGATCTGATCCGCATGAAGCAGGCGGCAGCGCGACCGAAGGACCTGATCGAGGTGGAAGTCTTGGGCGCCCTGCGCGAGGAGATCGAATCGAGGGAGTGACCGGGATGGCCGAAGAGGGAGGCTCGCTCCGTGTCTCGTTGACCCCACAGTCCGCGGCTGCCGAATGCTCGGGAACCGCGACGAGTACTGGACGGTCAACGGCCACGACTACGGGCCACGCTGATCGGTGGGATCGCGGTTCAGCCCGTCCGTGACGCCAGGAGCAACGAGATCGGCCTGGCCAGGCCCTTGAGCTGGACCTCACCCAGGGGTTCGAACCCGACGTCCCCGATCTCGCCGACCGCCGCGCAGACCTCCGCGGTGACCAGGACCTGTCCCGGGCCGGCGTAGGCGGCCACCCGCGAGGCCACGTTCACCGTCCTCCCGAAGTAGTCGCTGTCGCGTTCGATCACCGGTCCCGCGTTCAGTCCGACCCTGGCCGGAGGTAGGCCGGCATCCCTGGCGCCGTCCACCATGTCCAGCGCCGCGCGGACGCCCGACGCCGGCCGCGGGTAATAGCACATCACCCCGTCCCCGAGGAACTTCACCGGGCGTCCTTGGTGTTGCCGGTTGACCGCCCGGACCAGGTCGGTCAGCTTGGAGCTGAGCTCGACTGCCGCCTCGTCGCCCCGCTCCTCGGTGAGCGCGGTGAATCCCGAGAGGTCCAGAAAGCCGATCGCCGGGGTCTGGCGCGGTCGACGGCGGATGGCGCCGGTTCGCTCCATGGCGGCTTCGACGTGCTCGAGGATGTCCTCGATGAGGTGCTGTTCGACATGGCGCTGGTGCAGCCAGACCAGGACGCGCCGGTCCAGCTCCTGGGCGAACGCGCCCTGCGGCAGCGCGATCTCGAGCATCTGCTGCTCGGAGAGCCCCTGGCGCAGCAGCGGCTGGATGACGTGGGTCTCGAAGAAGCGCACCTCGGACTGGGCCAGCCGGTTGAGGTTCTCTCCCCAGAACCGGGCCGAGTAGGTGAGGTCGGCCTGCTCGAACGGCAGCGACAGGAACGCCTGGAGGACGGGAATCATGTCGAGGTCGTCCTGCCGCATCCGGTCCTCCGGCCGGGGAGTGGGAAGGGCGAGGGCCGCAAAGAGGTCCTGGACGAACTCCAGCGGGACGCCGATCTCGGCGGTCATGTCGGCGAACGTTCGGTCGGTGAGCCCGGACTCGCCGGCCGACGGATAGAGCATCTCGATGGCGGCGAAGGAGAACTCGCCCGAGGAGATGGCCCGCCCCACGTCGTCGGCCGAGATGCCCGACTGCTCGAGAGTCTGCAGGAGCCGAACCCGCGTGACGTCGCCCCCGTGGAATGGTTCCTGCGCGCCGGAGAGGATCCCCAGCGAGGCGAACCGCCGGATCTGCTCCTCGGAAACGCCGGCGCGAGTGGCCAGCTCCGCCGCGGTGAGGCCTTCCATGGGCAGAATCGTATTCGTCCGGCCGGCGTGGGGCGTGTCAGTGGTCCACGGCAGCATGAGGTCGATCGCGAGGACCCCACGGTGGTCACCGGGATGGCAAATGCGCTGCGGAGGAGGAAGAAGGTGACCAAGCCGACCGACAGGGAGTCGGAGCAAGAGATCGAGAGGGCCTGGCACCAAAGATGGCGGGCGAACGCCGGCCGATCTTGCCCGTCTTCGCGCGATGGGTTGAGGAGGCCGGCTCGCACGGGCAGCAACGAGGCGCCGTCTCGTAGGGTCAGCCGCTTAGCACTCCTTGAGCGAGAGTGCTAGCATTCTCCTCTGAGGTTCGCAAGGTAACCGCGTAGCCGCACGACCAAAGGAGGAGGTGGCATGGCAGCCAAGCTGATCACGTTCGACGAGGAGGCTCGCCGGGCCCTGGAGCGGTGTTTGTACAAGCTGGCCAACGCTATCCGGATCACGCTCGGGCCGAAGGGGCGCAACGTCGTCCTCGAGAAGAAGTGGGGGGCGCCCACGATCACCAACGACGGCGTCTCCATCGCCAAGGAGATCGAGCTCGAGGACCCCGAGGAGAAGATCGGGGCCGAGCTGGTCAAGGAGGTCGCCAAGAAGACGAACGACGTGGCCGGTGACGGCACCACCACTGCCACGGTGCTCGCCCAGGCCATGGTGAAGGAGGGCCTGCGGAACGTGGCCGCCGGGGCCAACCCGATGTCGCTGAAGCGGGGCATCGAGGCCGGGGTGGAGGCCGCCGTGGAGGCCATCAAGAACCAGGCGAAAGACATCGAGGAGAAGGACGAGATCGCCCACGTGGCGGCCATCTCCGCGGCCGACCCCGAGATCGGGGAGCAGATCGCCGAGGCCATGGACAAGGTGGGCAAGGACGGCGTCATCACCGTCGAGGAGTCCAACACGTTCGGCATGGAGCTCGAGCTGGTCGAGGGGATGCGGTTCGACAAGGGCTACATCTCCCCGTACTTCATCACCGACCCCGAGCGCATGGAGGCGGTCCTGGAGGAGCCGAACATCCTGCTGGTGAACTCGAAGATCTCCGCGGTGAAGGACCTCCTGCCGATCCTGGAGAAGGTCATGCAGTCGGGCAAGCCGCTGGTGGTCATCTCCGAGGACCTCGAAGGGGAGGCCCTGGCCACCCTGGTGGTGAACAAGATCCGCGGCACCTTCAAGTCCGTGGCCGTGAAGGCCCCCGGGTTCGGTGACCGGCGCAAGGCGATGCTCCAGGACATGGCCATCCTCACCGGTGGCCAGGTCATCTCCGAGGAGGTCGGCCTGAAGCTCGAGAACACCACGCTGGACCTGCTTGGTTCGGCCCGAAAGATCGTGGTCACCAAGGACGAAACCACCCTCGTGGAGGGCGGGGGCAACCCCGACGACATCAAGGGCCGGATCAACCAGATCAAGGCCGAGATCGACAAGACCGACTCCGACTACGACCGGGAGAAGCTCCAGGAGCGCCTGGCCAAGCTGGCCGGCGGGGTGGCCGTGATCAAGGTGGGGGCCGCCACCGAGGTCGAGCTCAAGGAGAAGAAGCACCGCATCGAGGACGCCGTCTCGGCGACCAAGGCCGCTGTGGAGGAGGGCATCGTCCCCGGTGGCGGGGTGGCCCTGCTGTGGGCCCAGCAGGCCGTGGCCAAGACCGACCTGGAGGGCGACGAGGCCACCGGGGCCCGCATCGTGTCGAAGTCCCTGGAGGCCCCGATCAAGCAGATCGCCGAGAACGCCGGCCTGGAGGGCGGCGTGGTGATCGAGAAGATCCGGTCGGAGAACTCCGCGAACTACGGCCTGGACGCCTCCAACGGGACCTACACCGACATGTTCAAGGCCGGCATCATCGACCCGGCCAAGGTGACCCGGTCGGCCCTGCAGAACGCGGCGTCCATCGCCGGGCTGTTCCTGACCACCGAGGCCCTGATCGCCGACAAGCCCGAGAAGACCCCGGCAATGCCCGGCGGCGGCATGGGCGGCATGGGCGGCGGGGACATGGACTTCTAGAGCGTCCCCCTACGACAAGAGCAGCATCGGAAGGGGCCCTCGAGAGAGGGCCCCTTCGCGTTCTCCGAACCAGAGATGATCGCCAAGGCCCTTCACTCGCGATAGGGTGGCCGAAAGCCTGCCGGAGAGGAGGAGCCATGAACAGAGGCCCCACGCTGAGCCAGGGAGGCACGGGGATCCAAGTTCGCCGGGTGCAGCGGATCCTGGCGATGGTCAAGCTGCTGGAGCCAAGCGGCATCAACGGCGACTTCGGTTCCGACACGAAGGCGGCCGTCGAGTCGTTCCAGGACGGCAACGGCCTGACGGTCGACGGGATCGTCGGCCACGACACGTGGGCGGCCATGCCGGGCGATCCCGAGACGCTCCACCTGTTCCTGGGGGCCCAGGGACCGATCGTCTCGGCGCTCCAGCAGGGCCTGCTGACCTACGGCGGCTCGGGGAGCCCGACCGACCCCAGCCCGGACAGCGGGACGTTCGGCTCCGCCACGGAGTCGGCGGTGAAGGCCTACCAGTCCGACCGAGGTCTGACCCCAGACGGGATCGTGGGGGACCGAACGTGGTGGGAGCCCGCCGGCGCCGCCGGGGCGACGCTCGCCTCGCTCTCGGGGCTGACGACGGCCTGAGGCGCAAGCCGCTTCGCAGTGAATCGGGCCGGACGCCCCGGGCAGCGATTAGCGCGAGCCCGCCGGTGGTAAGCATCTCCGGCTTGATCTGGTTCCCTTCCGCCAGAAGGAGGCTCCATGCGCCGCGCCCGTACGCTCGTTCGACCTTCCCCCCGACGGCCGGCGAGCACGGCTGCCGCTCTCGTGATCCTGGCTGGGCTGCTCGTGCTGCCCGCGGTGGGCGCATCCGGCGCCACGTCGTGCGACCCGGTCACCCAGGACGGCCCGTGCGGGATGAACCTCGAGGCCGCCTGGGCCACCTACACGACCGGCGACCCCTCCGTGCTGGTGGCCTACATCGAAGGCGGGATCAACTGGCGGGACTCCGACGCGGCCCAGCTCGTCACGAACATCTACGTGAACTGGCACGAGATCCCCGTTCCCTGCTTCGACCAGCCGTGCCAGACCGTGTACTCGCAGAACCGTTCGGACTACGACACGAACGCCGACGGCCTGGTGAACGCGGCCGACTGGGCCGGCGACCCGCGAACCACCGACGGCAACGGCAACGGCATCCTCGACCCCGAAGACCTCATCGCGGCCTTCTCCGACGGGATCGACCACGACGGGAACGGCTACACGAACGACATCTCGGGTTGGGACTTCTACGACCACCAGAACGACCCGGCCACCTACGACTCGGTGTACCAGCACGCCAACGACCAGATGGAGCGCATCCAGCACGTCTGTCCGCTCTGCACGATCATGCCGGTCAAGGCCGGAGCGGAGGCGCTCGACCGCTCGGACGACCTGGCCCAGGCATGGCTCTACGCCGGTGACGCCGGGGCCAGCGTGATCGCCTCGACCACGGCCGACCTCGGGTACTCATCGTTCATGGCCCAGGCCGTCGACTCCCTGGCGAACCGGGGCGTGCTCATGGTGCAGGCCTCGAATGACTTCGACTCCACCGATCACCAGGGCGGAATGTTCCATCCGAACGTGATCCCGGCCAACGGCGCGGTGCCCACCGCCGATGGGAAGGCGTGGGTTCGTTCGAACTACACCTCCTGGGGGACCCACAACATGTTCACGGTGGCCACGAACGGCGGGACCACCTCGGAGGCCACCCCGACCATGGCGGGGGTGTTCGGGCTCCTGCTGTCGTGGGGCCTTCAGGCAGCGGAGCGGGGCTTGATCGACGGGCCGCTCACCGCAGGCGAGGCCGTCCAGGTCATGCGGACGACGGCCCGCCCGTTCCACGACGGCTCGCTTCCGTGGCCCGGAGGGCCGGGCGCCTGGAACCTCCAGTACGGCTACGGGATGCCGAACCTCCTGGCCGCGATGGACCTCGTCGCCGCAGACCGGGTCGCCCCGGGGGCCCGGATCGACAGCCCCGACTGGTACGCCCTGTTCGATCCGACCCGGCAGTCGCGCGTCGAGGTCGACGGGACGATCCGGGCCCCCCGAACCGCCGGCTTCACGTGGGTCCTCCAGGCGGCCACGGCCGCCCAGCCCCACGCGAAGCAGTGGTTCCGGATCGGCACGGGAAGCGGGGCGGGGACCTACCGGGGATCCCTGGGCACGCTCGACCTGTCCCGTATCCCGGAGAGCTTCTGGTCGAAGCCCTTCGCCATCTCGAAGACGAAGGCGCTGGAGACCACCGAGGAGTACGCGGTGAGCCTCCGTCTCACCGCGACCGACGCCGAAGGGCGGGTCGCCCTGGACCGCCGTGCGGTGAACGTGGTGCACGACCCGACGTGGCTGGCCGGGTTCCCACTGCGACTGCGGTCGGGCGGGGAGTCCCAGCCGGCCCTGGTGGACCTGCAGGCCACGGGCCACCCGGCCATCGTGTTCGGCGGCGCCGACGGACTCGTCCACGCGGTCGATCCGGTCACGCGTCACGAGCTCCCGGGCTGGCCCGTCCACACGAGACCGGTGCAGGTGCTCGTGGAGCACGCCGGGGTGCATCCGGGGTTCGAGCCCGTCCTCGCCGACGTGGCCGTGGGCGACCTGGAAGGGACCGGCGAGCTGTCCGTGGTGGCGGCCACCACCACCGGCCGGGTCTACGTGTTCGATCCTCGCGGGGCGCCCCGCCCGGGGTGGCCGAGGACGCTCGACACCGGAGTGGAGAGGCCGGGCATCCCCCGCCCGGACCTTCCCTACACGCGACTGCCGGTGCAGGGGCTGGCGGCCGGGGGGCCGGTGCTGTTCGACATGGACGGCGACGGCACGCTGGAGGTGATCGCCGGAGGATGGGACGGGTATCTGCACGTGTGGCGGCCGGACGGGTCGGACCTTCCGGGGTGGCCGGTCAAGGTGGGGCCGCCCGCCGAGCCCCCACCTCCGGGCTACGTGCTGGTGGACGACCAGAAGCTCGAGACGCCGCCCGCGGTGGCCTTCCTCCAGGGGCGGGCGGCTGGGCCGTTCCTGGTCATGCGGTCCCAGTACACCGAGACCCACGGGTCGGGGCTCCAGCCGAACCCCTTCGGGTTGGTGTTCGCGTACGGGGCGGACGGGTCGCCCGCCACCGGGTGGCCGGACCGGATCCCCGGCGTGGTCGAGTACTACGGTTCGGCCCAGGAGTTCGTCACCGAGGGCACGTCGGCGCCATCGCCGTCGACTTGACCGGGACGGGTCAGGGGCCCGACAGCGTGGCCGTGGCCGCTGTGCTG
>Ga0137378_10001989_pt1 | contig 17463 bp, 17 predicted proteins | sample SagtaG_21_FD_104813 | JGI IMG/M metagenome (GOLD analysis project Ga0137378, IMG submission 104813) | Vadose zone soil microbial communities from Sagehorn Ranch, Mendocino, California, USA - Sage2_L_60_16 metaG | ecosystem: Environmental > Terrestrial > Soil > Vadose zone | place: USA... | reverse complement strand
GAAATCGGCCGCATCCCGGCAGAGCGCAACACAACCTACAGGCGCATGAGCATCAAGCTGCCCGGTACAGACTTCACCAGCGAACAGGCGTTTGCGGCGGAGTTCGCATGAGCACTTCAGAGTCCCGCCCGATTGCCATTTTAGGTGGCACGGGACCGGCGGGTATGGGCCTGGCTTTGCGCTGGGCGCGCGCGGGAGAAAGCATCATCATTGGATCGCGCAACGCCGAACGCGCACGAGAATCCGCTGCCAGAATCAAAGAAAAAACCGGGGCCGAAGCAAGAGTTTCCGGCGTGGAAAACCAACAGGCCTGTGCCGCTGCTGACGTTCTCGTCCTCACTGTTCCCTTCGAGGGCCAGGCGGAGCTTTTGAAGCAGCTTAAAGCTTCGATCTCTGCGGGCAGTGTTTTGATCGATGCCACGGTTCCGCTGGCGGCGGCTGTGGGCGGCCGCACCTCGCGCACTCTGGGAGTCTGGCAGGGTTCAGCCGCGCAGCAAACCGCCGAACTCGTACCCAAACAAGTGAGCGTGGTTGCGGCCTTTCACAATCTTTCCGCCGATCTCCTGAACGGAGAAGCGCCGCTCGATTGCGACGTGATTGTCTGCAGCGACGATGCCAACGCGAGCCGACTGACCCGCGATCTCGCGGCCAAGATTCCGGGCGTGCGCGGCATTGATGGCGGAAAACTGGAAAATGCCCGCATCGTTGAGCAGATCACCGCCTTGTTGATCGGGCTGAATATCCGTCACAAGGGCCACGCTGGAGTTCGCATCACCGGTTTGCCGCCGGAAGCTTATGGTGGAAGTGGTCCGAGCCGGGGGTAATCCGAGCCGCGCGTATGCGTTGCTTACCGGAATCCAGTCGTGCGCCAGAGAGTGATCCCGCAGCTTAGCAGCAACCCCAGCATGGCTGCCGCAAGTGCCGCTGCCCAAGGCAGATGCATGTCCATGCGCGGCACTCGTGCGGCGGTGGCCAAAACAATAAAAACTGCGGTGGTGCCTGCAATCAGAATGTAGTCGATAAGAGTTCGGCGCTTCCCACCTCCTGCGAACTCCCGGCCCTCCATGCCGGCGCGAACGTACCCTTCTTCAACGCCGTATCCTTGGCCTTCTCGCTCCGCTGCATCTCGCCACGACGAATGCTCGCGTTCGCTCGCTGACGATAACCCAATCGCCAGCGCACCGCTCGCAGAGAATATACGCGCTCACCCGCTCACGGTCCTAACCAGACTATTGAAAGGCAAGGTTTCTCACTCCTCGACCACCGAGGTCGTCATCTCTTCCGCCGGTTCGCCGCCCGCCATTGCTTGTGCCACGATCAATTGCCGCGCCTCGACGCGAATCTTGGGGAGATGGAGTCCGAACCACACAGCCGCGCCGATCGAAGCTATGCCTCCCATTGCCACGGTGAGAGGCGCGCCGAGGCGGTCTGACAATGCTCCGCCCAGAAGCGCTCCGATTGGGGCCATACCCATGAACATCATTGAGTAAACCGCCATCACCCGTCCGCGCAGAGCATCGGGCACCATCACCTGAATCAGTGTGTTCGAACAGGCCATCTGGAGCATGATGAAATATCCCACTGGCAGTAACAGAATGACCGAAAGCCAGAACCACCGCGAAAGTGAAAACAGCACCAGGCTCGCACCAAAACCCGCGCAACACCACATGATCCAGCGGCCCAAGCCTTTGACCCCTGAGCGAAATGCCAGGGTCAGCGCTCCCAGCAGGGCCCCCACGCCCGTGCCGCCCATCAGAATGCCTAGGCCCCGCGCCCCGCCATGCAGAATGTGGTCGGCAAAAATCGGCATCAGCACGACATACGGCATCCCCGTGACACTCACCAGTCCAAGGAGCAGTAGTAGGGCGCGAATTGGCGCGGTGTGGATAACAAAGCGAAACCCTTCCACCATATCGTCCAGGGGGGAGCTGTGCTTGGGGGCGCGTCGTGGGCACTCCACCTTCATCAAAAGCAAACCGATGATCACTGCGATGTAGCTGACGCCATTGACGAAGAAACACCATCCTTCCCCAATTTTCGCCACCAATACGCCGGCCACGGCAGGTCCGATGACGCGGGCGCCGTTGAACATCGAAGAATTCAGCGCGATCGCGTTCATCAGGTCTTCTTTGCCCACCATATCCACCAAAAAAGACTGCCTGCCGGGGATGTCGAACGCGTTCACGACCCCCAGCAGCGCAGCCAAGACAAATACATGCCAGACCTGGATCCGGCCAGAAAGCGTCAGCCCTGCCAGCACGAAGGCCAGCAGCATGGAAGCAACTTGGGTGGCAATAACGATGCGCTGGCGATTCAGGCGATCAGCGGCGATGCCGCCGAGAGGCGCGACGAGAAAGACCGGAATCTGGCTGACGAATCCAACTGATCCAAGCAGCAACCCCGAGCCTGTCAGCCGGTAAACCAGCCATGACTGGGCCACGCTCTGCATCCACGTGCCGACCAGGGAGATCAGTTGGCCGCCGAAGAAAAGTTGAAAATTGCGATGCCGTAAGGCCTTTCCGCCAGCCTGCAGGCGAAAACCCAGGTCGGAAGCGGCCTTGCCGTCTTCGTTGCTCCGGTTGCCACGTAATGGAACACGATCTTTCGACACGATTGACCTTTCGATGACTCTTGTCGCTAGTATGGCGCACTACAGCCGGGATTTCCGGCACCGGCCCGCCTAGGTCTAGTAACGCGCATTTGTCATCGGAAATGCGTTTTCCAGTACCGCATAGCCAGCCGCCTTTCCCTGGACAACCGCATCCAACCCCAGGATCTCATCATTTTGAAATGACAACGATCGAAATAACAAACTTGTGCCTTCCCACGGCGCCCGGGGTGAGTTAGAGTTGGCAGTGCGCTCGCTGCAAGGATGTGATATCAGCCATGAGCACTACTCCAGTTGGACTTGAACGACGTGTGGGACAGCGCTTCGCCTTTCACTTGCCAGTTTCTCTGCGTGACATCGCAAACGGTGCCGAGGCGCTCGGCTGCACCCAAGATGTTAGCTCCCGGGGCGTATTTTTGTTCACCGATCTGCCGGTAACGGAAGGCTCGGAAATCGAGTTGACGCTGAAAATGCCTTCTGAGATCACGCTGGGTGAGAGCATGCATGTACGCTGCCGCGCTCGGATTTTGCGCGTTACAGGCGCCCAGAGTCTGCATGCCGAGATGCGGTTTGGTGTGGCCGTCTGCCTGAAGGCTTATGAATATCTTCCAGAGGTCGCTGAGAGTTCCATGACTTTCAGCCGTATCTCAGCTCTTCATGGCCATCACGAAGAAGACGGTCCGACTGCTCGCCCCCCGGGCCTTGTTGCCGGCCACCGCGAATAGGGTTCTCGCCTAACCAGCCAGTTACGCCGACTTGCGAGCCAGACCCGCATTTTAGTCTTAATGAGTCCTTTTCAACCGCGACACCTTAGCTTACAATGAAGACCACTTGGGCGGATTTGCCTTGCAGTTTCCTGCGCTGTTCGCCTCGCGTTGGGGGGGATTCCAGCTTGCTCACCGTGTGTTCCGCACATTCGGGCCCTTCGGAAGGCTACGTCTCTGCACCCTATTACCTAAGTCACTTGGCGGGAAGGACCTTCTGTTCATAACATGCAGACGCCCAGAGAAATCAGTGAGAACCGCGCTATGCATGGGATTGCTGTAGCCCTGTTGACGGAGGACCGGGAGCATTTGTCCGCCTTGCAGCACCGTCTGGAGGAGACTCCTCTGGCCCGCGTTGTCTTCAGTCACGTCGGTTTTCCGGCCGGCCCAACCGACTCCATCCTGCGTCAAATTCAAGACTTGCGCGCCGAAGTCGTGTTGGTTGATATCGCACCGGACAATCCTCAGCGGGCGATCACTGCGATTGAGTTGATTCGCAACACTACTCTGCAGATCGCCGTTTTCGCGAATGGAGAGATGCTTCACCCACCGACTATCGTTGCCAGCATGCGTGCTGGCGCGGGCGAGTATTTGGATCACTCTGCTGGTTCGGCGCCGCTCCTCGAGGCTCTCACCCGTTTCAGTTCCACCAGGACTCGCGCTCGCGGCGGGGCAGGCAAGGCGCGTATTTTTACATTTCTCAGCGCCAAAGGTGGCGCTGGCGCCACCACTGCCGCCGTGAATACGGCGCTGGCGTTGCAGCAGGCGCAGGGCGGCGTCGTCTTGGTCGACTTCGCGCCCATTGGCCATGCTGCTCTGCACTTGAATCTACGTCCGCTGTTTGGAGTGCTTGATGCCCTGCAGAACCTGCACCGTCTCGATGCCTCTTTGCTCGACGGTCTGATGACTACCGCGAAAGATGGGTTGCACTTGCTGGCCGGCTCGCAGCAGCCCAATCCATCAATGCCCACGCCTGCGGAACTGGCGCGCCTGTTCGACCTGCTGGCGAGTCATTATCGCTATGTTGTGGTCGACGTTTCCAGCCGGCTCGATGCCACGACCCGGTTACTCTCCGACCTTTCCAACGCGGTGCTGATCGTCGCACACACCGACGTGGTTTCACTCTGGAGTGCTGGCCGCATTCATGCATTCCTCGAGGAGGGAACGGGCCGCGACCGCCTGCGGATGGTTATCAATCGCTTCAAGAAGATTCCCGGCTTTACCGACGAAGACGTGGAAAAAACCACACAGTGCAAAGTGTTGTGGAAGGTTCCCAACTCTTTTCAGGCAATCTCTCCTTCCATTGACCATGGCACACCGGTGGTCCTGCAGGAAAATCAGGAAGTCAGCCGCTCTTTCCGTGCGCTGGCGATCGCATTGGCCGAAGCTTCCACGACCGCGGAAGGCAGCTTGGATCTGGTGTACCGCCAGGATAAAGCTGATACGAAGAAGAAAGCGCATAGCGGCCGCCTCAATCTTTCACCCCTTCGCGCTAACCAGTAGAGTCAGGATGAGTACGCGCTGCGGGGTAACCGCAGAAGACCCGTTCTCGGCCCTACTTGCTGGCCTGCCGTCCCATATCCTGCGGGAACATCTTGAACGTAACCTCGCGCGAGCGCGATGAAATCCTTTTACTCGCATCGCCGGAATTTTCGGTCAGGGTGCCCTTAAGCACGTAGTACGCTTCGTCCCCTGGATTCTTACCCTCGCCTCGTTGCACTGTGCCCTCAAATTCAAATGAAACCGCGTGCACCGTTTCCGTGGTAAAGCTGAGCTTGGAACCTTCAAGTTTGCCACTGGTAAAAAAGAGATCGAGGAACGCTCCCTTATCACTCTCTCCATCGCCGTATCGAGAAACGAATCCTGTCACTCTTCCTTCGTTTTCAATAGTGACTTGCACGAACTCGCCTTCTCTAAGGAAGGCATACATTCCGGAGTACTGCTGGCCTGCTTTCGCATCCTTCGGCGCAGAAACCGGTTGCTGAGTGCTCGGCGACGCAGGCCGCGAACTCTGGGCTCGCACCTGCGGGGGCAACGGCAACAGTGACAACCCGACGCCCCATAGCGCGCGTCGAAGCAGCAAGCCAGACCGCGATCTATTCATGCTTATTCTCCCGCCCCGAGTCAATCGTACTATAACGATCTTACGATGGACTCATGGCTATTCAGAACTGGCTGGCTCCTCTACCAAAAGAGAATGAGCGACGTCCCGGGCCCCAACCAGCTACCCGAAGATCAAATAGCGCTGCCGCTCCGCCTTCTGGTCGAGCTCGAACCTTGGCACCGTGCCTTCCTGGATCAGGTTCGCGGCGTCTTCCCGGCCCGGGAACTGCCGCTCGATCTCGACTCCGCGCCCGGAGCCTTCTGGCCTGACGTTTTTGTGGAACGCGGCCTTCCCTGGCGACGATTCCTCGAATCCGGGGCGTATCACATTCTGGCGCTCGCGCTGCTTTTAGGCGCGACGCGTTTCTTCGCGCTCCAACCTCGAGTTATGCCTCGCTCTACCTTCCAACGTACCCAAGTCATTTACTATCCTCCTGCGGAATACTTGCCGCAGCTTGACACGCGACGCTCGGATCGTGGCAGAGAGGGCAAGGCCGATCCTGAATATTCGCGCCAGCCAGTCATCTCAGTTCCGCGCGAAGCCGATAACCGCGTGCAAACCCTCGTCACCCCGGCTGCCATCAGGCTGAAGCGCGACATTGCGCTGCCGAACGTCGTCTCCTGGTCGGAAAAGCTGCGATTGCCCATCGCACCAGCCCCGGCAATGCCCCAATCCAGCCTCGCGCGTAGCGTTCAGCGGCTCGACAATTCCGTGGTGGCTCCGCCTCCTGTCGCAGCTCGCGTTTCGCACTCTCGCGATATTCCCACCATGGATAGTTCGATCGTTGCTCCTCCGCCGGACGTGCGCTCGCTCTGGCGGAAAGAAAATCCCACAGGCCCACCACCCGCCATCATCGAGCCTCCCCCCGGAGTGGGGGGTGCGTCCGTTCGTCAACTTGGCGAGATCAATATTGGTCCCCGGGCTGTCATCGCTCCCGCACCGCAACTGCCGCTGGCTGAACCGCGAATCACCCGCGGGAGAGCAACTGGTGCTGCTGCTCTCGCAAGTGTCACGCCGCAGGTAGTGCCGCCTCCACCGTCGCTTCCCGCTTCGGGTTCTTCCCATGGGGGCGGAGGGATGATCGCGCTCAATGTGCGCCCGCCGATCGGCGCGCCTCCGGACTTGCCGGATGGGAACCGCCGCGGCAGCTTTGCCGCCACACCCCGAGGTCACAGTGGAGCCAGCGGCACCCCCGGCGCTTCTTCCGAGAACATTTCGACTGGCAAGGATGGGGGTGGGAATGGAAGCGACAAAGAAAGCGGAACCAGACCCAATGCCACGTCGAGCGATCTTCCTTCTGGTCTCTATGTTGGCCAACCGGACCAGCCGAAAACCTCTTCGATCGCAGCGGCCCCTGGCAATTCTGTGGCCAGGAATTCTTTCCCCAGCAACTCCGTAAATCCCAAGCTCATCGGCAGCGTGCCTCCGCCACATCTCTCGACCCGCGCGGTGCATCCATTGCATCCTGATGGCGAATCGAAACTCTCCCCGGCGGAGCGAGAGATATTTGGCGAGCGGAAGTTTTACTCGCTCACGCTGAACATGCCTAACCTCAACTCTGCCGGAGGCAGTTGGGTCATCCGGTTCGCTGCATTGAGGCAGAATGCGAATGCGGGAGAACTATCCGCTCCCGCGGCCACCCGCAAAGTAGATCCTGCCTATCCGATTGAACTGATGCGACAGAATGTCGCTGGAACCGTCACGCTCTACGCCGTAATCCATGCCGACGGCAAGATCGGCAGTGTGCGTGTGCTGCGCGGCGTTGATGACCGCCTCGACCAGTATGCCAGTGAAGCTCTTGCCCAATGGCAGTTTCAACCCGCCACGAGAAACGGCGATCCCGTGGATGTAGAAGCAGTTTTTCGGATTCCATTTCGGCCGGCGCGCGTAAGATCAGGTTTCTAGTGGTTATTGGCGATCACGAGCCAGCCGTTTTCGCTGCCTTCTTCTTCTCGAGAGCGGCATAGATGGCGGGATCGGTGCAGACTTCATAATAGGAGCTCTCAGTCCATCCTTGCACCGAGAAATCTTTCGGATCGATGCGCGGCACGCGGCTTTCGCGGACTACAACCTTGCGGAAGATGTCGCGATCCACGGGGACCTGTCCGCTAAGAAGACGATACTCGCCTTTGTCGGACAAGGGAGACGACGCCGAGAACTTTACTTGCAACGGTTGCAGCGTGATCTCCTGCTGCAACTTGCGGAAAGCGGCTTCGTTCATTCGGATTCCGCCCAGGTTGTAGCTGATGATGGAGTCTTCGGTGCTGTCGGCAGCGTGAGCTCCATCGGAAGCCTGGAATGCGTACACATGGAATGGTCCGGCAAGAGCGTCCATCACTTTGCGCGCCCGCTTGTTGCAGGAAGAGAGTCGGTCGCTTTTGTTCAGGGCCTCGGAAATCATGATTTGGCGCTCGCCATCCATCAGGTAGAGCGGGGCTGACTCCTGCAGCGTAATTCCCACTCCAAGTTCCAGCCCGGGCATGCCCGAGCGCTGCTGCAGTAATTGGTTATAGCCGCGCACGATCTCAATGATTTCCCGTGCCAGCACGCAAGCGCGGCTGACCGCGAGCCCCGGTCCGCCTTCGCGTTCCAGGATCGCGAGAATGATGGCGTCGCCTTCCAGGAATACTTTGATGGCGCCATACTTAGCGAGCAGCTTGTTCACCGGATCATAAAAATTCAAGCTGAAGTAGGAAGCCGGATTAAGCCCTTTCTCCATCATGGTCTGCGTCAGGCGGGTGGAGTCCCGGACGTCGGCCTTGAGCACGACATGACGGAGCACACGCTCCGAGTCGGGCTTCTGCTGGTCGTCGGGCAGCATAAATTCATAGAGAGTCCCGTTGACTCGCGAAAGCTCCCGCATGCGCTCATTGGCCACTAGATTTACTGTGTCAAGCGCCCCATGGAGTGTCTCCAACCGGCGCAAGTCCCGGTGATAGCGAAGAAAGTCCTGCAAGAAACGCGCTGCCACTTTATTTCGTTCCGTTCCTCTACAGCTCGCCACCTTGCCCACCGCGGCGTATAAGCTGTTGGGCGACAGCTTGCCATGTTCCTGGATCAGCCGCTCCACGCGGTCGCACTCGGGTCGGGACAAGAGGGCATTCTTAAGCTGCTGCGCATTGATGCGCGGCGAGTACTCGCTGAGCAGTGGCACCACGAAATAGGAAGCGATCACATGCTCCATCACCTGCTCGTCTTCCAGCAGCCGCACCCACGACGTGAGGCGCTCTTCGCGGGCTCGTGCCTCGGCTGTGGAATCGTCTGACGTTCCGCTACCCACCAGAAGGTGAGCATTTTCTGGAACACTCATCCACGCGTCGATGGTCTCGCCACTGGTTGCATCGCCATAGAGAGAGCGGAGAAAAGCCGATACGACCTCCCGTATGCGTCCATAGCGATCGGGATCGCGGTCCCAGTTGCCCAGCATGACGTAGTGTTCAGCACAGAGGTAGTCGTCGCGTCCGTCCTCGGAGAATACGAGCCGGTTCACAAACAGCGCGTAGCTGTCAGATCCGGCGTTGGCCGCATCTTCTCCAAACAGAGATCGGCGAGTGCGCGCCAGAGACTCCTTCTCGATCTCGCGCAAAGTGAGGAACAAATCCTGGCCTACTTTGCGCAGGATGATCTTCTTTCTCACCTGAAAGCTCGCTACGTGTTCGCGATACTCCAGCGCCTTTCGCTGGCGCCCGTCGTCGTAGCTCTTCAACAGGATGCGACAGCGCTCCAGCACCTGTGCAAACTGCAGATTCATTTCCGCACGCAAGAACTTCACCACGGCTAAACGCGCCAGCAGATCAAGCGAGATTTTTTCTTCCCTCTTGGACCGCTTTAAAGCGGTCAGGTGCAACTGCGCCAGCAGCGACTTCCAGTCAGTGGGCTCAGACTTTGCTCCCGCGAGTACCTGCGGCCTCATCCACGAGGGTACCGACGTGGTCGCCGCAGCCTCCGCCGCCAGCAACCCCTCTACTTCGCCATGGCGGACTACCAGCCGCGCCATTTGCGCACGAGCCGCATCAAGGAAACGCGGACTCAGGGCCACGTCGTGCCGCAGATTGTCGACACCCACGCTCAGACCTTCAAGCGAAATGGAGAGCGCAGATTCAGCCAGTGCCGGCAAACCCGGTGTCTCCGGGGCCTGGCCTAAGCGAAAAAAGGGAATTCGGGGCATGCGTCGTAAGAGGTTTTGACTCCACCCAAGGCTGAGGAACGAGGTGCTTCGAACGGCCCCGTCCGTTCTCCTCGGAAGTTGCTGATTGCAAAACCTATACGGCCGAGGTTAGCATGCGCCCAACGGCGGCTAAAGTTACCCAAGTTACGGGCAGTGAGTTGCTCTTAATTGGGCTGAAAAATACGCAGGATAACAGGCAGGCCAAATTTTAAATCGTTTGGTGAGAGAGACGCGGCGGGGGAGCTTCAACCGCGAATCGACGGCAGAGTTCGCTGCTCGCTACTGGTTCTTCAATCGTGCGGCCTCGAACTCGTCGCCCTTTTTCCACTCGACACGCTTGGGGGCGCTGGCCGCTTCCCATCCCAGAGCGAATCCGAACCGCGCCACGGCTGAGTCTCCGGTGAAATCCATGTCGGGATGGTACTCGTCACTCGGCTGGTGATAATGGCTCTGCGTGTAGTCGCGGTTCTGCTCCAGTCCCCAGGCTTCGTCGTGGCCTTTGAACTTCATGCCTTCATTGATGGAGAAGGATGGGATTCCCACCCTGGCGAGGCTGAAGTGGTCGGATCGGTAGAAGTGTCCGGCCTCGGGGCGGGCATCTGGACGAATCGCCAGGCGAAATTCGTTTGCGGTCGCCTGCACTGCGGCATAGAACGTCGTGCGCTCAGCTCCTGAAACCTCGACTTCTTCCGGCGCCCCGAGCGGCTTCACGTCGTCGTAGTTCAGATCCAATGAAATCTGGCTTGCGGAAATCGGCGGATGCTTGCCGAGATATTCCGAACCCAGCAGGCCCTGTTCTTCGGCTGTTACCGCCGCGAAGATAATTGACCGGCGAGGCCGCTGGCTGGCCACGCTGTAAGCCCGCGCTAGCTCCAGCAGAATGCCGCAACCGGTGGCGTTATCCTGCGCGCCGTTGAAGATGTTGTCGCCGGGCATGTCAGGACGAATTCCGAAATGATCGTAATGCGCGGTATACATCACGGCTTCCTGTTTCAAGTTGCGGTCGGAGCCAGGCAGCAGGGCGACGACGTTATTGGATTGAAGGTCGCGGACCTTGCTGACCATGTGCGCCTTAAGCTTCGCGCCCAGATTCACGGGATGGAAATCCCGCGAGCGCGCATCCGCCATCATCTTGTCGAGATTCATTCCAGAGGAAGCCGCCAATTTCTCAGCCACATCGAGATGTATCCATGACGCAACTTTCAACGCCGGGCCTGCCAACTTCAAGTACGACTTTTCACCCGAGTTAGAATTTCGCACCACGTCCCAGGGGTAACTCGCCATTTCGGTTTGATGAACCAAAATCACTCCCACCGCACCCTTGCGTGCAGCTTCTTCGTACTTGTAAGTCCATCGGCCGTAATAGGTCAGCGCTTTGCCCTTGAAGAACTTTGGGTCATCCGAGGGCGGCTGACTCACCAGCATCAACAGAACTTTGCCGTGCACGTCGGCGCCCTTGTAGTCGTCCCAGTTATATTCGGGCGCTTCGATACCGTAGCCCACAAATACGATGTCCGCATTGACCTCCGACTGCGGTTGCTGTGTCTGATCCGTAGCAACGTAGTCGGTGAGCGCCTTCAACTCCATCGCCGCTCCGTGGTGCGGTACAAGCGAGAATGTGGTGTCGAGCAAGGTGGTTACACCGACCAGCGGTACTTTCTGCAAGTAGCTGCCGCTGTCTCCCGCCGGCTTCAGACCATATTCGGCAAATTGAGTTGCCATGTACTCGGCCGCGAGATCGCCGCCGCGCTGGCCTGTCCCCCGGCCTTCCAGCAGATCATGTGCCAAAAAGCGCACATGCCATCGGATGTGGTCGGGGCTAATGGTTTCCATGGCGGCAAACGCCGCTCCTGGTAGCCGAACCGAAAAGTCCGCACGCCGGATAGCCGTGGGCGCTGGCACCGGACCGCCCGGGTCTCCCCGCGCTTGCAAGCACAGCCCAAGCAGCGCTAGAAGGCCGACACAAACACTTCTGTGCAGTATCTGTTGCATAGATAAACTTCTCCCCGGAACGAGCGGCGCGCGGGTAGCAGCAAGAAAGCCTTATGGTTAGAGCCTGTAGGAATTGTAAAGGACAGGTAGGATGAGGTTGTAAAGGGAGTATCGGGGGCGCGGGTACGGGAGGACACGAACTCTTGCGACTCTCGGTCGGCAGGAGGCCAAGGTCCTTCAGGTTGCGGAGAAGGCTGTCGGGCTACGGAATTCAGTCTCCAGATTTCTTGCGCTGGTCACAGTCATCTGGTTCCGCCCGCGAGCTCTACGGCTGGTCACATCCCAGATCGCGGTGAATGCTCATGCTGCTCTAGGGGCTTGATGGTCCCGCAGACCGCGGGATCAGTTTTTCGAGCTTCAACCGGCGCGGAAATCACGCACTTCCTCGCTGGGTTGGAACAGCGTAGCCGGGGTCGCGCTGGCCGCCTTCGCCATCTTGCGGCCGATCTGTTCGACGTCTGCCTTTACCCAGCCGACACTCGAAACTTCGATCTCGCCATCCTGGCCGATCCAGAACACCGTAGGAACGTTAGTCAGTCCGTATGCGTTTGAGACGGGATAGTGGCCGGGGATGTCGAGCTGCACCGGAAACGTCACGCCGAATTCCTTCACGAATGCCGAGGTGGCTCGGGGGTCGTCCTGCGAGACCCCCACCAGTGTCACATTCTGGTGGCCGTAGGCCTTGGACAGCCGGTCCAGAAACGGAAATGCGTATTGGCACACCGGACATGACCCCTTAAAGAACGCCAACACGACCGGCCGATGTGTCAATTCCTCTTGCAGGGAAAACCGCTTACCATCCATTGCTTTCAGCTCAAAATCCGGCGCCTTGGTACCCGCCGTCAGTGCCGCCATGGTTCGCCCTCCGAAAATGTGTCGTAGCCAGCGCATGGGATCCCCTTCTTCTGACCTGACCTGGCCTATTAATTTTAGATGAAGTGAGCCGCTCTCAGGATTTTTCGCGTTAGACCCGTCAGGGGTAATTTCGTAAGACGTGTTTTAGCGAGCCAGACCCCCTCAGTTCCCTGTGGTGCCGAACTCCGAGTCACCCGCACCACATAATCGGTCACCGTAATTGAATGCCGCAGCGTGAGCCAAGGTTGGCCTGAGCGGTTTACATTCGTAACCTGCGGCAGTTCCCACATCCCCGGCATCAGCGCCGCATCCCGCGCTCTTTGCACCAGCAGTACCTGGTCTTTTCTCCCATCGAACACGTAGTGGATCTCGCGTTCTCTTTGCCGCGGAGGTTTTGCCGCACTCTTCAACTGGCCTCGGGTCGCGCACATTTCCATGACAGGACAGACAAGACACTTCGGCTGACGCGGCGTGCAGACGGTTGCGCCCAGTTCCATCACTGCTTGATTGAAGTCACCGGGACGCTTCGCGGCCAGCAAGTGGTTCGCCGTGGTCCACAGTTCTTCGGTGGCGAGCATCTTCCCCAAAACTCGTTGCAGCAGGCGCTCAACATTTCCGTCCACGACCGCTACGGGATGGTCAAAGGCAATGCTGGCGATGGCTGCCGCCGTATAGCGCCCCACGCCGGTCAGTTCCCGCAACTCTTCCGCGGTGGTCGGAAACTTTCCCTCGCGATCCCGCACCAATTTCTTAGCAGCCGCGTGCAGCATTCGCGCCCGGCGGTAGTAGCCGAGCCCGCTCCAGGCAGCCAATACTGACGACTCACGCGCTGCCGCCAGTTTCGCCACCGTCGGGAAGCGCCGCAGAAAGCGCTTGTAGTGTTCTACCACCGCCGCCACGCGCGTCTGCTGCAGCATGATTTCAGAGACCCACACCCAGTAGGGATCTCGGCTCTCCCGCCACGGCAAATCGCGCTGGACCCGGTCATACCAGCTCAACAGGCGACGCCGGAATCGCCGATTTCCGGCGGGAGTGCCAATCCCGAGGGTGTCTGAAGGGGCGGTCGTAGGCCTGCTCACGCTTCCATCTCCGGTCAGTTTGGGGTGTGTTGAATTAAGACGGACGTAGTGTAAAGCAGTCTAAGCATGCGCGTCTCATGGGGCTGTTTTTCGCTCTGCGTGAAGATGTCGGCGCGACGCCGTTGCGCTTTCTTATGCCCCGCCATTGACCGGGCGCTCCGAGCGCGAAATAATAGGCGGGCGCAAGTGTTCTCAGGCATCATTACGAGGAGTTTCATGACCAACTTCAACCGCAAGGTGGAGCAAGCTTCAGCACGCGTAGGCCAAACCGTGGCCGAGACGACAGGACGGCTCGAACAGGAGAGCGCCGAATTCATCAAGTATCTGAACGACGAGGTTGTGCCCGCCGTGCGCCAGCATTCCACCAAGGCGTTGCGTGTCGCCTCGGAAAAGCTTACTCAACTAGCGGACTATATGGAGCAGCAACAGCGGTCTGCACGGAAATAAAAGTGCGTTGGCACGCCTTACGTATTCCTCCATGATGCTCGTTCTTCTACTTGCGCTTCTGTTCCTCAACGGATGCGGCCATCGCAAGCAGGCGAAGGTCAACCTGCCGCCTACTCCGCCAATCGCGGACGCCGAGCAGCCCGCAGGCGCGCAATCCTCGGATAAAGTGAACCAAAAAGGCACGACTTCCAGCGGCAATACCAAGAACAATCGTTCCTCCGGCGGAAACAAAGGCGTCGCGGACCCTGATCTCCACGAGCCTTCTGCTCCGCGCGGCGCCAAGCCTCTGATGACCGAGACGGGGCTGGCGAGCTGGTATGGACCGCCTTACCACAATCGCCGCGGATCAAATGGCGAAGTCTATAACATGAACGCCATGACTGCGGCGCACCGAACTCTGCCGCTGGGCTCCATTGTTCGGGTTACCAATGTCAAGACACGGCACTCGGTGCTGGTTCGGATCACTGACCGCGGACCTTTCATCCCTGGGCGTATCGTGGATCTCTCACTCGCCGCCGCACGAAAGATCGACGTGGTTCAACCCGGTGTGGCCGAGGTGAAAGTCGAGCTCGTCGAAAGTCCCCCCTCGGCTGAAACGGGAGGTCGTTGGGCAGTGCAGATCGGCTCATTCGCGGACGAACACACCGCTACGACTTTGGCCGACTCCTTGGCCCGCAGATATCGTACCGCCAAAGTCCTACATTTCAACAGCCCCGTCGGCGACTGGTGGGTACGAGTGCGCGTCCTCAACGACGACCGCGAGCGCGCACAACAGCTGGTTAGCGAAACCCACCCATCTCAAGGTTCGGTCTTCTTGGTAAGACTAGATTGAAGCGAGGATGTGGCTGTTTCTCGGATGGCGGAGCCTCTCGATGGCGGGATGACTGTTCAGACCGGTGCTGACAACCCACGAAGCAGGTGCTATTGTTTGTGCCCGAGAGTGTGCAAGCGATGCCCGATACGAACAAGGATTGCCTTTTCTGCCGAATCATTCGAGGAGAGATTCCCGCCAAGAAAGTGTATGAGAACGAACAGGTGTTCGCCTTTGAAGACATCGATCCAAAGGCGCCGACCCACGTCTTAGTGGTCCCCAAGAAGCATTTTGCCGGATTGAAAGAAGCCCGCGCCGAAGACGCGGAATGGATTGGCCGATGTCATCTGGCGGCGGCGCACATCGCCCGTCAACGCAACATCGAGAACGGGTATCGCACCGTGCTCAACGTAGGTCCGGGCGCGGGACAGTCGGTGTTTCATCTCCACGTCCATCTTTTGGGTGGACGGACCCTGGGATGGCCTCCGGGGTAGGAGCTCAGGCTGGGCCCGCCCCCTGCTGAACGGTCGGGGTTTGATCGTCGGGAGCGCCGTGGCGGCGCAACAGTTGCGGCAGGTTTTGCGAGAAAGCCGAGCGCGGCAACACCATGTCGCATCCCACCTCGTGCGCTTTCTGCTTCAGGTCGCCCTGCACGTGCGAGAGGAAGCCAATGATGGATGTTCCCTTTTTCAGCTTGCTCTTCAGTTTGGGGATGAGCGTCAGGGGTTTGGCATTGGCATGGTTGAGATCAAAGATGATGAGCGACGGTTTCTCTTCGCCATTCTGCTGCATGCGGTCGGCGAGTTCCTTGTCGCTTTTGACGAACTCAACCTTTACGTTCAGCTTACGCGCCGTTTCTTGAATCTTGGCGGCGAAGAACAGGTCGTCGACGAACGCAAAGATGCGGGAGTTGGCGTCCTCGCGTGTAGGTAGGGGCTCAGGCTCGGGCTGAGGATACTGTGCGGCAAAGCCGGGGCGGCTTCGGCCCGGCCGATGGCCGTTGTTGCCGGACATCACAGCACGATAGCTGTGGTCCATGGGCGCGGTATAAATCCCGTCCTGATTCTGTCGCTCGCGGCCGGGGCCGGTGCGCTGGCCACGATGGTTGGGTGGACGGCGACCGCGCCGCCTTCTTCCTCTTCCTCCGCCACCGGAGGGTCTTCCTGGTCCTGCATTCATAATCCTCTCAACCTGCCTTGCGGCGTGCCCACTTGCCACACATCAGAAAAGTACCCTTGCGGGGTTTGTTTCTAATACCGTACCTGCTTGGCACTCATTCGCTATCTGCCGGGGGGGTTCGCCATTCCTTGACAACGGAGGCCAGCGTACTCACAGCTGCATTCCGAGCTTCCAGCCCCAAACAGAAGTCGCACCTACGCGGCACTGGATCACGAGTCACGCACACGCATGAAGCTAGCTCGAAATGAACTTTAATTCGTTGGATGACTTCCTAATTTTCCGAATCGGTTTTCCTTAAACAGGTCCGTCGCGCCGTCTGGAACCACTGGGCGCGGAAGGCCAGCGCGGGAACGTGGCCAATGAGAACTATTTCATGGTACTCGTTCGTGCCAGACAGCGCAAGAGGCAAAGCATGGGGGGTTTTGCACAGGAGGATATTCCCCCAGGTTCGAAACCGAACCCCCTGGAAAACAAGAAATGCCTCTCGGCAATCGAAAATAAACGAGCATACACCAGTGTTGACTTCGCGGGCCCAGGGTTGAGCCTGCCAATGAAGGCTGGCAACCTCATGATCGGCAGGAGGGAAGGAGAACTTCGGGGCATTGGCCACTCACCGCCAGGTGAAAGGGCCATTCCCCGGCTGCGGGCTAAAAACTTCCTTAGCGCGAAGCGGTGAAGGAGACTGCCAGATGTCACGTGGCCCGGCGATGAAAGTTGCTCGCTGTTACTTCGCGTCGCTCACCTGTTCTCGAGCTTCGTTGTAAACGCCGAACTTCTTCGCCACCGGCTTCAGCGTGGGATAGAACTGCACGAACGTATGTTCGACAGCGGCATGGGCGTCATGACAGGCATAACAGCCGTTGCCCTTGGGCATGGCCTCGGCGGTCTGGCCATCCGCGTCAAAGCCATAGTAGGCCCACTTATCAGGGTTGCGGCGGGAATCCTTGACTTCGACCGCCAGACCCATCAGGTCCGTTTGAAAATGACCCGTCTGGTTGATCGAACCTTTGCTTTGCGCATCCCGTTCATCGATCACAAGGGCGGTCTCATCTGGCCACTTGCCACTGTTGAGAAACTCCTGGTAGGCCCAGCGCTGTACGAAGACGTTAGTGAACATCTCGTGGCTGCCTGGACTGGGGCTATAGTTCATGCCGTACCCGGCGGAAAGAAACATCCAGTCGCGGTAGTCGGCGGGGCGGAGGAGGTTGCCCTTGGAATCGTATTGCGGCTTGGGCGATTTTTCTTCCGGCGCGGCCGCCAGCAATGTGAAGCAGAGAGCGAAGATCAGAGAAGCAGTGAGAGCGAATTTCACGATAGCCTCCAGCCGACAATCAAGATGGCTTAGTATCGCGCCCGGCCCCTGGCAGGGCCAGACCGTCCGCTGCACGGAGCAGGCGATTCCCTGCATTGTTAACCTCTCCCACCGAGCCGTAGAATATCATTCTCAAAATGGAAG
>Ga0137378_10001985_pt1 | contig 17484 bp, 17 predicted proteins | sample SagtaG_21_FD_104813 | JGI IMG/M metagenome (GOLD analysis project Ga0137378, IMG submission 104813) | Vadose zone soil microbial communities from Sagehorn Ranch, Mendocino, California, USA - Sage2_L_60_16 metaG | ecosystem: Environmental > Terrestrial > Soil > Vadose zone | place: USA... | reverse complement strand
GACAGTAAAGTCTGCGATTTGCGCTAAGCGATTGAAATTGCAGAGGGGACGTAGCTCAGTTGGTTAGAGCGCTGCCCTGTCACGGCAGAGGTCGCGGGTTCGAGCCCCGTCGTCCCCGCCATAAACCTAAAGAAAACAAAGGGTTTATGGCACAGTGATAAATCAAGAGGAACCTCCGAGGGTGCTGGAGAGGGTGCTAACGGCCTTAGCACCTTTTTTGTTGCCTGTTTTTCTCCCCTTCGAGGGTGCTAAAGAGGGTGCTGGAAGTGCCTTCTTTTCCCCTGCCTCCAATACCATCGTCATCACTCGATTGTTGGCCTCACGCTTGCTTGCGGAGATCGCTCGTGTGTACACATCGAGCGTTATCCGAGAGTTCGCGTGGCGCAGAAGCTCCTGCGCCGTTTTGAGGTCTACGCCTGCCGCCCGAAGATTCGTAGCAAGAGAGTGGCGAAAGCTATGCCACCCGATTGCCTTGCCCTTGATCCCCGCCCGTACTACTGCGGGGCGGATTATCTTTTTGAGCAATGTGTCCGGGGATAGCGGCTGCTTGCCCTCAAGCCGCACGGACGGAAAGATGAAATCATCCTCGCCCGGATATGGCGAATCTTTCCGCCATACCTGAAGGCATTTCACAACAGAGTGATGTAGCGGGACTGGTTTGCGGCTCGCTTCGGTCTTGGTGTCTCCGAAGTGATTGCGCACGCAGGAGCGATGGACATTTACCTGCATGAGTTCAAGATCAATCTCACGCCAAGTCAGCGCGACCAGCTCCGATCTTCGCAGGCCGGTACTCCCTGCCAGCATCACCATTGCTCGTTCCCGAAGGTCCAACTCGGCCAGAAGTGCTGCAAGCTCGACTGGTGAGAGTACATCTGGTTCTCGCAGCCGCTTGGATGAAGTTCTAACCTTCGTGATTGGGTTACGGTCCATCCACTCATGCCGAATGGCATGGTTGAAGACCGCCGACATGATGTTGCGTATCTTGCTCCGTGTGCCAGGAGCAAAGGTCAGAGAGTGTAGCCACAATTCCACGTCTACGGTACGGACATCCTGCAAATACATTGCTCCCCACTTCGGAACAATATGATTGGTGAGGTAATGAGTATTGGCCTCGATGGTGGCATAGGCTTTCTTCTCTTCTGTCAGTTCGTTGTCGCGGTAGTGGGTTACGAGCTCAGCGATGGTCTCCGGCACCACGAACTCTGAGTTGATTGTGTTGCGAAGCGCATCGGCTGCTTTTTCTGCATCCCGGAGATGCGGATAGCGTGCTACAGTTCCGAGGGTTCGTTTCCGATACGTGCGTGTACCGTTTGTTTCGTCATACCAACGAAACACCCATACATCGGGACCGGCTTTGCGCTTCAGTTTCAAGAGGCTTCCTTGTTGCAAACGGCTCATGCTGATCTCCTTGCATGAGCACCGATGGCTACCGTTATGGTAGCTGTTTTCGGCGGCATTTTCTCGCTTTCTCGTGCCTCCACCCATGCGAGAAGCTCATGTTCCAGGAAACGCCACAGTTTTCGCTTTCCTTCGCCGAGAGGATGCGCCGGGACTTGGCCTAGCCGAGCCCATCGTATGAGCGTCCTGCTGTCCATCCGAAGAACTTCGGCAGCTTCGCGAGCATCAAGAAGGTGATGTGCCATAGGTCATCTCCGAAGTCTGCATTCGCTACCTCCATGCCGATTCCATTTCAACAACCTCTGCTTCGGTCGGCAGCTTTCGATGCAGCGCTGCAATTCAGAATGATGATGGCGATGCGACCTCTTCGCGTCTAATGAAAAATGGGCTGTTCCTTATTCCGTCAAGGAATAATCGCTTGTAGGCCGGACACTTGCCCACCTAAAGCTCTGACCCGCAAACTCGGTTTGATCTTCCTCACCACAGCGCCTGGACAGTGGAAGCGACGAAGATCGCAGCGAGCTACTGATTTCTCAACGGAAGCAATCCAATCACTTGAGATCCAAGAGCATTTGCTTGGCCTCAGCCATATGGTTTGAATTGGGCTGTACTTTCTTTAAAAACGCTCGACCGAATTCGTTTACCAACCGCGAAGATTGATCTGCTCGCAGCACCAGATAGCTCGTGAACTCTAGCCCCTTGTGGGATATGGCACGCACAGCAATCTCGGGAACCTCAAATTGAGCTGCGGCTCCCTTGAAGATCAGGGCTACACCAAAATTCTCTGAGATCAACTGGGTCGCCTCTTGAGACGTAACGTAATGATGCAGTTCAACCGGCGCCACCCCTGCCGCGCGGCCCGCATCCAGAACCTTGTCGTAGACACCGGGGTTGGCCTTCCGAGGAAAAATGAGCCAGCCAATGCCTCCTAGTTCTTCGAACGTCACACTCAATTGATTCGCGGCTCGATGATCCGCTGGCATTGCAGCATAGAGCGGTGCACTAGCGATTGGGACCAAGGTTAGCAACGGATTACCAACAGGTTCCACAATCAGTGCCAAATCAAGCTCGGCCGCGAGTACGCTGTGCACCAGATCAAGAGCAAACATGCTTTCCATCCGCAGCCTGAGGTTAGGGTACAACGGAAGGTGGATGCTGAGGGCTGAGGCAATCAAAGACGGGTCAGTGTAAGGGCTATATCCGATCGTTACGACTGGTTGGATTTGCTCCTGCGTTGCTCTTGCCGTTCGAGTCGCTTTCTCGATGATGGCAAGAGAGTCTCTGCAGCCTTGCACGAAAATCTGGCCTGCTTCCGTAATCTCGACGCGTCTCTGATCCCGCTTGAATACCGTGAATCCCACGCGGCTTTCCAACTCGATGATCTGTTTGCTCAGAGCGGGCTGCGTAATCTTGAGGCGGTCAGCGGCCCTTGTGAAGTTCAATTCTTCAGCAAGTGTGACAGCAGCGAGTTGGAGTCGAACCTCAACGTGGGTGGACAAAATATGGAATCCTGGCGATGCATTCGTAACTGCTCTGCGACGAAAATGCCGTCAGTATTCAGACGTCTATCCTTGCGTTACTTGATTCGGATGATCGGAGCCACTTCGGTTCCGAGCAGTTCAATCGAGCGCTTCATTGCAGCCGTTTCGAGGGATGCCGAACTCATTTGAAAAGTGATGCGCCTGACACCGCCCAGCGCATCGCTAGCATCGAGCATCTTGCCTGCGACGGTAGCTGGATCACCGATCAAAAAGGCACCTTCCGGGCCACACATCGCCTCGAACTGCTGCCGGGTCGGCGCTGACCAGCCGCGCTCGCGACCGATCGTCGAGACCATATATGCCCAGCCTGGGAAAAAAGCATCCTTGGCTTTTGGGGCGGTTTCTCCGACGAAGCCCATCGCATGGACGCCAACTGAGAGTTGCTCCGATGGGTGCCCAGCTCGCTGCCCACTCTCGCGGTAGAGATCGACGAGCGGGCGGAAACGCTTGAAACTGCCGCCGATGATAGCGACCATCAGTGGAAGGCCGAGCGCGCCGGCGCGGACGAAGGATTCCGGAGAACCTCCAACGCCAAGCCAAACCGGGAGGCGCTGCTGATGGGGCCGAGGGAAAACGCCCTGGCCCGTGAGTGCCGGACGGTAGCGCCCCTCCCACGTAGGATAAGCCGTCTCGCGGAGCTTGAGAAACAGGTCGAGCTTCTCCGCGAAGAGCGCATCATAGTCCCGTGTCTGGAACCCAAACAATGGATAGGCCTCGACGAAAGAACCGCGGCCAACGACAATTTCGGCACGGCCTTTCGATATGAGATCGAGGGTAGCGAACTCCTGAAATACCCGTACAGGGTCTGCGGCGCTCAACACCGTAACCGCGCTCGTGAGACGGACCGTCTTGGTGCGGGCAGCCGCAGCCGCCAAGATGATTGCTGGGGCGGAATCCAGAAATTCAGGGCGGTGGTGTTCGCCCATGCCGAACACGTCGAGCCCAACATGATCGGCGATCTCGATCTCTTCGAGGAGATCGGCCATGCGATCGGTTCCCGAAGGCAGTTTGCCCGTCATTGGGTCTGGAAGGACTGCCGCAAAACTGTCGATGCCGATTTCCATAGTGTTCCTCCTGCAGAGCCCTCAGCGGCGTCTTTGGTGGCGAAAGCTCCGTTGCTGGCTGGCAACGATTGCCGATTGGGAGTCGAAATACTAAAACTTATACGTCGTCCATACCGAGGCGTAATCCACTGCTCGTCCTGGCGGTGATGCCTGCGTAAGAAATGGCCCAACAAAAAAATGCGCATACGCGGTGGATACCGAAAGATGACGGGTCGCATTCCAGTACACTCCGACCGACGGCTGATTTCCGATGTAGCGTTCAGAATTGCCTCGCCCAGAAACCAGTAAGTTGATACCAAGACCGTACACACCGTCTTGAAGGCTGGTTCGCCAGAAGGTATGGTCGTCCGCAACAACGGTGAGCGACTTCGTCAATTGCAAATTTACGTGGGGGCCAACCTCGATGAGATTCGAGGGGCCGAGCAGACTGATTCCTCCCTGGCCGAAATAGAAGCCCGTGGGGAACAGCGGATTGAACGTTCCCAGCGACGATCTTGAATTGCCGTAGTCGCCACTGGTGACGCCTGTGGTGGCTCCAATCTGCGGCTGAAGAGGGATGGATCGAAAGGTATACGCTGTGTCATGACCGGTGGCCCAGGCGCGAATACTATTTGGAAACGAACCCCATTGGAACGTCACTTCGCTGTTATAGTTCCAACCATTTCGGCTGCCCCAGAACCTTCCTCCCACTGTATGGCGCAACTCGTTTTCGGAGCCTTTTTCGAAAGCTGCATTTTTTCGAGCGAGTCCGAGATAGTAAAGATCGATGTTTCCGCCTTCGATTTCCGACAAAGGATGGACCGCATATACTCCCCAAAACGTAGAACTGTGATTCGTGGGCGCATCAAGAACACCAGTGCCGTTCAACACGGGCTTTGTTGCGAGCCCATCGACGGTCCATGATGATGTTTTCCATTTCAAGGAAGCACCGTCAAACGCCTGGCGAACATTGGGTCCCTCCCTAACGTCGACGAACCGTCCAGAGCCGAATTCAAACTCCTGTCGTCCAAGACGCAATACCACCGTGTTGTTGCGTGCCTTCGATAGGGTAATGTCCGCGAACCCTTCCTCAAAAAACAGCTTGGACTCGTCGGTCACCGGTCTTGGACCGCCAGTCCGACCTGCTTCGATATCGCTCGTGAGCTGAACGAAAAACCGAATGCGAGGCGCCGCATGAATATCAACATACGTTGAAAGGCGCTGGAAGAGATAGCCGTTGTCGTCTTGAGAACCAGAGCCCCAATTCGCATTGCGGAAGCCTTCGTACCATTCCCGTATCTCACCGCCGAACGTGAGATACCTATCCTCGTTTAGTCCGAGCGGGACGTACTTGAGGCCATCCCAATCCTCTTGCCTGCATGTTGGATTGCTGAGATACCGGTAGTCTTCGTCTTGCCGGAGCAGTCCATAGGGTGGTGGATTGTGGGGGCATATCGACTGAGCAAAGACGCGACTCGAGAGCGGCAGGAGAACGCCCAACCCTGCACAAACAAAGCGAATCACCTGGAGTCTCCTCAGTGATCGTGACGGGAGTGATGATCTCTTTGTAATGGCGCGTAGAATCCTTTTCTTTCGGTCATTTTTCAATGCACAACGGCTCGCTTGCGCTTGGCTAGCGAAGCTACACCGTCAAGCAGCACTCGCTTACGTCAACGGGCATCAACCTTGTAGCTGCCGCATGAGCATCGCGAAGTCTGCGACTTCCCAATGCTCCGCGAGTTGTCCGTCCTGGATTCGGTAGAGTTGAAAAGCCATCGCGTCGATCCTTCTGCCAGTGGCCTTGAGACCGATGAATTCACCTTTGTGCGTGCCGCAGACGGCATTCAGGACAGCGACGCGGTCGCCCTCAGCCACAATCGCCGAAATCGGCAGTTTCAAATCCGGAAACGCGGAACGAAGCCCTATAAAGTAGCGCTTGAGGTTTTCACGGCCCGGACTCTGCCCGGCAAGATGGTCGTTGTAATCCTCAGCAACTATCTGATCAAACACACCGAGTTCGCCGCGTTCTATGGCATCAAAAAAACGTTGAACTAAAACCTTATTCTCTTCGATTTTTGAAGACATACATCCACTCCGTTTCTCATTACCAGTCGCTTTGAAAGACCCCGAAGCAAAGGCGATACGGTTCGCGTGCCGCAGCCCGCCGAATTAGTTGGCATCATCATCTGGTCGCGCTCCTCCTCTGAGACTGCAGCGTTGGAGTCGGGGATCGAGGCGTTCGGCGATTTCAGACCAGAGACGGATGTCTGTCTTTATCAGCGCGTCGAATTCGGCATGATTGAGCGCCCATCCCTGCTCGCGCAATGTCCGGAGCGTAGCTTCCGGAGCCTGTGTAAACTCGATCCGCAGTTCCTCGTCCGTCGCGAGACGGCCGATTAGCCGTTCAACCATTGGTTGCGACATTCCAGATTGCCTTCTCCGCGCCAGCTAAAATATCCAGCATCCCTCGATGCTCCTTAGTCACTCGGCGTCTTGTCGATAAAAGCGTAGAGTGCATGGATTCTTCCTTGGTCGAAGATCGCAATATCCATGCCGGTGACGATTGGGGCAGATCCAGGTGGTCCAAATTGCCATTTCAAACGCCCATGATCGTGATTCACTTGCGCCGCCTCTAGGGCGTGAAATGCGAAACCAGGAGCGTCTTGCAGTATCTGCTCGACTTTCATGTTCAGGGCTTGGCGACCAACGATCTTCTCGTCTGCTTCAAAGAACGTGCATTCTTCGGCGTACAACTCGCTGATCGCGATCTTTCGGAGAGTGGGATTCCGCTCTCCGAATACTTCAAGCAAATTCCTTTCCATCAAATGGCCGAGCGAATTGCTATTACTCATGATGGGTTCTCCCTCCTAAAACATGCCGTTCTTGTGCGCGGCCTTATTCGGATCACCGACTTCCTGTAGTACGTCCCAATGCTCGATGGCCTTCCCGTCAGCACTCATCTTGTAGATGTCTACGCCTGCAATTCCTCGGTCCTGAGGATCGTCATTGAACAGATTGATGAAGTTGACATGCGCAAAGACGTAATCTCCGCTCGCGATGATGCGGTGCACAACAACTCGGAAGTTAGCGCGATCCCCAGTCACTTTGCCGAAGAATCCGGCCAGGCCAGTCGCGCCGTCGGGAACGATTGGATTGTGCTGGATATAGCCTGGATCAAGAAATTTGGCGACGGCTCCCTCTGGATTCTTGTTGTTGATCATGGCGTCGTAGAAAGCAAGAATGTTATCGATATTCCGCACCGCGAGGTTATCGTTGGGGTCGACAATTCGAAGCATTGGTAATTCCTCCCTTGTTAAGCGTGGTTTTGTCTAAGGGGCCGTCGATCAGCCTTCCAAGCCGACCATACGCAGGCGAAGCGCATCCTGCTCAGCATCCGACTTCTCCCGAACAAGCCGCAGTACTTCTTCGGCGTCCGAGCCAACCGCCGCGCGGCTCGGAGCGGGCACTTGTTCTGCAAGCTCGATCACACGATTGGCGGCCGAGACCGAGTCGAGTCCGCTGCTCTGCATGTCGTTGAGCGTGGAGGTAAAAGTATCGAATGCCTTTCCGTACAGCTCGCGTTGTTCAGAATTCATTCCGTCGGCTACTCGCTTCAACGCGGCTGCGGTCTTGGCTGGTCCACCAGTCTTCATGTTGCCAGCCGCTGCTACGATGACATCGATACCAAAACGCTTCAATTCGGCGCGATACACGGCTGCAAATACTTCCATAGCGGCCTTTGAAGCGCCGGATGGCCCGTTGAACGGAAGGGGCAAGCTAGCTGTCATAGTGCTGACTTGGACAAAGCGCCCCCGTTGTTTTCGCAATGCCGGAAGAAAGGCATTCACTACGGAGAGAGCGCCGAAGACATTGACCTCGAATTCGCGCCGAACGGCGCTGAGAGGCAGTATTTCCAGGGGCCCAGGGGTAAGGATTCCAGCATTATTAATGAGAAGATCGAGTCCGCCCTCAGTCTTAGCTGTGACTTCCGCCGCCCAAGCTTTGACATCAGCCTCGTTGGTCATGTCGCACCTGCTCAGCGTGACTGCCCCATCGGATGCCTCTCTGAGATCAGCTATCTCGTCCTGAGACATTGCTGTACCGAAGACCCGGTAATGTTTCGCGGCGAGGCCGAGTGCAATGTCGCGACCTAGACCGCTGCCTGCACCCGTGATGGCAACTGTTCGCTGCTTTTGATTCGTAATGTCGGCCATAGTTCTCTTGCTCCCTCGATGTTCCTACTAAGCACACTCGCGGCCACTACGAGCGCTATTCCTGAAGTAATGGGAAGTCCTTCAAATTCATGAGATTCCGCTCGCATTACAAGCAGGTGGACGAAACCATAGAGGAAGGACCAGGTGTTTGGGAAAATACACTCTGATTGCGGTCATGCACTTTCGTTGATATCGCGAATCGTTCTCCGGTTCTGTTATCAAGCCCGCCAACTGGACCGTTTCGACTTCAAGTGAATCTGCAGCGGAGAAGAGCCGCTGCCGAGCGAATGCAAGGTTTGGTTACGTGCCGAAGGGATATGTCTCGGTAGGCCGAATCAGGCGGAACGCCGAGTTGTAGAATGCGATGGCCTCAACATCGCCGAGGATCGGCAGTTGGTGCACCGCAGAGAACGTCGAAGCGCCGGTGAACATGAGCGTGCCGGCTCCCGACCAGATCTCTCCGGCAAAAAACTCCAACGCAGAGGGCACGAGCTCACAGACAGCTAAAGGACCTCCTGGAATGGCGGACCCTATGACCCTCAGTCCCATGGCCTTTACCACACTCGGCTTTTCCTCGCTGATTTTGCCAACCAACTCGCTGGGGCGGAATACGCCTTGTGCCAGTGTGACGCCGGCCGGTCGGGACAGTCGCGCAGTGACCAATCCATATACGTTGGACTGGTTCATGTCGAAGTCGATCTCGCCTAGAAGTTTCGGGTAACCTTCCCGCTCTCGTCCTGCGAGCATTCCTCGCTCATTGGAGATAAAGATGTGGGGAACAAATCCGACTTCTTCGCCGCGAAATCGTGCATGGATGATATGGATGTATTCGCGAAACGGCCCCACGCTGCTAAAGCCGTAGGACAAGAACATAACAGACACTTTAGGTTGTTCTTCGATTTCGAGAGCGGTAGGCAGATATGCCGCTGCTGCATCCGTATTCGTCCGGTAACTGAACGTCACTTGATTTACACCTCTGAACGATGCATTTGTGAAGTTCAGAGGATCTGCATGAACCGGCATCGTTTGTGCCAGGCCGCTTCGAGTCAATTTGCCACTCACTATCACGTCGATTTCTCCTTCTACGTCGGAACCCTTTCATCGCATCGACCACACGCCATCAGGCGCGGACCGCGACCACAACGCTTTTGTCCCTCGGCGCTCAGTAGTCAGCAAATGAACAACCACAGTTCAACGATCCACAAATTCATGCAGAATCGGTTCTGATTCAATGAGTTCCATGCTGGACGATCTGAAGGGGCTGCCCCTATCGAGGCGAGATAGGTGTTTGCAGAAATACATCTTGCTTGTAATCCTTCACGACCGCTGTGGGTGGGGTCAGCTCACGATAGCCGTGGTTCAGCCATCTGCTTGTCAAGACTTTGCTAAAGAACAAGCGATTATGGAAGTTCCTGGGACAACGGCTCTCTGAAACGCGCACACGTCCAACGCTTGACATCGGACGATTCGGCCTCGACATCGTGCCCTTTAATTATGCCGATTCCTGAATGCCGTATTTTTGCAGACGACCGTATAGCTGCATGCGCGTCAAGCCGAGCCGCTTCGCTGCTTTTGATTTGTTACCCTTACATTCCAGCATTACGCGTTGTATCGTATCTCGCTCGACTACGTTAAGATCCGACGAAGGTAGGGCCGGCACCAATTCTAAAGCGGTCTCAAGGGATAGATGGTCGAGATCTATGAGCCCTCCATCACTTAGGATCGCAGCGCGCTCCAAAACATTCCGCAATTCTCGCACGTTGCCAGGCCAACTGTAGGCGAGAAGAGCTTCCTTCGCTCGACGGGTTAATCCTGCGGGCGGTCGGGCAAATGACTTTGCGAAATCATCAAGAAAGACTTCGGCGAAGAGGAGAATATCATCGGTACGGTTGCGAAGCGGCGGGAGCTGGATGTCAAAAACGCTGAGACGGTAGTACAGATCCTCTCGAAACGTGCCGTTCACTACCGCCTTCTTCAAGTCCTGGTTGGTAGCAGCGATAATACGAATGTCAGCTTTCTGGATACGCGTTCCTCCAAGCCTCTGGAACTCACGTTCCTGCAGCAGGCGCAGTAGCTTCGCTTGTGCCGAGCGACTCATCTCACTGACTTCATCAAGAAACAGCACACCACCGGCTGCGAGTTCGATCTGTCCCCGCTTGGATTGATGAGCGCCAGTGAATGCGCCCCGCTCATATCCGAACAACTCTGATTCCAGCAGTTGTTCAGGCAGCGCCGCGCAATTGAGGGCCACCAGCGGTCCTGCTTTCCTGATCGATGCCCGATGGATGAAACGCGCGATCACCTCCTTGCCTGTCCCCGAATCGCCGATGAGCAAGACAGTCGTCTCGGTTCCTGCCACCTGCGTGGCTCGTTTCAGCGCGGCCTTCCAAGGTGCGGATTGCCCAACCACACGGCTATAGCCGGTCCTCGCGTCCAACTCTTCGGTAAGTGCATGCACCCGTCGTTCGAGACGTTCAGCCTTGGCGCGCTCTTCCGCCGCTGTCCGCGCTAACTCCGAGAGTTGCTGATGGGAAAGCACCATTCCAACGAACTCGGCTAGCCGCCGAGCCAAGGGCAAATTCCACAAATTGAATGCGTAAGGTTGTCTCGACCAGAAACTTAGACCGAGTGCATGAAACTGGGTGGAAATATGTGGCACGAGAAATGACCGGTAGCCAGCGTTGAGCATGTGGTCGCGAAAATCAGACGGTTCGACGAATGGGTTTACTTCGTGTTCAAGGTCTCCGATCAGTTTGTATCCATCGGCAATGGATCGGGCGAGGTCGGAAACCTTAAGCAGGAGACCGTTGACGGATGGCTCATCCTCGTTCGAGGAAGCGGTATAGGCAAGTCGGCCTTCGTCATCGATGAACGCCAGCGTCAGCCGATCATGAGGTATCGCAGCGGCCACGATCTCGGAGATGCGTGGAAATACTTCGCGGATATCAAGTACACCGGCGAGTGTCTTAAGCAAATCGTCGAACATGCGTGCTACTACCTGCTCCTGCGAGAGGGATTCACAAACGTAATCAGCGAGAGCGCGGGATTTGAATAGTAGATCCTCTCCATACGCCCGAGATTGACGTGAGAGCAACGTCAGGAATCCTACAACTCTGTTCGTCACTCTGACTGGGAGTTGAATACCTGAAGAGAAACCGTAGCTGGCGATTTCATCTTGGTTCATCAATCGTGCTACATCCTTGTCCGTCGGAGGGCTGGACTCCTTATGAATATTCCGGACAGCATCTCCGGTGGTCAATACGAGCGGGAGCGGGCATCTTTCGGAAGCCCAGATAGCGAGGCAGACCTCATCGTGGGGAACTATCAAAGCTGCAAATGCGCTGAGAGCGCGGAAGTCTTTGGGTGTCATGCAAAACCTCAAGTCCATTCAATAACCAAGACACAGAGCAAGGTCGTTCCCCAATGCTACAGGCGACATCAATTATTCAAAGCCAACGAAGCAGCCTTAGCCAAGTGTGTATCAGGACACAAGGTGTATTCACCCACACAGCTAATTTGGTCCAGTCTTTGCAAATGATGTTTTGGTTCAGCAGGTCTGGAACTTGCTCATTCGGAGGAGTTTATCATTCTGAGGCTGGAGGTGTTTTAGGAATGGCTTCTCAAGTGCCAAAGGAATCTTGCGGCGGGCCTTGCGTCACAAGGGCATCCGCCCGCCCAAGGAGATTTGACGATGGCAAATGACTGGTATACAGGAGTGGATAACCTCCTCGCTCCCGAGAACTGCACGCTTATTCTGATCGATCATCAGCCGCTTCAGTTTGCTGGCGTACAGAACATTGATGGCACCTTGCTTATCAACAATGTAGTTGGCCTCACCAAGACCGCAAAAGTCTTTGGTGTTCCTACCATTCTCACCACTGTTCTGGAAGAGCGTGGCGGGTTCATTCACAAGGACATTCAGGCTGTATTCCCCGACCAAAAGCCAATCAACCGCACAACACTTAACACCTGGGAAGACCGGCGCGTTGTCGACGCCGTGAAGAAAATCGGACGCAAGAAGCTTGTCATTGCGGCGCTCTGGTCGGAGATCTGTCTTGCATATCCCGTGTTGAGTGCTCTCCGGGAAGGTTATGAAGTCTATATCGTTACCGATGCCTCGGGCGGTGTCAGTGTGGAGGCGCACGAGAGGGCTGTGCAGCGAATGGTACAGGCGGGAGCGGTACCGCTTACCTGGATCGGGTTCGCAAGTGAGTTGCAACGCGACTGGGCGCGAGAGAAGACGATCCAAGGCATCGGGGAGATCATGTCGCAGCATGGTGGAACGATCGGCAGCAGTCTGGCTTGGGAGTTCCAGCTATTGGGGATTACCGAAGCAGCGAGACATTGACACATTCAGTTGTCGCCAGCAACGCGATCCTCTGCGCTCGCTTGAAAGCGATGGTCGATTTACCCGCGCGGCCTGTCGTGTGATCGTATCTCCGGAGTCTATTGCAAATTGACATTGCAACGGAATTTGACGTGATGCGTCCCAGCAGGCCGCCGCCCTTATGAATTCTTAAGGAGACCTCAATTGAATATCCGACGGGAGAATGGCGAGCATGGTCTGCCTTGTTTTCTGATGACGTTGCTCCTGACTCTCAGTGCGCATATGCCTGGTCGGGCACAATCTCTCCCTTCCGGGGCGTCAAGCTCGCAAATCTCGAACGCCGCTTGCGCACCCGCCGTTGGAATAAATTCGAAGAGGCCAGATTATCAGGTGGACAGCAGCGAGGAGGACTGGAGTGGTTTGTGTCACCGCTCAACGCAGGGCGGAGACATATGGGACCCGGTCAAATATGTTGGACTTGGACCGTCGTTCTGGTACGTCTCCCTCGGAGGAGAGGAGCGCGGGTCATATGAGGCCTATCGCAATTACAACTGGGGCAGTGGTGCGCAGGACGGCAATGGCTACTATCTGAATCGGCTTATGGGGCATGCTGATTTTCATTTCGGTGAACGCGTTCGTGTGTTTACAGAGCTTCAGAGCGGTCTTGAGTACGGGCGTAATGGTGGCCCGAGGCCCACCATTGATGAAGACAAGGTTGATGTGAGTCAGTTCTTTCTTGAGTTGAGCCCCTCAACCCACCATGACCGTGCGCCAGTCGTTCTTCGAATTGGTCGCCAGGAACTCAACTACGGAGAGGGCACCCTGATTGCTACGCGCGAGCTGAATGTTCGCCGACCATTTGACGGCATCAAGCTAGTCTTACGACCTCAACATTGGCGCATAGATGCCTTTGCAGTGAAACCTGTCCAGACCCGGAAGGATGCGTTCGATGATGCCCCCGATCACAGCCAAACATTCTGGGGCGTTTGGGCGACAAGCACGAAGAATTCATCGATCAGACGATTGGACCTGTACTATCTCGGACTAGACCGTAAGCATGCTCAGTTTGATGAGGGCACAGCTCGTGAGCGAAGACACACTTTAGGATTGAATGCTCGCGAACAGGCAGGCAAATTCTCACTCGCCCAAGAGGCAGACTTGCAGGTAGGAACTTTTGGATCGGGGCGGCTGCTTGCGTGGAAGTTCGTGCAAGGAATGTTCTACTCACTCCAACAAACTCATTACCAGCCGACCTTCGGCCTTCAGGGCGCGATTTCCAGTGGTGACAAAAACCCAAAGGGCTCCGATCTTCAGACGTTCTATCCGCTATTTCCCAAAGGCCTATATTACGGGTACATGGTTTTCAGCAGTGGATCGCTCAATACAATCGTGGCTCATCCAAGCTTTACCATGCAGCTTTCCAAAAGCCTCGCGCTCAATGTCGATAGCTTCTTTCTTTGGCGACAAAGGGCAACCGATGGCCTCTACTCGCAATCCGGCATGTTCTTGCGTACGGGACAGACATCGCAAGCGCACTACATCGGCGGGACGCAGGATCTCAGCGTCCGTTGGCGTGTAGACAGGCACACTACCATGCAGTTCATGGCAGCATACTACGAAGTTGGACAATACCTTCGCGAGACACAGCCACCGGGAAGAAATGCAGCTTACTTGTCTGTAACAACAATTTACAGATTCTGAACCGTCGTGATTTTACAGGTTCAGGATTGGCAGGACATATATGAGCGGCCACCTTGCCCTGACGAGGGCGACGCCACGGGTAAATGTTGTGTTTAACTTGCACTAGGCATTTGAGAGGGTCATCGTGAACATCCTTCGACTTGCAATGCTGGCGGTATTTTTCCCCCTAAGCGCCGCGATGGTATCCAAGGCGCAGGATGTAGTGGCTGTCGATCCCACAATCGCCAAAGTGGAATTCGAAAACGAGCAGATTCGTGTGCTGCGTTTAACCTATGCGCCGCATCAGAAATCGCACATGCACAGCCAACCGCCGCGATTCTTGGTGACGCTGACGAAGAACAATATTCGCAGCACGATGCTGGATGGGACGAGTTCTATGTCTCAAAGGGATGCGAATGTGTTCGCGTGGAGCGAACCAGTCACGCACGCAGAGGAGAACTTGGCCGACGAGCCGATGGATAACATCGAGATCGAATTGAAGACGGCAAAGGGGCCCGGCGTGGCGGCGAAACTGGATACCGGCGAGAAGAAGGGAGCGGGGACGGAGAAGGATCCGGTGCCCGTAGAGCAGGAACCCACTCACCGCTTGGTTTTCGCGAATCAGTATGTGCGAATACTCGAAGTGATTGTGCCGCCGGGAAGGGCCACGCTTTTCCATACGCATTCGCTGGACTACGTGTCGATCATGGTGAGCGATACCTCATTCAAGAACCAGGTGCCAGGCGAAGACTGGACGAAGCGACCCGCGGCACGGGGATTCCTCGGATTTCGTAAGTGTACGGAAACGCCGTTCATGCATCGGGTCATGAACACGGGAACGGTTCCATTCCACGTCTTCGATGTGGAGATTGTGCAATAGTTGGTGTGTCTCCCAGTAAGCGCCGACGAACGCCCGACAGGAAACGGCCACTAGCCTTCAGGCATTTCGGCCATAGTCTCGGCGTGTTTTCCAACCGCTTTCAGCATGCCCTCCAAGGACAAGCGCTGGCTCTGCTTGAGTGACTCGAAGATTCGTTCAAGCAGGGCAACATAACGGCCATAGACAGGGGAGATCACCCCCTCCCCTCTTTCGTCAGGGCAACGACCCGCACCCGTCTATCTCGCTTAACTCTATTTACCCCAGCACTGAGGAAAGAGGAAATTAAGATGAAAGCTATCGTTAGGAATAGGTATGACAATCCAACCCAGATGAGCATCCTGCCGCGCGGCGAGCGAGGGCCGGTAGCGGGATGAGGGTGCAGGGAGAAACCAGCACGGGTTTTCCCTGCGCGATTTTTGCGCAGTAAGAAAGAGGGACGGCGAATTCGCCGTCCCTCTGTGGATTGTTTGCTAGGCCGCTTTCTTCGCAGCCTTGGCAGTGGGTTGTTGGGTTTTCTTGGCCTTCTCTTTGGCGGCAAACTCCTGTTTCACCTTGAGGGCGATGGCCTCGGTGTCCACCTTATACGTGCTCGCAGCATCACGGAGGACTGTGGCCGGATTCGAGTGCGAAGTTGCCAGCAGAATGCTTGTCTCCACCAGCAGTCGTGACAGCGTGCCCTCGTCAGCGCGGCGGATGTAAGCGGTAAGGGTCTTGCCGATTCCCCCGTCATCGCGCTTTTGCCGGATGCCGTGTTGCCGCGCCAGCATCTCAAGTCGAGGTTCTTCCATGAGGCTTACGAGCTTCTCGATGACGAAAAGCAGGTCGCGCTTCAGCAAGCGAACCGGCACGGCTGCACTCACAGCGGCGAGGACGCGGAGGCCGGTAGCGTTGGCGATGGCCTGCTCCTTGCGCTGCTTCTCGTGTTCGGCTTTCCCCTTCTCATCGTCGCGGCTGGTTTGCTGCTTCGGATGATGAACCGGGCATGACGGGTTTGGGCAGACCTTGTGGATGCTACCAACCTCGCTACCCTCCGTGATTATGGCCTCGGTGGTGAATTTGCACACCTTGTATTCAGGCCGCTTCGCCTCATCCTTTGACTTTGGCTTATCGTCCCGAATGGCGGTGTACTTGTTGCGCGGGAGTACCGGGCTGCCTTCCTTCTGTGAACCGTAAGCCGTGCTGATCTGTACCAGCTCCGGCTTGGCGGCAATGGTCTGGGCGACGTGTGCCTGTACCTTCGCCTGATAGCAGGTGGGGTCGGTGCAGCGGTCGCCCTGTCGGCCAAGGTCATCGCCAAACAGCAGTTTGTTGTGGCCTGTACGCTTGGGGCAATCGGCACAACTGCCAGCCGCGGGGACAAGCTGCGCGTCCCGTTTGTTGAAGGGCGCATCCTTTAGGACGAGAAGAATGTTGCTGTCAATCCAGAATTGCAGATTGCGGACAGGCAGTAGGATACGCGCCGGTTTCGCAGCTCCGTTGTATACCTCTTTGAAGCAGGCGGAGAGAGACTGTTCCTGCTGGTCGGTTGGCAACTTTGCCAGCAGCAACGCGTGGCCTACGCCGATCTCGTCCGCATAGAACGCTTCGACGGCGACAGGAACAAGGTCGGTCAACTTCAATCTCGAAGCCACGAACGAGGGCGTCTTGCCCACCTTCGCGGCGATCTGTTCGATGCTGTACTTCGGTTCTTCGAGACTAAGCAAGGCGTGGAAGCCCTGCGCTTCTTCCATCGGGTGAATCTCGGTACGAATCAGGTTCTCGACGAGTTGAGCTTCAAGAGCTTCAGCATCGCTCATCTGCTTGATGCGGACGGGCACGGTGTCCTGCTCGGCCAGTTGGGCGGCACGGTAACGCCGTTCTCCGAAGATGATCTCGAAGCCGTTCTCCGTCAGAGGCCGAACAAGCAAAGGGGAAAGAATACCTTGCGCGCGGATACTTTCGGCCAGTTCCTTCAAAGCAACTTCATCGAAGATACGGCGCGGATTGGTCTTGGACACGTTCAGCAGCGAAAGAGGTAGGTTGCGGTACTCGGTGGAATTGAGGACTTGGGTTTCCATGATGGTGTGCTCCTTTCGAGCGGTTGAAGGTGGAAGGACACGGAGCGGATAGGCGCTGGCTGTATCCGCTCCAAGAGAGCGGACTAGCCAAGGATGGCCGCGTCCGTGAAGGCTCCGACGAAGCCTTGCAAGCGAAGAACGTTGTCCCAATCGGCGGCGAAGAGTTCGTGCTGCTTATGCAACTCAAGTAAGGCGATATAGTGGCCGCGCACAATCGACCGCGACCATTGCTCTACGCCGAGGTAGTCATTGCGCCAACAAAACGGGTCGAGCGTGAGTTTGCTGCCGATAGGCCTCGACAACTCGAAACACATCTCGGGATCGCGCATCAAGTCGCCGTTCTG
>Ga0137378_10001976_pt1 | contig 17519 bp, 22 predicted proteins | sample SagtaG_21_FD_104813 | JGI IMG/M metagenome (GOLD analysis project Ga0137378, IMG submission 104813) | Vadose zone soil microbial communities from Sagehorn Ranch, Mendocino, California, USA - Sage2_L_60_16 metaG | ecosystem: Environmental > Terrestrial > Soil > Vadose zone | place: USA... | reverse complement strand
TGATAAGTTCATCAGTCGCCTAGTGCGCGACTGATCATGCCCAAGCAAGACACCCCGGTTCCAGCATCAATCACAGAGCTTCAGGCGCAGCTCGAGCAGTTTCGCTCAACCCACCCACATCGGACAAGGCTGCCACAATCGGTATGGCAATCGGCAGCGGAGCTGGCCCGGTGCCACGGCATATATGTGGTGGCCCACTCGCTACGACTGGACTACAGCACCCTCAAGAAACGGGTGAACGGATCTGCCGAAGGTTCTGTCCGTCGGCGGAAGAAGACGCAACCGAGATTCGTCGAGCTGATCGGCGCCGCAGGCGAGAGAATGGATGAATACGTGATCGAGTTCGAATCCGCGCGCGGCGCCAAGCTGCGGATCCACTGCAAGACTCCTACCCCGCCGGATTGGGCGGCGTTGCTGCGCGCCTGGCGAAGAGCGGAACGATGATCCAGATCACGCCGCAGATGCGCGTGCTGGTGGCGATCGAGCCGGTGGACGGACGTAAGGGTATCGATTCCTTGGCGCAGCTCTGCCAAGAGAAGTTGGCAGAAGACCCTTTTAGCGGATGTGTTTTCGTGTTTCGAAGCCGCAGCGGGACGGCCATTCGTCTGCTTACCTACGATGGGCAAGGATACTGGTTGCTGCAGAAGCGGCTCTCGAAAGGTCGCTTTCGCTGGTGGCCGGAAGCCGATCAGCCAGCCAAAAGGCTGGAATCCTATGAAGCCCAGCTGCTGCTGGCCGCCGGCGATGTATCGCGAGTGCGTGCGGCACCGATGTGGAAGCGGGTTAATGGACCGAACTAGAAAACCCTCCAGAACCTTCTTGCCCCTTACGTTCCAAGAAAAACCCGTGCATACTGACGGACAGAATGGCCGAGCTGAGATATCGGGGCCGGGTCATCACCGACGCCCACCTCTTATATATACGCGAGATTATCGCCGCCCACCCGGAGGCGAGCCGCCGCACCCTATCGAAGAAGCTGTGCGAGGCCTGGCAGTGGCGGCAACCGAATGGCACCTTGAGCGACATGGTTTGCCGCGGTCTCGGCCCTACCATCAAGACACCCCTCAATCTGAAACTATCACCGGAAAATTATTGTGCGTAATCTTTCCGGACAAGCCGGCAAAGTATATTGCAGCGATGCGCGAGTTCAGGCTCCACTTTACCGATGTGGCGGCCGACCTGGAGCTCCAGGCAGAATTCTCAAACGCCGTCAAGCATGCCGCCATCACCCTGAGTCGGCCTGAGGCTATCGTATGGCGCCCTCAGCTCTACTTCTCCATCAGCTCGCCGAGATTGCGGGATTTGAGAGATTTGTGGTTCTGAGAAGCCGTTTCTAGCCCGAGGAAGGAAAAAATGCCAGGAGGCAGCTTGTGATTCTTTCCTCGCCTTTGCGTCCGCCCGCACACCATTCTTCGTAGGTAGGGATCTCTGGCAGCGGGGGCGGACATTGATCTCCAAGAGTCTGCTTTAATATCCCATAGGCGAGCGCTCTTCGTTTCTCCTCCCACGGCCGCCGCTTTTCGTACTGCTCTTTATCGACATTGTCCATTGCCGTATTCTCGGCGAGCAGCAACAAGGGGTCATTGGAATTTTTTCGTATCTGGATGTGCCTCTAGCCACCACAAACTAGAACTGCACTTGACCTCCCAGTTTTCCTTGGCAACAATTCTTATCGGAGTCCAATGTGAAAAATAGGACCAACTTCACTTGGAGCGAAATCCCCTACGGCACGTCTGACCTAAAGAAGGACTCGGCTTCGCGATATTCAACCGCGAGGGCTGACTCCTTACTGCACGGAGAGCATCTACAGTGCTGCATCAACGGTTGTGAAAGACTGCTCCCCAAACGGCATCGCGGAAGCAAGCCATGTTTCTGCCCAGAGCACGGCATAAGCGTGTCCAAGAAACCAACGTACATTTACCAGGATGCACAGCGCAATTTCATCATCGGGAAAGACATCGCAAGGCGCATCTCAAAAGTGGAAAAGTGGCGTCTCGGCTTCGAAACCAGCGAGGACGCTCTGAGTTGGAACGTCTTCGTCGGCCTCTTTGCCTTGGAGGGTCTAGCAGAGACATTCAAAGCATTGACGGGTACCCTTCGGCAGGTCAGCGGTTCAAGTCCGCTCGTCGGCTCTTGGTGAGTGATTGTGCGGATGGCGCGTGAAAACCCGGCGCGGTGCCTTGTCGCACGTCGCGGGAACGCGTGCCGGACGAGAAACGGATCGCCTTCCAGCTCGAATCCGAATGTGGGGGCTTTTGTGTCGCGCGCAAAAGAGCGCCTTCGTAACTCACTGAACGCGCTGAACGGCGTGAACGACGGAATTGACAGTCTCTGTGCGGGACGATAGTTGATAAGTTATTTGTTTGTAACAGCTAACCGTTAAATTTCCGCATGTTCATGCGGTAAGAGGAGGCACTCTTTGTTCTGAGAACCTCGGGGGCACAATCTTCCCGATCCCATTTTGCTAAGATTGCAGGCTGTCCGGGGGAAATGAATGGCCAGAGGAGTTACGCCGCGGCGTCCGGGAAAGACGGGGCGTCACGAGGGAGCGGCGAAGTCGGATGGAGTTAGAACATTGGCCGCCGCCGACAAAATCCGTGAGTCTGTGGTTCCCCACCCTTTGAAAAACGCAAAGGGCGGGGCAGCCTCGCGTTCGAAAGGTGACAAATCGAAAAAGGCTTCCGGCACGGCTTACAATCCCAGGGCGCCGGAGCGAATCTCGGAAATTCTTCGCCGGCTCGATCAGCAATACCCTGACGTGACCTGCGCTCTGACTCACAAAGACGCGTGGGAACTGGTGGTCGCGACCATTCTCTCGGCGCAGTCCACCGACGTGCGGGTGAACCTGGTCACGCCTGAGCTGTTCAAGAAGTATCCCACGGTGCAGGACTTCGCGAAGCTGGAGCCCCAGCAGCTTGAGCCGGATATTCGCTCAACGGGATTCTTCCGGAATAAATCAAAATCGGTGGCAGGCGCGGCGCGCCGAGTGGTCAGCGAGTTCGGCGGCAAAGTTCCCGAGAACATGGACGACCTGCTCACCTTGCCAGGAGTCGCGCGCAAGACCGCCAACGTAGTGCTCGGCACCTGGTTTGGCACGGCGGAAGGGGTGGTAGTGGACACGCATGTCCACCGGATTTCGCGGCGGCTGGAGCTAACGAAGAATGCCGATCCCAGGAAGATTGAGCAGGATCTGATGGCCATAATTCCTCGCGACAAGTGGACTCTCTTCTCGCACCAGATCATCTGGCATGGGCGGCGGGTGTGTGTCGCCCGGTCGCCGAAGTGTGTGGATTGTCCGCTGGAGAACATGTGTCATGCGGATGATAAGACCTGGAGCACCGTAGACAAGCATAAGGGTGCGAAGGGGTAAAGATCGGCTTCACCCGCCGGGCCTCAAAGTCTGTTCACCACAGAGTTACAGAGACGCAGAGAAAAGCAGAAACAGCGAAGACAAAGAAAAAAGAAAAGCGCCCCTCAATTGCCTCATACCAGAACAATTCTTGGATGAAACAAAGTTCCGGCCACGCGAGTCGCAATTGCGATCAACTCGCGCTGACCACAAAACACTTTCACCTCACGGGCGCGGGAAAAATCAGACAGATTTACTGCCATGCCGTGGCGGATTTTGGCGGCAATCTCTTCCGTGGCGGTGACCGACGGCAGCAAGGGCAGAAGCTGGCGCGGGTGGACGAGGATGTTTTCAACTTCCCCGCTCTGAGCAGCCTTTTCCAGTTCCGCCAGCGTATGCGCGTCGTTCAATTGAAATTCGGCAACGGATGTTCGCCGGAGCGATTCGAGATGCGCTCCGCAGCCGGCGAGCTGTCCCATTTCATGCGCAATTGAGCGCAGGTAGGTTCCGGAGGCGACTCTCGCAGCAAACTGCGCGCGCGAATCCTCCAGCGTGGAAATCTCAAACTGTTTAATTTCCACGGAGACCGGTTTGAGCGAAACATGTCTCTTCTTGCGCGCCAGCTTGTAGGCGGGGACGCCGTCGATTTTCTTGGCGGAAAAAGGCGGCGGAGTCTGCTCGATCGTGCCCACGAATTTTCCGGCCATGTCGCGCACATGCTCGATCGTGAGAGCGGGCTCCTGCGGCTCCCCGACGGACTCGCCTTCCGCATCGTAGGTATCGGTGGCAAAGCCGAAGCGGATCATGCCGTCATAACTCTTTTCTGACGCCAGATAAAACTGCGCCAGCCGCGTCATATTGCCGAGAACGAGTGGCAACACCCCGGTAGCCAGCGGATCGAGAGTGCCCAGATGTCCGACCGCGCGCTGCTTGAGAATGTGCCGCACCCGCGCGACCACGTCGTGCGAAGTGAAGCCCGAAGGCTTGTCGATGATGAGGACGCCATTCATGAGAATTGAATCATTTGGTGAATGAGGGATTGAATCATTGAACGTGTTCTCGAGCGATGAATGGATTGGGTCATTGTAGAATGGCGAGTCGGCAAAACGGTTTACGGGTTGAATGATTCAATGATTCAATCCTCAATGATTCAATCCTATGTTCCCTATCCGCGACGACCAGCCGAGATTCAGCACGCCCTTCGTGAACTACTTTATTATCGCGCTGAATGTGGTTGCGTTTCTGTTTGAGCAGTCGATTGAGTATCAGGATCCGCGCGGGTACGTGGCGCTGATGTTTCAGTTTGGGGTGGTGCCGCGCCACATCGCCCATGCGCTCGCGGGCACGGGACACGTCAGCCTGGCGGGAGCATTTCTTCCTATTCTAACTTCTATGTTCTTGCACGCCGGCTGGCTGCACATCATCGGCAACATGTGGTTTTTGTGGATCTTTGGGGACAACATCGAGGATCAGCTCGGGCATTTTCAGTATTTGGTTTTTTATCTGCTCTGCGGATTTGCGGCGGCATTTGCGCACATCGTACTGAACGCTGGATCGAATTTGCCCACGGTAGGTGCGAGCGGAGCGATCTCCGGGGTGATGGGAGCTTACTTGCTGCTTTATCCCCGAGCCAAGGTGTTGACGCTGGTGGTGCTGATCGTTTTCTTTACTTTCTGGTGGCTGCCGGCGTGGGTGTTCCTTCTTTACTGGTTCGCGCTACAGATTCTGAGCGGGGCGCAGACTATTCGCCAAGTCGGCCAGGAGACCGGCGGCATCGCGGTGTGGGCCCACGTGGGTGGATTTGTGGCGGGGCTGATTTTGATTAAAGTCTTTCCGGCGCGGGCTAGAGGGCAGCGCTACGCAAGCTGGTGAAAAGTGATTAGTGGCTAGTAGCTTCGGGGCTAGTGAATAGGTCCCGATGATTCAGGGGACTCTCATCTCCCTCGCAGGATGTCCAACCACCAAACACTACCCGCTAGCCACTAACCACTAGCCACTAATCACTGCCTCTATAATGAGGTCGTGAGCTCTTCTACTGCCAAGCAACTCGCCTCCGCGGACTTTCCTACGCGCTGGGGACGGTTTCGCATACACGGATTTCGATTGGAATCTGACGCAGGCGCCACGCCGGAAGAGGCGGTAGCGCTGGTGATGGGTGACATTCATTCCTCGCCGCCGCTGGTGCGCATTCATTCGCAGTGCTTGACTGGAGACGTGTTTGGGTCGCTAAGGTGCGATTGCCGGCAGCAGTTGGAACTGGCACTGTCTCTGATCGCCAGTGAAGGCGCTGGCATTCTGATTTATGAGCAGCAGGAAGGGCGCGGTATTGGGCTGATGCCGAAATTGCAGGCTTACGAGTTGCAGGATTCCGGGCTGGATACTGTTGAGGCAAATGAGCGACTGGGGTTCAGGGCGGACCATCGCGAATTTGCATTGCCGGCGGAACTATTGAAGGCGCTCGGGGTTAGGCAAGTGCGGTTGCTATCGAATAATCCGGACAAAGTTGCGGCGCTCGAGCTGGCCGGAATTGAAGTTGTGGAGCGGATGCCGTGTAAAGTGACCCCCAGCGTGCATGCGGAGGCCTACCTGAGGACGAAGCGGGAGAAGCTGGGGCATTTGTTGACGGAGGAGTAAATTGACTCAGCAGCTGTTGCGGGTCCTGTTCGCGCGAATCAGAACGGGCTTGAACCCTCTCGCGTTTGCAGCATTGGTCGGCACGCATAATCTCAGATTTTAGCTTACTGGAAAACTAACGTTTGATTCGCCAGAGCCAGCACCGCCCTCTTCGTAAACACTCGAATCATTTCGCGGCGGTATTCGGGGGTTAGGGCCGAAGTCGTAAGCGGCTTCGCGGTACGAGCGGCGAGTTCGCCGATCGCCTCGGCAGTGGCTTCACTCAGAGCGCCATTGAGCATGGAATCCAGTCCCTTGACCAGCAGCGGGGCGGGATTCACGGCTGTGATGCCGATGCGAAGGTCATCCACGTGGCCGTTGGATTTCTTCAGAGCCACGGCGACTCCGGCCAAGGGGTAATCAATCGATCCGCGAATGCGCAGCTTGCGATAGGCTCCGCGATATCCGGCTGAGACTCGGGGAAGAAAGACGCGCGTTAGCAGTTCATCCGGCTGCAACTTGCGATGAGTGGCGCCATCACCGGTGTAAAAGTCGCAGAGCGCAATTCTGCGCGCGCCGGCGGCGCTGACGATTTCAATTTCTGCGTCCAGACACAGCAGGGCGGGCGGTGTGTCGGCGGAAAAGGCTGCCCAGCATTTGGTTCCTCCGGGAGCCACGTGGCAGAGGTCGCCGTCTTTCTTGATGCAGAAGCCGCAGGACTTTCTCCATGCCAGCGACTGGTTGTACCACAGGCATCGGGTGTCCAGGCAGATGTTTCCGCCGATCGTGCCCATGTTGCGTAGGAGGGGAGAAGCGACGGCCTTAGCGGCTTCGACTAGTACGGGATAGTGTTGGCGCAAGAAACTGGAGCGCTCGATTTCTGCAAGCGTCGTCAGTGCGCCGATTTCAGTTCCCTGCTCTGTTTCGCGAATTCCTTTCAGCTCGGGTAGGCGTCGAATATCGAGAATATGTTCGGGCTCGAAAAGCTTCTGGCGCATGGAGGGGAGGAGGTCGGTGCCGCCGGCCAGGATGCGGAGGCTAGCGGAGTGCTCGGCCAGAAATTCCAGAGCATCAGTGAGGGTGCGGGGCCGGGCGAGTTGAAATTCTGCGAGGCTCATTTCTTATGAGGACAGCCAACACAAAATGATACAGAGAGTTGCCCGCGCAAAATGGGCGCGAGCCGGACGGGCGAGGGCGCCCGTCCCCACATAGTCCGTTGTTCCGCCTGCTGAGTCCGATCCGTAGGTTCTCATTCTGCGCGCACCGAATCCGCCGGATGCCTTTCGGGGCCTTTACGTTTAAAACACAACGCGCCGCCATGCTCGCGGAAATGCGTGGGCGCTGTGGGATCGACGCCTTCGGTTAGGTTCAGCGCCTTTGCGTTTTTCTTTGTGCGCAATGCGGCCAGCACGCGTTCGGGCGTAAACGGACACTCGTGCAGGCGGATTCCGACGGCGTCGTAAATCGCGTTGGCGATTGCAGGGATTGTTGCCGCCAGCGATCCCTCGCTGCATTCTTTGGCTCCGAAGGGGCCTTCGGGATCGATGCTCTCGACGATGATGGGCTCGACCTCCGGCGATTCGACCGACGACGGGCTGCGGTATTCGAGCAACCCGGGGTTCATCAAAAGGCCGCCTTTCCAGATCATTTCTTCGGTGAGTGCCTGGCCCATCCCCATCCAAACGGAGCCTATAATCTGGCCTTCGACGGAGACGGGATTGAGGGCGCGTCCGCAATCGTGCGCGGCCCAGACTTTGTGGACGGTGACTTCGCCGGTGTCTTCGTCCACGGTGACTTCGGCGACCTGAGCTGAGTAGGAATATGCGGGGGACGGGCCCACGCCTCCGCCTTTGTGCTTGCCGCCGCGGGCTTCGGGAGGAGGCGCGTAGGAGCCGGTCCCGGTTAGGGCGCCGTGGAAGTCGATGGCGGCGACTACGGCTTTTTCGAAAGTCAGGGAATCACGCGGGCCTTCGTCTTCCTCCTTGCGTTTTTGTTGGAGGGAGCCGCGGAGGATTTGGTTTTCGACGCGGCCGGAAGCGGTGGCTGATCCTGAGTCAAAAGCCCCATCCTTCCCAAAACCTGGGAAGGATGGGGCACCCTCGTGGTTGTTTTTAGAGACAACATCGTTCTTGAACACGAGTTCTTCTGGCGCGCATTGCATTCTCTTTGCGGCTGCCAGGGCAATTTGCTTCTTTACTTCTTGTGCGGCGCGGAGAGTGGCGTTTCCGGCCATAAAAGTCACGCGGCTGGAGTAGGAACCGATGTCGATCGGTGTCAGGTCAGTGTCGGCGGCGACGATTTTCACGCGCGCCAGCGAGCAGCCGAGGACTTCGGCGGCGATCTGCGCGGTCATGGTGTCCGAGCCTTGGCCGATTTCGGATGCTCCGGTATAGACCACGACTCCGCCATCGCGATCGATCTTGATGTTCACCGTCGAGTGCGGCATGTCGGAACGGATAATGGAATTGGCCGCGCCGCTTACGTAGTGGCTGCACGCGATGCCTAGTCCGCGCGATTTTGGCAGGTTGCCTTTGCGATCTTTCCATCCGGAGCGTTCGACAACTTTGTTGATGCACTCGGGCAGGCCGTAGCTCTGCACGCGCAGACCATTCACCGTGACACAGGGTGGCTGCAACAGATTGCACCGGCGAATTTCAGCGGTGTCGAGCTTCAGTTTCGCCGCAAGTTCATCGAGTTGGGACTCGAACGCGAACCGCACGTTCACTGTCCCGTGGCCGCGCATGGCCCCACAGGCAGGCTTGTTGGTGAGCACGCGATAGCCGTCGTACTGAATGTTGGGGATATCATAGAGAGCGCCGAGCAGGGCGCCGGAATAAAGAATAGTGACGACCCCATAGGAACAATATCCGCCGCCGTCCTGAACAACTCGCGCCTTCACGGCGGTGATGCGGCCATCGTTGGTGACGCCGGTCTTCAGGTCGATGATGGTGCGCGGGCGTCCGCGATGGGCCCAGAAAACTTCTTCGCGAGTGTAGGTGATCTTGACCGGAGCTTTCGCTTTGCGCGCGGCGATAGCTGCGATGATTTCTAGCGGGATAACTTCGCTTTTGCCGCCGAAGCCTCCGCCTACCAGCGGCTTGATCACGCGAATCTGCGACATTGGCATTTCGAGAACCAGCGAAAGTTTGTGCTGCAGGTAGTACGGCACCTGGGTTGACGACCAGACGGTGAGGCGGCCGAGTTGGCCTGTTTGCGAGTCGAGTTCGAACGATGCCAGCGTGGAGTGCGGCTCCATGGCAGCGTGGGTGACTTCATTGGCGATGAAGCGAGCTTCGGCGACGTGGTCGGCGGCGGCGAAACCTTGGTCGGGATCACCGAAGACATGGTGATAGTCCTTCTCGAGGTTGTGGGGTTTGTTGTCGTGGATCAGATCGCGCTCGGCTTTCATGGATTCTTCAGGATCGAAGTACGCGGGTAAGATTTCGTATTCGACTTCGATTAGTTCGAGAGCTTTTTCGGCAGTCGCTTCATCAATGGCGGCGACGCAGGCTATGTTATCTCCGACGTAACGGACTTTATCCAGAGCGAGCGCGTGTTCGTCGTGACCTACCGGGAGAATGCCGTAGGGATTGGGCGCATCTTTGCCGGTAACTATCGCGATCACTCCCTCAAGTTGCTCGGCGCGGGCGGCATCAATGCGCTTGATGCGGGCGTGGGGATGCGGGGAGTGCAGGATTTTGCCGATGAGCATTCCGGGGACGGAGAGGTCGTCGGTGTACTTGCCGGCGCCGGTGGTCTTGCCGGCAGCGTCAACCATGGCGATGGGCTTGCCGATGATGGAGAAGTCAGTCATAAATGGCCATGTGGGGACGGGCGCCCTCGCCCGTCCGGTCGAGCGCAGCTCGACATCGCCTTTCGCCAGTCACTGCAACGAAGATGGAATCGTATGTTTCAGCCAACTTGATAAATCTCCCTTGAAAGATACCGGTATGCTCCCAACCGCGCCATCTGAGCGGAAGAATCGGCCGAAGTACAACGCTCCGATCCGCTGTTTTGTGGAACTGTAAAAGATAACTGCGGAGCAAAGGTCTGGCATTCGCGAGTCCGCAGTCAGCCTGCTCGAGCTCATTGCGTCAATGAACTCGTCACGGCCCGACCATTCGTGGACATCTGTGATCGTGATCCGACACCACTTCTCCAAACTCTCAGGAGTCACCGAGACCGGTGGCTCGATTCGATCCGGCATGTGCAGGATGTCAATGGTCGCGCCCGCTCCGTTAGCGAGCGAAGTCGTGAGATCGCTCAGTTGCTTCTGTGCCCCGCTTTGGGATACGGCTGCCATCTGCGCACCCGCCATCGCGGTAATCCAAAGCAACACAAATCCGAGGATAGTACTGAAGGCGATAGGCTTAAGAACGGCGCAGGCGGTTTGCCGCAGCAAAGAGACAGCAGGTTCCTCCACTCCGTTCGACCATCCCAAAGCGGATGGTCGAACTGCGGCCGGATTGACAGAGGTTAAGGTAGTGTTCACTTTGTTGCCGCCATTCCCTTCTGTTCAGCTTCTATTGCGGCTTTGATCGCCTCGTACATCTGGCTGTAGCCGGTGCAGCGACACAAATTGCTGCTTAGTGCAGCGCGGACATCTTCTTCGGTCGGATTGGGATTTGTCGCCAGCAGATGTTTCACCGTCATCATGAAGCCGGGGGTGCAGAAGCCGCATTGCGCGCCTCCCCAATCGCCGTAGGCTTTTTGGATTGCGGCCAGCGCGCCGTGCTCGCTCACGCCTTCGACCGTGGTGATCTCGTGGCCTTCGCAACTGGCGGCAAGCATGGTGCAGGAAAGCATGGGAGTGCCATCAACCAGCACGGTGCAGGCGCCGCAGGAGGAGTCGTCGCATCCGCGCTTGGAGCCGGTGAGGTCGAGCTCCAGCCGGAGCGCATCGAGCAGAAGCTGGTTCGGCTCGATGGCGATCTCGTACGAGCGGCCGTTGACGCGAAGTTCGATGAGTTGCTTTTTCATGAAAAACAGCCTCTAGCTCCTAGCTGCTAGCTTCTAGCGAACATTGGTTGCTAGAAGCTAGAGGCTAGGAGCTTCCTTTAATACACCGGCACCTTTCCATCCACCGTTCGCGACCAGGCATCGATTCCTCCGGCCATCGATTGGGCCTTTTCGAATCCCTGTTGGCGGAGCCATGCGGTTACGTTCATCGAGCGCACACCGTGATGACAATAGACGATGATATGCGCTTCTGGATCGAGTTCCTGATGGGCGCGGCTGGGAACGTCTCCCATCGGGATCAGGGTTGCGCCGTCGATGCGGGCGGTTTCGAATTCCCAGGGCTCGCGGACGTCGAGCAAAGTGAAGGTCTCTTTGCGCTCGGCGATAGTCTTCACATCTTCGGGAGTGATTTCGTAATCCATTTGTTTCCTATTGCGACTGCGTAGCGACCATGATGTCGTCCCTGAAGGGACTCTGATCGTTGAGTTCAGCTTTCCCGGCACTTTCGTGCCGGGATTTCACAGGCCACCGCTTCGCGGCTCGAGCAGTGGGGCAGCTTAGGTTTGAGCCTTCGCACCCAATACCGTCGTCAAACTGGCTATCGCAGCCAGGGCCCACAGCGCCGTCGAAGCCATTCTGAGCTGACGCACGGCATGTTCCGTTGCGCTGGACCAGGCCGAAAACACGAAGCCCAGCAAAAAAATGAGCATTACCAAACCGAAGAAGATGCGCTCGCGCCAGCACAGGGTTTCCGTCAGCAGTCCAGTGATCAGAAACACCCAGACGGCATAGGTGAGCACCGTCCACCAGTTATGCGCCCATGAGTAATCCCCGCTGCTGAGGTGCGCATAAGAAAGGTAGGAGAAGTACGCCGACGCTACGGCACCGGCGATTCCCCACAGTTCGGTCCCGCACATTAGATGGGCGGACTTCCGGCGGGAGGCGTGTTTCAGCGCGTCTTGCTTCGGCACATCTCTCGGCGCTCCGCCTAGTGGCCCTTCCACTCCGGGTTTCGTTTCTCCAGGAATGCTCGTATTCCCTCCTCTGCGTCTTCCGTTTGCATCAGCTCATCGAGATAAATCTTTTCCGCCCGCGCTAGGCCTTTGTCGAAGTGTATCGAGTCCCAGGCATAGATTGCTTTCTTCGCTATTGCGAGCACGGCGGGATTCAAACTTGCGAGCCGATCGGTCAACTCGTTCACGACGGTTTTCAACCCGTCGTCTGCAGTGGAACGTGTTGCCAGACCGGCCTCGGCCGCCTGCTTTCCTGAGATCACTCTGCCCGTCAAAATCAGGTCTGCAGCCCGCTTCTGGCCAACCAGAGCGCTCAATGCGGTTGCGGCCACGGGCGGATAGCATCCGAGCTTGATCTCAGGGAATCCCCACTGCGCGTCTTCCGTGGTAATGATGATGTCACACACCATTGCCAGCTCCGCGCCCCCTCCCATGCAATTTCCTTGCACCGCGGCCACTGTGACTTTCTTACTACCAACCAAAGCCCGAATGACCGCGTGAAATCCGGTGAGCATGGCTGCGGCTTTGTCTGCGGTGTGCGCAGCCACTTCTACTCCGGCGGAAAAACTCTTTCCTTCACCCGACAAGATCACCACGGAAATGTCAGTGCGAGCTTCAATCTGGGTCAGTGCAGACGCAAGCTCGCGCATCATGGGAGGGTCAATCACATTCAGCGGCGGGTTGATTAGGGTAATTTGCGCGATTGGAGCGTGAAACGCCAGCGCCACTCGGGCCGTAGTAGTGCTCTTGGTCTTGGTCGCCATTCTCATACGGAAGCCACAAGCAGGTGCTGTTGGCTACAAATTGATTGCCGACTTCCTGGGCTCGCTGATCGTTTCCAACGGATCGCGCGCGCCTTCTTTTACTGCGATCCATTTCTTCTCATTGCCAATGATGTCGAGCAGCAACTTCTTATCCGCGGCGCTGGGCAGAAAGTCGCCTAACTGCTGCGCGTATGCTTTGTCATCGAGGGGCTCGCCGGTCTGCGGATGGAACTTTTGGGCAGCCCAGCGGCCGATGGCGCGATTGAACCTGATGTCTGGAGCGTAGAGCTTGGGCTCGCCCGGCTTCAGGACGTTGTTGAAACGTTCGATGAGGCCTGCAACCTCGTCGCGATACAACTGCCGGTTGTAATCGTTCAAGTCGTCAAGGTCCGCGGTCGTGTCGTTGGCGGGTTCGTCGTAACGTCCCTTGATGCCCCAAACATAGGCCCAGTGGGCGGAAGAGGAGTGGTCGGTACCGAACAGGTCGTAGGAACTGGAAATCCATTTGTTCAGATATTTTTGGATCAGCCAAGCAGGAATGATTCCCGCTTGCACGATGCGCCGCAGGCCGTCGTTGCCGGTGCCCATGTGGAAGGCTTCTTCGCGCAGCATGTACGACATGGAACGGCCGAGGGGCGCGAACGCTGAATATTTCAACATCTGCAACTGGAATTTGCCGTCGCGGTCAACGAAGTCGGTGTAGGTAAAGAAATCCATCCAGTTGTCTACGTCAACATTGAAGGCACCAAGCAGGCGCTTATTTTCGAACGCACGGCGCTCGAGCATTTTCTGGGCTTCGACTTTGCCGGAGGATCCGAAGTGGTCAACCAGCAAGGCGCACATCTGCCAGCCGTGACGCATTTCCTCGATCATGACGCGGGTGATGGCTTTGCGGTCCCAGTCGGTCGGAGCGGCTTCAAACAGGTTGCGCTGCTGTTCGACGCTGGCGAATTCGGTGTCGCCTTGATAGACGATCATGTTAAGAAGGGCATCGCGCATTTGCTGGGTAGGAATTTGGCGAAGGTTCTCCCACTTGCGTTTGCCTTTGAAGTGGCCGAACTGGATTTCGTCGGTTTCGATGGCGCCGTACAGCGTGTCGAAATTGAAGCTGGAGATCTCGTCGCGATTGACGCCGATTTCTTTGCGCCAATCGTCGAAGAGTCCGACCCAATCGCTGAAGGTTCCGATTTTTGCTACTTTGCCGGGCATAAGACCAATACCTTAACCATAGAGGTCACAGACGATCACAGAGTAATTAGGCACTTAGTGCCCAATGCCGGCTGCGATTTACTTCGCCTTAAACTCCGCTGGGCGCTTCTCCACGTATGCGGCCAGGCCTTCTTTCGCATCTTCGCTCTGGAACAGCAACTGCTGGTTTTCGCGTTCCACGGCCAGGGCGGACTCCATCGGTATCTCCCAGCCGGTCTGCACCGCGCGCTTGATGCGGCCTACGGCTTTCGCGGCCTTGTTCGGCGGGCAGAACTGGCGCGCATATTCCATGATGTTTTCCATGAAGCCTTCGCGCTCGTAGATGTCGTTGATGATGCCGAGTTCCAGCGCTTCTTCAAAAGAGAACGTGTTGCCGGTGACCATGAGCTCAATGGCTTTACTCTTACCGACTAGCCGCGAAAGGCGTTGGGTTCCTCCGGTGCCGGGGAGGACGCCCAGGTTTACTTCGGGCAGGCCGATCTTGCCGGCGTCTTTGCGGGCGATACGAAGGTCCGCGGCCATGGCGATTTCTAGACCACCGCCGACGCAGTGTCCGTTGATCGCCGCGATCACCAGCTTGGGCGTGTGCTCGAGGCGGAGCAGCATCTCGTTGGCGTGCAGGCAGAAGTAATACTTGAATGTCGGATCGACGCTGGCCAGCATCTTAATGTTGGCGCCGGCGGAGAAAAACTTGTCGCCCGCGCCGGTAAGCAGGATGACGTAGGCATCATTGTCCATGCGCGCTTTCAGGATGGCTTCGTCGAGCTGACGATTCATTTCGTAGGTGTAGGTATTGGCGGGCGGATCGTTCATTTCAATCACGGCTACGCCGTTTTCCAGGCGATAGTTGACGAGTTGCTTGGTGGCTTGGGTGGGTGGGTTTAGGACGGTCGCCATTTGTTCCTCCTGTTGCGTTAGGCGGAGTGAGATGCCAGTGCAAGCGAACAGCAGGTTCCTCGACTCCGCTCGGAATGACAAAGCTTAATTAGTGCCACCAATTCCTCTAAAGAAAATATTCCCCATCTCGCGCGCTAAACGCTCGGCCCGGCCATCTTGACGCGGGTTGTACCAGGTATAAATCCAGTTCATCATGCCAAACAGCGACAGCACAGCGGTGCGACTGTCAAATTGTAGTCCCTTTTCTTTGCGGTAGCGGTTCAGTAGGTCGCGGCAGATCCGGTAATAGTCGCGCTTGATTTCCGCGACTTCGCGGCCGTAATCGCCCTCCAGCGCCTCGTCTTCGTGCGACAGCACCTTCATTGCCTGCTGGTGCTCGAGAAAATATTCCAGGTGATTCAAAATGAAGGCGCGCACTCCCGGCTCGGGATCGGAAATGCCATCGAGCCGTTCATGTAGCCTCCCGAGGATAGTTGAGAAAGTGTGCTTCTGGATCAGATAAAGTAGTCGCTCTTTCGAGCCCAGGTAGTGATACATCCCGGCCAGCGACATACCGGTGGCGCGCGCGATGTCGCGCATGGAAGCGCCTTCGTATCCTTTGTCGCAGAAGACTGCGGTAGCGTGATCGAGGATTTTACTGAGTTGCGGGCTGGGATGTGGCGTGGTAGCGCGAGGACGCCTTCTGTTTCGTAAGGCGATTTGCCGAAGACGGGCGTGGAGATCCATAGTCGGTTCGAACGTTCGTTCTAAGTGTAAGGGATTTCCCAGAATGCCGCAAGGATCGGGCACCCGTATGGCAAGCTAGTTCCGAATATCGGCAAGCAGGCGCTCGACTTCGCCCTTCAAATCGCTGGTGAGCGGAAGCAGGGGAAGGCGAGGCGGGCCCCCGTAGTAACCGTTGAAATCCATTGCGTATTTGAGGCCGGGGACGCTCAATCCACTGGCGACGCGCTGGGCGGGGTGCAGAATGCGTTCCTGTTTCAAGGTAGCAAGATTCTTGCCGCCTTCTTTCCAAGCGACATAAACTTCGTAGCAGGCGGTCGGAGCCGGGCAGGCGAATGCGAGGATTGCACCTACGGCACCCGCATCCAGAGAAGGGTGCAGCTTTTGGGCTGCGCCGACCAGAATCTGGAATCCGACTTCTTTCTGGCGCGTCTTTTTTCCTCCGACCACAGTAATTGCGGAGGATGACGGGGTGGACGGGCGAGACCCCTGTCGCTCTGTATCAATTTTGGCGTCACCTGCCAGCGCGGCTACCTGAATCAATTCCCCGCCCTGCCCGTTCCCGGACCCGGCCGGCTTCAGCATGCGAGGGGTAACGGCTGCAAACGTTTCGGTTACGGTCACGCTGCGCTGGATGTGACGGGTTGCCTCAGCCATGCGGCGGACTTTTTCAACGTCGCCGCTGGATTCCTTGATGCCAATGATATTCGGATGCTGGGACAGTTCCGTGACGAGTTCCACAGGAATATCGTAATTGGTGAACGGCGGAACGTTATAGATCATCACCGGCAAGGGCGAGCGGTCGGCGACGGTACGATAGAAGGCAAGCATGTTGGGCGCCTGCATCTGCGAGCGATAGAAAAAAGGGGTGCGCACCAGAGCAATGTCGTATCCAAGGTCGGCCGCGTACTCGGTCAGGCGCAGGGTTTCGAGCGCCGACTCGGCGCCCGTCCCAGCAATGAGCACTTTGTGAGGCGAGCAGGCTTCGCGGGCCGTCTTCAACACCTGCCGGCGTTCTTCATCGGAGAGCATTACGGCTTCCCCGGTCGAGCCGAGAACTGCCATCCCCGCGACTGGGGTCTTCGAATAGCGCTCCACGTTGTGCTCGAGCTTTTTGAGGTACACACGTCCGTCGGGATAGAAGGGCGTCGTGATAGGCGGGAAGATTCCGTGGAGGAGCATTGGAGTCTTCTTAGGATATCAATTCGGCGGGCAGATCGTAGGAATCACTTCCCGTTTGTTTCGCCGATACACACGAAAATCCGCTTCATCCACCGTGATGACAGAATGTCTGGGATAAAGCTCACTCATGCGGATGAGACACAGGTCCGCTAGGTTGGGACGCCGGTCTTCGTAGCGTTCGGCAAGCTCGCGTAGTGCTTCCAAGTGGCGCGAGCAATCGAAAGCCACGCGAATGACGCCGCGCTTCAGCATTTCCAGAACGTGAATGCTCGATTCCAAATGGAAAGCAGTTTCCGCAAGCACTGCTTCGCAGGTAAGGAGCGGCAATTCGACTTGCCCCGCAAGGCACTTTGCCCAACGATGATGCTCATCGTCCCGCCTTAGCAGGGCGACCAGATAACCTGTGTCCGCGATGGCGTGCATGCTAGTCGCGAGAGAACCCCTTGCGAGATGAGACGTTTCGCGGCCCGCCCTTAACGAGGCCGGCAAACTCCAGCAAAGGACCGCTTCCCTCCTTGGAGAGGGTTGTTTCCAGAGATTGACGAACGAGCCTCCCGACAGGGATGCCGGTGCGGCGGGAGGTTTTTTTCAGCCATTCCAGCATCTCTTCCGGAAGGCAACCCGTGAATGTCCCCTCATCATTCCAGCGGTGCGGCGGGATAGATGACGGCACGTTCGTCACTGTAGAACCTAAATTATGCAGAGACTCCGGCCTCATCTTGAGGTGTTGCCTAGATTTCGGACCTCATTGTTGTTGCCGCTTGGTGTCTTGATCGGGAACTGATTCCTCTTCTCTCTCGTTGCTCTGTT
>Ga0137378_10001972_pt1 | contig 17544 bp, 15 predicted proteins | sample SagtaG_21_FD_104813 | JGI IMG/M metagenome (GOLD analysis project Ga0137378, IMG submission 104813) | Vadose zone soil microbial communities from Sagehorn Ranch, Mendocino, California, USA - Sage2_L_60_16 metaG | ecosystem: Environmental > Terrestrial > Soil > Vadose zone | place: USA... | reverse complement strand
TGTTCACAGCACGTCAAAACGCGAGCCACGATTATCGTCAGTTCTCCTACAACGAGTACCGCGAACTGCGCGAGAGCGGCGGAGATGTGTTTGTCGATGTAGCCGTGATCGAGTTCGCAGTCGCCGGCATTGGACGCGATCACGAGATGCGGCGCAGCTTCGCGTTCATCACGTCCGAAAATTATTTCTCGATGATGGGCGCGAAGCCATTTCGCGGCCGGTTTTACAACGTCGAGGAATGCAAACCGAACGCGAATCTTGCCGTAGTCGTCGCGAGCTACGGATTTTGGAAACGCAACGGTGCCCGCGCCGATTTTGTCGGCAGCACATTGCAGGTAAACGGTCAGCCTTACACGGTCATCGGCATCACTCCCGATGTATTCAGCGGCGCGAGTGTGTTGGTCGCGCCGGACATCTGGGTGCCGCTAGGAATGCGATCGCAGCTTGGCTCGGCCTTCGGCGATTCCGAAACGATGCACGACCTGCTGAACCCGAGGAATTACACGTTCAATCTGGCGGCGCGGCTGCGACCTGGTCTAACACTCGACATGGCGAAGTCGCGGCTGCCCGTAATCGCGCAGCGACTCAATGCCATTCAACCGGACGGCGCCGAAGGCGCGCGCGAGTTACAAATCCAAACGCCGTCGCGTTTCAGTCTGAGCACGCAACCAGAGGACGACGGTCCAATCACATTAGTGGCAACGTTGCTGATGGCGATGGCCGGCGCGGTGTTGCTCATCGCATGTTTGAATCTCGCGAACATGCTGCTCGCGCGCGCCACCTCGCGCTCGAAGGAGATCGCGGTGCGGCTCGCAGTCGGCGCGTCGCGTTGGCGAATTGTCAGGCAATTGCTGTGCGAGGGCCTGCTGCTCGCGGTTTGCGGCGGCATCATGGGCCTGCTTCTCAGCACGTGGTGCAACGATCTCCTGCTGCAACAGCTGGTCGGTTTGCTTTCTTCGGTGAACTTCTCTGTCATCCTGAAGTTACGACCGGACTTTGTAGTTCTGTCGGTGACGTTTTTCTTCTGCCTCATCGCGACGATGCTGTTCAGCCTCGGCCCGGCACTGAAAGCAACGAAGTCCGATCTGGTTAGCGACCTTAAAGAACAAGTAGGCGAGCCGGCCCGCATCGGCCGTTTGAGCCGCTTCTTCGCGCCGCGACACATATCGGTCATGGCGCAAATCGCGCTCTCCCTCATGCTGCTTTTCGCTGCCGGATTATTCTTCCGAGGCGCACTCAAAGCCGCCGGACTCAATCCCGGTTTCAATGCCGCGGGCGACATCATCGCCGAATTCGATTTCACCCTGGTGAAAAAAACTCCGGCCGACGCGCGTCGAACGATATTCGCGATGGTGCAACGCGCGCGCGAGCTTCCGGGCGTGACCGCGTCAGCCGCGGGTACAATGTTGCCTTACGCCGATTTCACGAGCGCGCGTCGAATCCTTCGCGCGAAAGACGCCATGCCTAACGATCCGAAAGCGCCTGACCCGAGCGCCAATGCGCTCTACACCGCGACGACGCCCGGTTACTTCGATGCGCTCGGCGTGAAGCTGCTGCGCGGCCGCGATTTCACTCAGGAGGAATGCGAGAAAAAGGATGCGCGCCGTGTTGCCATCATTGACGAAGAGATGGCGAAAAAGCTTTTTCCTCACGAAGACGCAATCGGGCAGCACATTCGTTACACGCAACCGCCGAAGGATGGCTCGCCTAACGACATGGAAATCGTAGGCGTCGTCGGCAAGCATCTTCATTCTGTCTCGGGCGACACGATCATCGCGCGATTGTTCGTGCCGCTGGCGCAGGGATATGGCGGTCAGATTTACATGCACGTGCGCCTCAACACCCAAGATCGGCATGCCGTGGTCGCCATGATGCCGACACTGCGACAAACTTTGCGCGAGTTCGATCCCGATCTGCCACTTCTGCAGATGAGGCCTTATGTCGATTTAATGGAGAAATCGCCAAACCTTTGGATCGTGAAACTCGGTGCGATGTTGTTCGGCGCGTTCGGCAGTATCGCGTTGTTGCTCGCCGTGGTCGGCGTTTACGGCGTCAAAGCTTATGCCGTTGCGTGTCGGACTCGCGAAATTGGAATCCGAATGGCATTGGGCGCACATCGGGGCGACGTGTTTGGCCTCATCATGAGACAGGGCGCCATGCAAACGGCTCTTGCCCTCGGCGTCGGTCTCCTCCTTTCACTGGCTGCAGGGCGCCTCCTAGCCAAAATTTTATATGAAGTGAGTCCGACCGATCCATTGGCGCTCGTCAGCGCAAGTTTGATGCTCGCAACTGCGGCGCTCCTCGCTTGTTTCTTCCCGGCGAGCCGTGCCACTCGCGTCAATCCGATGACGGCGCTACGTACCGAATAGAAAATCTATCCACGTAACTGCTGCGGGTTTCGATTCGGTTGCTCCTTCGTATAAAAGGGACCGAGTAATTCCGTCAGGCGCGCCTCGTAAGAATCACATATGGGGCAATCGCCACTTGGCTGGACCCATTCGGGATGTTGAACCCGCAGGTCATCGTGAATCTGTTGCAGCAACGCGGCCAACAGTCCGCTTTGCGCACGGGTCGCGTTGGATGTCGCAATGTAGGTTCTTCTGTCTCTCATAAGGCCTTAACATCGACAACCGTTTCAATGTACGCGTTGAACCCCAAAAGTGACGCTGCTGTCACTTTTCGCCGCGTAACACTTACGGCAAATTGCCCCCGCCGCGCTCCTGGGCATCTGTGGAAACACCTGTCCGCTTATTCGCGAACACGCGAAGAGGCGGAAAGAGGCCCAGCCGTCTCCAAGTTCTTGATGACTGTGCTGAGATACACCGACTCGGGATAGAACGCCTTGTATTTTGTGATCTCCGCCCGATTGAGAACCTTGAACCCGTAGCGCTCGAACATTTTCTCTCCGCGCCGGCTTTCAAACGTGACAATCTGACCGTAAACACGTTTCTCACCGGAGCGATACAAATAGCTGAGATACGCGCTCATGAGCGCGCGGGTTGTCGACACTTTGCGCGCATCTGGCAACAGATTGACGTGGAAATGCGGCGTGCGCCGCGGTGCTGCAGGGACTTCGCGCCAGCCATGCACAAGAAGCCACCGAATAAACCGGCGCGACCGCGCTTTATAGCGGAAATAGCGCGTTAGCGCACGAAAAAAGAGCCAGACGTTTTGGTAAAGCGCGTAGAGTTGGTTTCGCAGCGGCTTGCGTGAGCCGAGCAGATAACCGCGAATTTCGCCCTCCATCTCCAGGAGAAAACACGATTCGGGTTCGTGATCGGTATAATAGGTGGTGAGAAAATCTGCGAACAATTCTCGATCCTCGTACACCGGGTCAATCGGATCGCCAAGGAAGCCGGTGTCGCAGCAGAGCTTTCGGACGGCCTCGCGGTCCGATCTGCGATAGCCACGAATGAGGAACGGCTGGTGATTGTCGTTCGCCATTTAAGATTGCCGGTAGTTTGCGCGAACCTCGCGATAAATGCAAAACAGTTCGTCAAACACCCGCTCCCAGCTATAGAGGCGGCGCGTTTTCTTTGCCGCATTCCTGCCGAGAATTAACAATTTTTTTGTCGCGCAACCCGCAATTGCGTGGGCCAGCGCGTCCGCGCTGTTCTCGCGCGCCCACGATTTCTGGTCATGGCAAATGATCTTGTCCATGCAGCTGCCCCGGATTCCCACTACCGGCGTCCCGCACGCCTGACTCTCCAACGCCGCCAGTCCAAATGTTTCCTGGACACTGGGATGAACGAAGAGATCGGCGGCGCGATAGTAGCGGGCGAGCTCGCGCAGATCGGCGCAATAACGAACCCACGAAACGTTTTTAGTTCGCGCCTGGAGTTTCCGGAGCTGAGTTCGTTCGGGTCCATCGCCAATAACGAGCAATTGGAACTCATTCGGACGGCGCTGCTGCAGAAGTTTGAACGCCGCAAACAGAGCTGCCATGTTCTTTTCTTTGGCAAGACGGCCGACATAAAGAAGGAGTTTTTTTTGGGAATTGAGACCAAGCGAGCGGCGTATAGTGTCCTTCTCTGATGAGTCGGGACGAAAAATATCAGGGTTAACACCGAGACTGACGACCCGCACGTTGCGCACGCCCCAATCGCGTAGCACGCTCGCCAGCCGTTCTGATGCTACCAACGTTGCGGCGTGCTCATTGTAAAGTTTGCGCACGTAAACCCGGGAAAGCTTCATCACGCGGCGCGTCGCGATTTTCCCGAGGATTTTGGCGCTGTTGCGCAGATATGCTTCCGGAAAATGCGAATGATAAAATCCGATCACGGGTGCGCGCAATGCACGACCAAGCTTCACCGCTTTCCAGCCGAGTTGGTAAGGATCGGCGGACTCAATCAGGTCGGGCCGTTCCTCTTCCAAAATTTCGTCAACCGCGCGCAAATTCAGCAACGCGCGATATTGCCCCGCGCGCGACACAAGAGGCGAACGAATCGTGTAGACTCGCGACACGCCGTTCGTTGTCACCTCGTCTCTTCGCCCTGGGACGATAAGAATATGCTTGTCATCAAGTGAGTACTTCCTGATGTAGGCAATTTTCTCGTGAACGTACCGTTTCACGCCCCCGCTTAGCGGCGAATAAAACTGAGTCAGGTCGCAGATTTTCATTGGATTGCCAATTTTCGATTGCCGAATGCCGATTTTCGCGAAGCAGCCATGATCGCGACAAGTTCCCCAGCCTTGCGCAGCAGGGGACGAGTCCTCGTCTCAGTGAGCAATGCAGAATCTATGATCAATTCTAGCCAAAAAGTAGTTTCGTCTGCTTCCTCTTCTACGACTCCAATCTTGGCAATGAATTCAGCGCGCGACCGCGCCCGGCGTGCTGCTCGATAATTCGCGGCCACTGAAGTTGCACTTCGAATAATCTGATTTGCTACGGCGCGCCCTTGAATTGTCCGAGGCAGCGAATCGACCAGTTTCATTACACGTGCAAACTGCTTTGTTCGTGCCTTTAAGTCCGCGGTGCGAACGACTGTCTTTGATTCGGCAATCGGCATTCGGCAATCTCAAATCAAGAATCGAGCTCGCTCAGGTACTTCTGCGCGTCCATTGCCGCCGCACAGCCGGACCCCGCTGCGGTCACCGCTTGCTTGTAAACGCGATCTGCGACGTCGCCCGCCACAAATACGCCGGGATGTTTGCTCTCCACCAAGTTTTTCGTGACCAAGTAGCCGTCCGAATCCATGTCGAGTTTGCTTCGATACGGTTGACTGTTTGGATCGTGACCAATGGCCACGAAAACACACGCCACCGCGAGCTCGCGCTCTTCGCCTGTCTTCAGGTCGCGCAGGCGCACGGCCTGCATCTCCCCCTTTTCGTCAGGTATATATTGCGTCACGACCGTGTTCCAGATCGGCTCGATCTTCTTGTTGGCAAGCACGCGCTCTTGCATAATGACGGAAGCGCGCATTTTATCGCGGCGATGAATCAGATAGACCTTTGAAGCGAACCGGGTGAGAAACAACGATTCCTCCGCCGCGGAATCGCCGCCGCCAACGACGCAGACCGGCACATTTTTGTAAAATGCGCCGTCGCATGTTGCGCACGAAGTCAGTCCGTGGCCGATCAACTTCTCTTCATTTTCCAAACCGAGGTACCGGGCTGACGCTCCGCTGGCGATAATCAGCGCTTGGGTCTCGAGCCATTCATCATCGGCTTTGATCCGGACATGCTTGTTACTTCCATCAAAATCGGTCACCTCAGCGTAGGAGAAACGGGCACCGAATTTTTCGGCCTGCCTGTGCATGTTGAGGATGAGCTCCGGTCCGTCGATTCCATCGGGAAAGCCGGGATAATTTTCCACCAATGTCGTAGTTGAGAGTTGTCCGCCAGGCTGCCGACCTTCGAGCACCAGGGGGCCCAAATTTGCGCGCGCGGCGTAAATCGCCGCCGTCAATCCGGCGCAACCACTTCCGATGATAATCACCTTCTCCATCGATAAAACTTAGCACACCCGCGCAAGTTGGAACATGGGCTTACAGCCTTTGCGCCCTGCGGATTTGCAACCGGTTGAACATCCAACCTCGATTCGTCAACGCGAGAGAAACAGGCAGCATGCCTGTTTGGCGCACAGACAAAATGTCTATGTTCCAAGCAGTAAAGCGTGCACCTCACGCCGTGACGTGCACACTGATGTTATGAAGCCCAGCGGTGCCAGAGAATGGACCGCGATCCTCTTCCCATTCCTGCACGTCGCCTTCGCCGTCGCTGGCACGAACGACGAGCATGTAATCACCCGCCGCGGGCGGCATCCACTGTGCTCTCCAAAGTGACCACGCCAAATCGCCGCCAGCGTAGTAAATTTCAGCATCCGTCCAGCTGTTTCCGCCATCAAAACTCAGCTCGACACGGGAAATCCCCCGATCGCCGCCGTAGGCGATGCCTTTCACTTCGATGGGAGCACTTAGTTTGCCTAACGAGACGGACAACCAATTGTCTGGCACATCGATCCGTGAGCGCGTCGGCGTAGTGAAATCGGGTCCCCAACCTTGCGTTTCATAAAAGCCTTTCGCGCTAGCGTCCGTCAACTCGATGCGCGTGAGCCATTTCACATGTTTTTCGCCGAAGTAGCCGGGCACAATCGCGCGCAACGGATAACCGTGCCGGTGCGGCAATCGAACACCGTTCATGTCATAGGCGAGTAAAGTGGTTGGCTCCATCGCCTTCTCCAATGGGATGGTATCGGTGTAATTATCAACGCCGTGAAAGCGCACGCGCGCGGCGTTGGAAAGCGGCGCGGCTCGTTCAAGTAAATCGCGCAGGGGAATACCTTTCCAGATCGCATTGCTAATCAGGCCTGCGTCCAGCCCATTGCTGATGCACATGAGCGTCGTCTGCTGCTCATGCGCTGGGAGTCCCAGGAGATCCTGCATTCGCCACGTGGCGCGATTTTGCACAAGCCCGTTCAGTTCGAGGTGCCACAGGTCGGCATTCACCCTGGGATCGACGACGTTCTTTGTAACGCAATAAAACAATTCATTAGGTGTGATCGGCTCGACGATCCGGCCTTTGTATTGCGTGCCGTCGTAACTAAATGTTGCGACGCGAAAAAGCTTGCGAGCCAGCGCAAAGCCACCACCGGCTACAGCGACTCCAATTGCGCTCAGGACAAAGGCGCGTCGGCCAACGGCCGGACTGAATTCATACTCGTGCCTCCCTGTTTTTCGCATCACCAGAAATTGAAAAGCAGCGACAACCGTTCGCTCGAACAAAAAAACGCAGAGCGCGAAGCCTACGAGCGTCACCAAGCGCGCGACATTGATAGGCAGGCCAACATAGCTTGTGCCGAGCACTGGCCACAACGCGATTGCGAACGCAACGATCGGTAGCATGATAAAGATCGATATTGTCCAGATCGCCGGGATACGCGTCGGGTTCCGTCGGACCAACAAGCCAAAAATCGCGCCGGCAATCGCAGCAACCAGGAGTTGCCCTCCAATTGTCGATCCAACGCCGAGTTGTTTCAGATGATTGTATCCGCCCACTTTGCCCATCAGCGAAAGAAACGGACCCGGCGATATGAAGACCGAAAGGCGATCACCGATGATCACGAGCGGTGTCGCCACACCAAGCGCGGCAAGCAATAACATCGCCGCCGTCATCACGATTCCGCCGACCAATCCGGCGAGCAACCCAGCGAAAATCGCCTTTGTTCTACTCATCTGCCGCGAATATGAGTTGTAGAGTCACTCGTGCCAAGCGCCTGATAATTCGATCCAGAGCGTTCGCCGCGTCGACGGCGCCACCGCAATTCACTTTTTACTCGCAAGGATCTTCTCGACCCGCTCCACGACCATCGCAGATGTAACCTGTTTCATGCATGCGTGGTCAAACGGGCATTGGCTCAATCGCCGATAGTTGCATGGTGAACATGGCAAGTCCACGCGCACGACCGACTCCGGTCGCTCGTAAGGACCTATGTGAACGGGATTGGTTGGTCCGAAGACGCTTACCATGGGTTTGTCGAGAGATGCTGCGACATGCATCGAACCTGAGTCATTTGTCACTGCCACCTCGGCGCGACGAATAAGCGCCGCCAATTCTGCTGGCGTGGTTCTGCCTGAAAGATCACGTGTACCGGGTGCGGCGGCTGCAATCTGGCGGCAACGCTGCTGGTCGCGTTTTGTGCCCGCGAGTGCCACGGCAAATCCATCGCGAAGGAATTCGCGCGCGACACCTGCAAATCCTTCGATGGTCCAGTGCTTCGTCTCCCAAATAGTTCCTGGCACCAGAACAACAAGCGGCATATCAGCGGGCACACCGTGCTCCTCCAGTAATCGCTGCACCTTAGAGACCGCTTCCGCCGGAAGATGAATTGTTAGATCCGGTGGATTGCCGTCGAATCCGAGCAATTCTCCGACCCATAGATATCGATCGATCGCATGAACATCCAGGGTCGGAATCGCGATCCGGTGCGTGTATGCCAGCCACGAGCCTTCGCGGGCGCCTCGCCAGCCATGGCTCGGTACGTTCTTCAAATCGTGCTCGGCAGAAACTGTCAGTGTGCGTTTGACGGGTCGATCAAATCCGATCCGCACGCGAGCGCCGCTGATGAGAGCGAAAAAAGCCGAACGCACCTGACCATGCATGTCGATGATCAAATCGTATTTCGCGCGGCGAATTTGCTTCAGCAGATCGAAGAACGCCGTCAGTGCGCGCCATCTGCGGCCGCGCTTAGAGAAATCGCGCCGCGCAAACAGAACGACATTGGTGAGCGCCGGATGGCAGCGCACCACTTCGGCGTTCTCCGGTGTGATCAGCCAGTCAATGCGCGCGCGCGGATATCGCGCCCGCAGTTTCACAAGGACTGGGATTGTATGGACGACGTCGCCCAAGGCCGAAGGCTTGATGAGCAGAATGCGCGAGAATTCCGCGGACTGCAGTCCTGATGCGTTCGCGTTCTTTGTCCGTACGTCTTCGATCTGGCTGTTCAATTGCTGTCTCGCAGAAAAGGCTACTAACGTCCAACGCTCAACGCTCAACGTCCAACGTCAAACTCCAGATGCTAAGCCTTCGCTAGGCAGCTTGTTTCTCGCCTGAGAACGCCCCGCGGAGTTTTTTCATCCACGCCGATAATCGATGACGATTCTGCTCCCGTCGCACCACTGCCTCGCTCGTTACCCAGTTAAATTGAATTACACGACGAGAACCGGAGAACGGTTTGTGACCGTGCCACGAGTTGTTGCTGCGACGAAACGCCAGTAGCGTACCTTCGGTCGGCGGCACTTCGAGAATAACATCATCGAGATTGTTTGCAGAGCGAAGCAACCGCAACCGGCCGCTGGAAGGTTCCCACGCCGGGTTCATATAGATGAGGATCGTGATGATCTTTGTCTCCGAGTCAGTGTGGATTTTGCCATCCTTTTCGCTGCAACATCCGCGAACTGTGATCATGTCCGGACGGTTAGCTAGATCGACGTCGAATTTTTCCTCGAACGCCTGACGAAATTCGTCGCTGCGCATCTCCCCGATCAGCTTTGCAAAGGCCGCGCCGTACGTCACCTCGCGCAGCGGAAAGCTGCCGGGCCGGGCCACCTCAGGGTAATCCTTGTCGATCGCCAGACGCGCTTCGGTCCTTACAAATTCTGGGACGATCAAAAACTCGAACGGTTCACTGGTAAGCGGCGTGTTCCGAAATCTCTCCAAGTCGAGCATCGAAAGCATCGGCGGACGCTACACAATGAAGCTGAGATCGCCAGATAGAATTTCCGGGGGTCGCCGCGGCGATCATTGCCAAGACTATTCCAGGGCGACGCGCACTAACGTGGCGAGGATGCGGGCGCCAGCCACAAACGTTCCGCGAAGCGTGCCCGACACTTTTGATTCGCCACCCGCGCGCCGGCGATGGTTCACGGGAATCTCGAGAATTCGGAGACCAGCACGCGAAGCTTTCATCTGCATCTCCAAATTCCAGCCGTAAGTTTTCTCACCCATGTCGAGTTTCATGAGCGCGTCGCGGCGAATGGCGCGAAACGGGCACATGTCGGTGTAACGAACACCGTAGAGCGATCGCAGAATGAATCCGGCCATGCGTCCAGACAAAATTTGCTGGAAGTTCATGCTGCCCGGCTCGCGTTGGCCTCGCGTGCGCGAGCCGATCACGAAATCATGGGTCCCGCAGATGATCGGACCCAGGAGTTGATTCATTAACGCGGGCACGTCGCTGCCATCGCCGTCGAGAAATACAACGGTCTCGCATTGCAGGGAAAGCGCTCGCACACCCGCCATGCACGCTCGCCCATAGCCGCGTGGGGCAGTCACCACGCGCGCACCAGCTTCGTGTGCACGCTCGGCTGTACGATCCGTGCTGCCGTTATCGACCACGATCACGTCATCAGGCAAACCGGTCGCGAGGCATTCGCGAACGACACCACCGATCGGCTCCTCTTCGTTCAGCGCCGGAATGATGACCGACACGTTACTCATCGCAAAACCAGCCACGCAGTCGTGAAGTAAATCACCAGCGCAACGAAATCGGCCAGAGCGAGTGTGACCGGGCCGGCTGCAATTTTCGGGTCGAGCTTGAGCCGATGCAGAAGCGATGGCACGCCCAGTCCGAGCGCACACGCCGTCACGAGCGAGACGCCGATGCTGCCGCCGATAACAAACGCGGCGCGAATATCATTGCGCCAGAACCAGGCGATGACGCCGACAATGAAGCCGCATGCAACGCCGAGAAGAATTGCAGTTGCCACTTCGCGACGGAACGCGGTCGCGAGCCAGCGCCATGTAACAGTAACTGATCGCAAGGCATGAATCGTCACGCTCATGGATTGCGCACTAACGCTCTCGTTCAGCCCGAGCACCATGGTGAGAAAAAACGCCAGCACCAGACTGCGGGTGAGAGTCGCTTGAAAAAAACCTGCCAAAACCGCCGAGAGCGTGCCGCCCGTCACCGTGACGAGCAGCCACGGAAAACGGAACCGAAAAATGCGCCATGGCGACGCGCCGCGAATTTGTTCAATGCGAAATCCGAGCGCCTCAAAAAATTCCGGGCCCACGGGCGAAGCTGAGCGATATCGATCCTCGCTCTCACCCGCTTCCAAGATTTCTTCCGCAAAAAGATTTGCGTCGATGATACCGATGACGCGGCGTTGCTCGTCGACTACGGGAAACGCGAGAAATTTGTAGAGCACGAAAAATTCACAGGCATCGAGGACGGTGGCAGTCGCGGGAACAGCCACAACGCGCGGCACCATGATCTGGCGCAGCGACGCTTCCAGCGGGACGGTGAGCAGACGTCGCGTGGGCACCACGCCAACGAGCCGTTTCTGTTCATCGATCACGTAGAAGTAAATAACGCGTTCGCCCACGCCCTCGTGCCGGATGTGTTCCAGCGCCTCGCCCACTGTCATCGTCACATCCAGTAACGGAAAATCCTTGCGCGCATGATCGACAACGGACGCGTCGAAATCCGGATTCCCCGCAGCGACATTCATTTTGCGACCCGATGGACGATCCCCTTATTTCTCAAAATCTCGCTGGCTTCATTGAAGTAATCGTGAATGTCTGACTGGGTGCGAATCCAGTCGATGTAGCGGGCGATGCCATCCTTTAGATCGACGGTTGGTTTGTAGCCGACGGACCGCGCGAGCGTGGTGTCGCTGGTGAGATGACGCATTTCGCCGGGACGAAATTCGCCCTCGATCGTTGGTGGGATGTCGATCTTCAAAACAGCTGCGAGTTGTTCGGCGACTTCGCGAATCGGTGTGCCGCGTCCGCTGCCGATGTTTACCGGCAAACCATCCAGCTTATCAGTTTCAGCGGCAAGCAGGTTGGCGCGGGCGATGTCTTCGACAAACGAGAAATCGCGTGTCTGCTTGCCATCTTCGTAAAGCACCGGGGGCAAATTGTTCAGCAACCGGGTACAAAAAATCGCAATCACGCCTGTGTACGGATTGAAAATGGATTGGCGTGGTCCGTACGTGCAGGAGTAACGCAATGCCACGGTTGGAACACCGACCTGTTTTCCCCAGAGCAGCACGAGCCGCTCCTGGTCGACTTTCGTGAGTCCGTAAACCGTCTCCCCGCCGACCGGCGCATTCTCAGGAGTCGGGACGCTCTTTGTGATCGCGCCGCAGATCGGGCAATTCACTTCCCAATCACCATGTCGCAATTGTTCAGTGGACCGTACGCTTGGGAAAACCAGACCATGTTTCGGACAATCGCCGGCGCCTTCGCTGTAAACCGCCTGTGAGCTCGCCAAGACAATTTTCTTAACCGGCAGCTCCTTATCGCGGATGACTTCCAGCATTTGCGCAGTGCCAAGTGAATTCACATGAACAAACTTCACAATTTCGGGCATGTATCCGCCATAGGCGGCCTGATGAAAGACAACGTCGATGTTATCGAGCGCGGCAGTTATTGTTTCTCGATCGCGCATGTCGCCTTGGATGAACTCCGTGTCTTTATTTATCCATGCGGGTTTACCGCGCCTATGCGTATTCTTCTCAAGATTGTCGAGCACACGCACTTTCCATCCTTCACGGACGAGCAAATCGACAACGTGTGAACCGATCAAGCCTGCGCCCCCAGTGACTAACGCGTGTTTCGCCATGCGTGTTTGTAGCGGGTGTGTCCGACCGTCGCAAATTCACGGCGCCGCTCTGAGAGCGCGGTCTACAGCTTTTTCTGCGCGGTCAGCTTGCTCAATAATCTCCGCGTGTGGGGCGCAATGTTAGTTGGCGCAGTGTCGGTCAGCAGTTCGTTGCACAAGCGGCGCAGGCTGCTGGCATCATCTACGTCGTACCCCGATGGCAACAGTTTGACGTCCAGGCCAATTTCCCGCGCACTTCGTTTCGTCTGATTGAGGACGACGTTGGTACTCCAGTCAATTCGCTCGAACAATTCACAGCGCAGTTTATTGAATCCGATCAAGTAGTACCCGCCATCATCAGACGGCCCAAGCACAACCTGGTCGCCTCCCGAAGTTAGAAGTTCGATCGCTCTCGAGAAAATTCCGACGCCAACGGTTGGACTATCAGAATCGATCAGGCAAACGGACCCAAATCCGCATTTGAACAGATCTTCAGCCGCGAAGTAAAGACGTTCGCCAAAATTTTCGCCGCGTTGTGGCAGCAGCACAAAATCCGGCGGCAAGATATCCTCGTAAACTGACTCCGTTCCAACCGGTGTGTAAACGGCAATTCCACACGCTGAGTTCGTCATAGCCGCACTCGAGATCGTTGAAGTGGTATCACGGAGGAATGACTTGTTTAATTCCGCTGCTTCATCCGGTGTAAGCGGCGGGATGAGACGTGTCTTAACTTGCCCTGCCTGCGGCGCTTTGGTCATTACGGCCAATGCACACTGAGCGCGTGCAATCGATGACGGGAAAGTTGGATCAAGGACCCGAAACGTTGGCATGAACTTACCGGACAAAGTTTTTCACAACACAAGGTTACTGCAGTTTAAGGAAATTTTGCTTTGGTCTTTATTCTTCTTAATGCGAATAACCTTAACGAATCACCTCTTGTATCCCGGATTTGTTATGACCTGTTGATAAGAGTTGTATCCCAGATCGACAATCGCGATGCGACAAGCCCCGCACTGAACTTCTCCAGAGATATTCAAAGTTGTTAGCGGTTTACTGGTGTGTTGTTTAACAAGGCAGAAATGTTTTTCAGAACGCGTGGTTTCCTGATGGCGGTGCTGATCGCTCTTTGCAGCACGGGTATTGTTTGTGACGCTATCGACGCCGATAAGCTTGGCCTTTGGAGTGTCCAGAAACTGCTTGCTTCTAAAAAATATGTGGATCTCACACACGCGTTTGGGCCTGGAATTCCGCGTTGGCCCGGTTTTCCGGATGAAACGCGAAAGACGATCTACTGGTACGACAAGCGTCCAGACACGATGGGAGCGGGCTTTTTTTCGGAACTGTTCACGCATGTCGGCCAATGGGGGACGCATGTCGATCCGCCGGCGCATTTCGTGAAGGGCCTGCGCACAGTTGATCAGATTGACCCGAAAGAAATGATCCTGCCGCTGGTGGTCATTGATGTGCACCGCGAGGCAGCAGCTGATCCTGATTACACGTTGTCGCTCAAGCGCGTAAAGAAATGGGAAAAAGATCACGGCCAAATCCCGGGCGGAGCATTTGTGGCGATGCGCACGGATTGGTCGAAACGCTGGCCCGACGGGACAAAAATGGAAAATAAAGACGCACAAGGCGTTGCCCATTATCCCGGATGGAGTCTGCCGGCGCTGAAATATCTTTACGAAGATCGAAAGATCACCGCTTCGGGACACGAAACAACCGACACCGATCCAGGAATAGCCGCGAGCAAAGATGATTACTCACTGGAGACTTACATTTTGAGCACCAATCACTATCAGATCGAACTGCTTACTAATCTCGACCAGGTGCCCGAAGCTGGCGCAATCGTCGTAGCCAGTTTCCCAAAGCCAAAGGACGGCTCGGGCTTTCCAGCGCGTGTGTTTGCGATTGTGCCGTGAGTTGACCCGGGCGCGCCGGGCAAAGGTAATCACATCTCTTCTGGATCTGCTCGAACGAGCCAATGCATCCATGGGGTTTATGGCGAAAATGTCCTTTGTATGAGTTGACCAAAACTCGCGGCACGAACGAAGGTAGGCGCTGAGTCATGCATATCACCGATATTATGCGGGGGAATTCTCCCACGTTCTCGTTCGAGTTTTTCCCTCCGAAAACACCGGAGGCGGCCGAGACGCTTTATCAAACGATTCGCGATCTCGAATCGTACATGCCGCATTTCGTCAGCGTGACTTATGGTGCCGGCGGGTCAACGCGCGATTTGACTCACGCTCTTGTCGAGCGGATTCAGCGCACAACAAAGCTGGACCCGATCCCTCATCTGACGTGCGTTTGCCACAACGAAGAGGAGACAGAGGGAATTCTGCTTCGATACGCCAAATCGGCAATCGGAAACATTCTCGCGCTGGGCGGCGATAGGCCGGCTGGAATCGCTTACGATAAATCGCGCGACTCGTTCCAACATGCGATCGATTTGATCAAGTTCATTCGCCGATTCAACGAATCGGGCGCACATCCGGACCGCCGTGGTTTCGGCATCGGAGTAGCCGGTTTTCCCGAAGGACACCCCGCCACGCCGAACCGATTAGTCGAAATGGATTACTTCAAAGCGAAAGTCGATGCTGGCGCCGACTACATCGTCACACAGCTATTTTTTGATAATCGAGACTTAGTCGATTTTCGCGAACGCTGTGCGCTTAACAACATTCACATTCCCATTATCGCTGGCATCATGCCAATTACATCCATCAGCGGATGCAAACGCATCGCCGAGCTGGCGGGCGGCGCGCGCTTTCCGGCCCAGCTTCTGCGCGCGCTACAACAGTGCGAAAATGATCCCGAAATGGTCAGGCGCGTCGGCATTGAATACGCGCTGGAACAGTGTCGCGATCTCCTGGGTAACGACATAGCGGGTATTCACTTTTACACTTTGAACCGTTCTGATGCCACGCGGGTAATTTTTGACAGCCTCGGCTTTCCACATCATCGGAACGCACACGCTTTGGGCGTCTAGCTGACCTATGCAATCCCAACACGTTCAGGTGCGTGCGCTGCTTCGCGCATCTTCAACCCTTTAAGTCGAGCCCGCGAAATTTGCGCGAAGTCAGTAGCGCGAGCACAATCTCGAGATGCTAAAAGTGCGCCGCTCGCTTTACTGGCAGGCTGCGTCGTTAGTGCTGGCGGTTGCTCTGGTCTTTGCGCTCTCGCGGTTCTTCCCAGTTGTGGACTCCATCGACGCATTGCAACGCCGGGTGATGAGCTTGGGCGCGTGGGCCGCGGTTTGCTATCCATTGCTTTTCGCGGCTTGTAATATTCTTCTGCTTCCAGGCGGGATCCTCGCTATTGGAGCCGGTTTTTTCTTCGGTTTGTGGTGGGGATTTTTGATTGTGTTTGCGGGCAATCTAATCGCGACAGCAGTTTCTTTTACATTGAGCCGTTCGATAGCCAGGCGATGGTTCCGACAAAAACTCTCCGATAACCCAATGCTGCGTGCTTTGGGGCCTCTGGTCGAACGTGAGAGCTGGAAGATTATTCTTTTGAGCCAATTACATCCCCTTTTTCCCACCAGCTTACTGAATTACTTCTACGGTCTAACCCGAATTCGATTTGGTACTTACATGTTCTGGGCCTCGATCGGCAGGATACCTGGGCTTTTTTTGTATGCGTATGTCGGAACGCTGGGGCAACTCGCAGTGCGCATTATGCAGCACAAGAATTACCCGCGTGTGATAGAGTACTGGATCTGGGGAGGAGTATTTGTAACAACGATGTTGCTCATAATTGTGCTGGGCCGCGTGGCATATCGGGCAATTCAAACATCGCATCCCGCGGGTACGTTGACTGGGAACGCAGTAAGAGGTGGCTCCCGGAGCGGAATGTTACTCAGATAAATCGCTGGACGATAGTGATTTATGCCAACAACAGCATTCAACCTTCCGAAAGAATATGACGTGGTTGTCGTCGGCAGTGGGCATGCGGGTATCGAAGCAGCCTTGGCTGCGGCTCGAATTGGGGGCCGCACGTTGATGTTGACGCAAAACTTGGACACAATCGGTCAGATGTCATGTAATCCCGCGGTCGGGGGTTTAGCGAAGGGACACATTGTGCGTGAGATCGATGCCGCTGGCGGCGCTATGGGCCTTAACGCCGACGCAACAGGAATTCAGTTCCGAATGCTTAACCGGACTAAAGGCGCATCCGTTCGGGCTCCACGAGTGCAATGCGACAAAAAGGCCTATCAGTTTCGGATGAAAGCGATTTTGGAGCAGGCGGGCAATCTTGATACGAAACAAGCGACCGTTTCACGCATCCTAGTGGAAGCCGGAAAAGTCGTCGGGGTTGAGACCGATTTCGGACTGAGAGTTTTCTCGCGCAGCGTTGTAGTCACTTCTGGGACATTCTTGCGCGGTCTGTTGCACATAGGTGAAAGCCGCCAACGCGGCGGCCGCATGGCCGACACAAGTTCGAGCCTGAGCGAGAACCTTCGGCAAATCGGATTCCAAGTAGGACGATTCAAAACTGGTACGCCTTGTAGACTGAATGCCCAATCTATCGATTTCTCTCGCTGTACGATTCAATTGGGCGACGAGCCTCCGCCGACTTTTGCCTTTGAACCCGAGGAAATTCGGGCAGACCGAGATGAAATTTTCACGTTAAACTCGATTCGCGGCAGAAAGTTCCACGTGGAACAACTTCCCTGCTGGATAACTGCTACAACGCCGCGAACCCATGAGGTCATCCGCGCGAATCTTCACCGATCGCCCTTGTACGCAGGCAGGATAAAGGGCATAGGTCCGCGATATTGCCCCTCAATAGAGGATAAGGTAGTAAGGTTTTCGGACAAGACTTCGCATCAGATCTTTCTGGAGCCGGAAGGGCGACATACAAACGAGTATTACGTCAATGGAATCTCCACCAGTTTGCCTTACGACGTTCAACTTGAATTGGTTCATAGCATTCCCGGATTGAACGAAGCGGAGATCATGCGGCCAGGATATGCCGTTGAATATGATTATTTCCCG
>Ga0137378_10001970_pt1 | contig 17551 bp, 19 predicted proteins | sample SagtaG_21_FD_104813 | JGI IMG/M metagenome (GOLD analysis project Ga0137378, IMG submission 104813) | Vadose zone soil microbial communities from Sagehorn Ranch, Mendocino, California, USA - Sage2_L_60_16 metaG | ecosystem: Environmental > Terrestrial > Soil > Vadose zone | place: USA... | reverse complement strand
TGTGTGCACTTCTGTGTCTTGTGCCCCGTCTAAACGCGATAACTGCACTGGTTATGGCACTGAGCGCTTTGGCACAGACAGGTCCATCCGAACCCGCTAACGTTAGGGTATGTTGCTGCTCGCGTTGATCTTCGGTTTTTGCCTGTTCACCTTTGCGACCCGTGGCTTTGGAGGACAGTCTGTACCGGCGGTTCCGTTTGGCGGATGGGCGTGCACGACGAACCGTTTTGGGGCGGATAACCGGACTTAGTTCAGAAGACCTGGAAGGGGCGGCTGGAAAATCCCAGCGCCCTTCTCAATTGCTAACGATGTGTTGTCAGACTAGTCGGCGGCCATTGATCAACTGTATCGCCACAGATACGACCGCCAACAGCAGCAAGATATGAATAAACCCACCCATGGTGTACGCGGACACCATTCCCAGCATCCACATCACGATCAGAATTACGCATATGGTCCATAACATGGTCATTACCTCCTATTGCTTACGTGTCGTCTGCGGTACTTCGGCGGGAGCATATTTCTGCAGAGCGCGAAGGAACGGTTGCACAACCGCAATAAATGCGCCGCCGACCCTGCCTTTGGATATGTCTGCAGCTACGGTTTTCTTTCCGTAAACACTCTTATTGGCGTCATCGTCCAGCTGGATAACAGCTCCGTCCAGGGCGATTCCGGCAAACAAACCCTTGGAGCGGGAATAAGAGTAGATTGCGGATTTCAACAGAATGTCGGTCCCGGCTTCTGCTTTTCGCCCAACGGGCCCAGCCGTCGCGGAAGCGTCTGCGCCGATCTTCAGCTTGCCTTTGAGCAGCGGCTGGATTCCGTCATGGTTTGTAAAGACCATGACCACGTCCGTCGCCTCGACTCCGAGCTGCAGGCCGGCGAGAAACAGCTCAGAGCGAGTACGGCAGCCGCAATGATGAGAAGTCTCTTTGATCCCATGATTCTTGCCGCATTTTCTTAATGGCTGCGCCCTATCGGGCTTGCATTCGCAGCCACTCATTTCTTGTCTGGAAGAGCGGGCCAACGTGGCCTCTGATTCACTCTCAATCAGAAGTGTGCGCGGAATGCCAGAGGATAGCTGTGCACAATTGCACGGCACGGATCAGGAAACCAGGAGGAACGGATTTCCATGCGGGAGGTCAGTGAAGGAAACGCCAGAGCGGGATGACTGGTACCGTCAATCAAATCGCGTGGGCAAAACAAATCAAGACAGAGGTGAATGCCGACTTTGATCTTGTCGAACATTCTCAAATCCGCGCCACCAAGCAGTCTGTCATTTACCATCGTGAGCGTTTCTGCGGATGGGGTCCTTCGTTCGAAGCAGGCGATTTCGCTTCTTCAACATTGACAGTCCGATCATTGAAACTTTGGCCATTGAGCTTATCGATTTCGTCGAGGTGAAGTTTGCGCTCATCAGTTCTGGCTTCGCTCAGCGGTTCTTTCTTAGGGTTGGTTTCGTCACACTGGACTACGCTGGCGGTGCGGATCCATCTCTTTTTCCCAATCGAGATCGACCAGATTGAGGAACTTGAACTTGCCGAAAGTAAGCAGCATCCCGGCCATTCCCTGATTTTCGGGTCCGGCAGGAGCCTTCTGTGCCGCGTCGGCGCAGAGTGAATTCGGCCTCCCTCCGTCGAGGGGTTTTGCCAGACCATTTCTGGTTCACGGCCTCAATCTCATCCCCGCGACCAAAAAACCTGCCGATCGGGATCATCTTGGAAAGCGCGGAAAGCCCGCCCACATGGTCGCCGTGGTAATGGGCTGATCACGAGGTAGTCAGTCTTTTTCAGACCGGCTTGTTGAGTGGCCGAATAGATCCGTTTGGCGTCCCGGTCATTTACCTCGAAGCCGGTATCAATCAGCATCGATTCTCGCCTGCTTGAGGACGCCCGAGCGAGTGCCCAGCTTCAGCGAACTCAACAAGACAGCGCACGCGGTAGGGAGCGCGCTAGCGCCGATGCTTTGCTCGAGCTCGAGCGCGATGCGCGACGACGCTATGTGGACGACTTTTTCGAGATCGAGCGCGAAGCCACCGACCAAGATCTGTTGGGCGAACGTCGTCTCGCCGACAAGCTGATCGCGGCGCGGGACGACTTTCTCGCCAACGCCAGCCACGACCTGCGTTCGATACTGGGTGGGCTCGCGGTCCACTCGGACCTCCTCTTCAGGTGCGCGCCCGAAGGTGTGGGTGGCGAGAACATACGGAAGTGCGTCAGCGCGAACCGGCGCCTCGTCGCGCAGATGAACCGGTTGGTCAATGACCTCATCGATGTCGCCGCCATCCACGTGGGCCAGCTCGCAGTCGTACCCGAGCAGGTCGAAGTCGCCAAGCTCCTGCGCGAAACAGTCGAAGCGTTCGGGCAAGTCGCCGCCGCCAAAGGCGTCACATTGGACACTGAGCTTCCGGAGGTTCCTCTGCACGCCAAACTCGACGAAGGGCGGATCCTCCAGGTGCTCGCGAACCTGGTTAGCAATGCGATCAAGTTCACTCCTGCAAACGGCAAGGTCTCGATTCGACTCTGGCCTTCCGCCAACGAGATCCACTTCAGCATCAGCGACACGGGAATTGGGATCTCCAAGGACGAGCTGCCAGGCGTCTTTAAGCGGTTTCGTCAGGTCCGTAAGGATCGCAGAGGCCTAGGCATCGGTTTGCACATCGCGAAAGGCATCGTCGAAGCCCACGGGGGAAGAATGTGGGCCGAGAGCGAACTCGCGGCGGGCAGCACGTTCCACTTCGCGCTGCCGGTGGAGTCGATCAGTCGCACTCAAGGGTTGCCGCCGCGACCCTCGCCGCCGACCAACGACCCGTAAATGAGACTGATGATCGCCTATCCCCTCCATCGCTGAATGGACGCAAAGAAGAACGTCTGGTCTTTAATGATCGGGCCTCCTCCTGTGCCGCCGAAATTGATTCTCGATTCTCCAGGGAGATGTGGCTCGGGCTTTCTTGTCCAGATTACTTCGGGCATTCAGAGCACTCTGATTAGACGCAACCGCCGCCGTAAGTGCGGACCGAACATCGGCCGCATTCTACGATGACGATGCTCGCAGTGCTACCGCCGCATCGCTGCGCACAAATGTGGTGTCGCCTTGTGGAAGGCTGGATTCCAAATGTAGAATCGCTTCGAGTCCGGCCGATTCCACCAGAGCTTTTAACGGTTCCAACGTCAATGCACCGGCGAGCGATGGCTTCGGAGCTTCATCAATCCGCGTTTGAAGGTCGGCTTCCGAACCGACCGGTCCATCAAAACTCAACGCCGGCGCATTCCGTCTCGCGATCGATGCCGCTGGTCCGGCGGCGAAGAATTTTTGGCGAATGAGGTCCATGGCAAAGTCGACGGAACTGGTATCCCAAAGCAGGAAGAGTCCGACTCCATCCGGAATATGCCGTTGAAGCTCGGCGGTCGCCGATTCGTGAGCCAGGATCGGCGTTTGTTCCGATCGAATCGGTACGCGATTCCTGCACATCGAGGATCCCTCCAGGGAGCCGTCCGCGCACACCAATTACATCCCTCCTATCCGGACGACGGCCCTTCACTTTCCGCAGGTGGCCGATGGTGGCTCTTACCGGACCAACTTCATCCTTGTGAATTCCACAGACACCGCAACCACAGCGACGCTGGAGTTCTTTTCAAACGACGGTACGCCACTCGCTTTGCCGGTTGGGGGAACCGCACGAACGAGTCAAACGGTGTTGCTTGCAGCCCGGAGTGTCGAGCGCCTCGTCACTGATGGAACGTCTACCGGAACAACTGTTGGCTGGGCCCGGGTGACGGCCCCGATCGGGGGCATCGATGGGTCCGCCATCTTCCAGACCGTCGTCAACGGAACAATTACGTCGGAAGCCGGCGTGTCCGCTTCGCCCGCGGCCTCGCGCTTCACTACTTACGTGGACAGCCTCGGCCCAGCAGAATCAGGGCTCGCGGTGTCCAATCCCAACAACACCAACGTTAACGTCACGTTCAATCTGCGCAATTCCTCCGGAGAAATTGTGGCCTCGACCACCCGCACCCTGACACCCTTCGCCCACTTTGCTCAGTTCTTCACGCAGCTGTTCCCCACCGGCTTTGAAGAATTCGAGGGAACGATGGAAGCCGTGACCACCGGAGGATCGGTGAGCGCCGTCGCCCTGCGTTACGACAATCCCGGTGGGACTGTTTTCGCGACGACTCCAGTCATCATCATTCCGTAGGAAACCGTGGGGAATGAGTGGTAATACCATTACATTTATCCAAACCTGAGGTGAACGTTCCATTTGTTCGAAACGTTCTCTGACAGGGCCAAGGAACAAGAAGCCGGCTTCGAAAGTGAACAAAGCAAGCATCGCCCACTTGCCGACTTTGTTCAGAACGTCTGCTCTGGTAGCTTTAACTGTGACCTGTGAGTAATCATTCGAACGAATAAGGGGAAACGCCGATGTCTAGCCAAGATCCTGATAACCTCAAGAACGAACTCGAACGACTCCGCGCGGAAAACGATCGGTTGAAGAGAGGCAGCGCAAAAGGACTGAGTCTAAAAGTCAGCGAGAAGGGCGGCGTTTCCGTTTACGGTCTCGGTCGCTTTCCGGTGACCTTGTACAAGGAGCAATGGAAGAAACTGCTCGATATGAGCGATGACATCCGTAACTTTATCGAGGTCAATGACAGTCAATTGAAATCCAAGGATTAGATCTGCAGCTAATGGCGATCAACCGACGACCAGCGCGCCGTGCTGGCTCTGACCCTCGGTCATTCCCCGGGCCTTCATCCAGTCGTAGGCTCGATCGAACAGCGTTTGATCGTAGTAGTCGACGTGTTTGTAGTGGACAAAGGCACGCAACAGCTCGTGCGGTTTCAACGCGCCCTTGGCCTGTGCGGACACGTGATGGGCGTACTTGTAGAAATCGGCGTTGATGAGATCGACGGCCTCGTTCTCTGCATCGTAGTAAGCCTTGCGCTGTTCCGGGGTTAATTCTGCCGCCACAACCTCGCCGCCCCGATAGAACGAAGCCGCGATGATGTGTGCGCCTTCCTTGAGACCGAGACTGATGAAGGGCTCCATTACCGTGACTGCCCGATAGTCGCCATTCTTGAGCCCCTCCCAGCGCTTCTGCGGCAGTCCACCCGGTTGAATGTGGATATGCTCGCCCCCAATTGCGCTTTCGAGCATTTGGATTGTCGTGTAGTGGGAGCCGGTCAGCTCCTGAACGACGACAGGAACGTCGAACATGTCGCGCGGCGTTTGCAGCTTGTCATCGAAGGTCAGGATGGCCTGCGCAGCGATCGCTGCGCGCAAGGCCGCAACCTTGCCGCCGCGCTGGCCGCGCTCCAACCGGTCGATGCTCGCCCACTCGCAGACGTTGTAGCTGTCGGCCGAGCCGCACTCGAAAAGCCCTTCCTTGAGCCGAGCAAGAACCGGCTTCTCCGCGCTGTCCTTTTCGCGATCCGCGTAGCTCGCCGAGAAGCTGACGTCTAACCCCGCCTTGGCGAACAGCCCCTCCTCGATGCCGACGATCACAGGTAAATCAAATACCGGGTTGTTGGGTGCAATTTTCACGGCGGTCCTGGTCGCGGATGTCATGGCCTATCCCTCCCGATGCAATGTCCCGCCGGTTTCGGCGGCACGTGCTCAGCCAGCATACTGCGGCCGGATTGGCTTCCGCAATTGAAAGGCGAATCAGGCGGTCCGCCGCTTCAGCCGCGAATTGCGCGAATCACGCGAATGGGCCGCACAGAATTCCTGTTATTGCAAACCGCATTAATGGCGCGCGGCCCATTCGCGTCATTCGCGCAATTCGCGGCTAAAAACCTTATCGAAAGAGGATTGAGCCTGCACGGTATAAGATGGGGCGTGAATCTTCCTGTCAACCCGCCGATCCTGCCGATGCTCGCAAAGAGGTTGGGCGAATTACCCGTGGACCGGACATGCCTCTTCGAACCGAAGTGGGATGGGTTCCGCGCGTTGGTCTTCCGCGACGGGGACGAGATCCTGATTCAGAGCCGCGACGAAAAATCGCTGAACCGCTACTTTCCCGAGTTGCTCGTGCCGCTCCAATCACAGTTGCCTGCCCGCTGTGTGCTCGACGGCGAAATCGTTATCGCGAGGAATGGTGGGCTGGACTTCCAGGCGCTGCAGCTCCGCATTCATCCAGCCGCGTCGAGGGTGAGGCTGCTGTCACAGGAAATCCCGGCATCGATCGTGTTCTTCGACCTGCTTTGCGATGGGGACCGAGATCTGCGGGGCACGCCGTTCCAAAGGCGACGCCAGGAGCTGGAATCGCTGCTCTCATCCGCGGCGCCGCCGATCCATCTGACTCCGGCAACCACTGAAGCGAGCGTGGCGGCGGATTGGTTTCGTCGCTTCGAGGGCGCGGGTCTCGACGGCGTCATCGCCAAGCCGATTTCGGGAAGCTATGAGCCTAACAAGCGCGTGATGTTCAAGGTCAAGCACGAGCGCGATTGCGATTGCGTCGTAGCGGGCTTTCGATGGCACAAGAAGGGTGAGCGCACGGCTGTCGGCTCGCTCCTGCTCGGCCTTTTCGACAACACCGGCGCGCTGCAGCACGTCGGCGTCTGCGCGAGCTTCACGCAGGTGAACCGCCGGGAGCTCGCAGAATACCTCGGCCCCTACCGCAAGGACGCCCTCGCCGCCCATCCTTGGAAGCACTGGGCCGAGGCGGGATCCGCAATCGGCGAAGCCGAGCATCGCATGCCTGGTGGCCAGAGCCGCTGGAGCCAGGGCAAGGACCTGTCCTGGGAACCGCTGCGTCCCGAGCTGGTAGTCGAAGTCGCGTACGACCATATGCAGGGCCGCCGCTTCCGTCACACGGCGCAATTTCGCAGGTGGCGCACGGACAAGAAGCCGAGCGACTGCACCTATTCCCAGCTCGAAGTCGTTCCGCCGCAGGAGCTATCGGCGATTTTTGCCAGCAGTCGCTGAGCTACAGGCGTGACATCCTTACGCGTCTTCGTTCGAGACGCGGTTCGAAACGCGCCTGTTACGCCATTCGCGGGTCGGATCGTCGTCAGGGTCGGGAGTTTCTTGCGGTGGTCGCAGCGCTTCCGGTACATGGCGCAGGTTCACTCGGATGCGGGTCCAGGTGGATGACCTGCCTCGCATGGAATCGACCAGCACGTCGTCCACGGCGAGAAGCCTGGCCACTTCGGCATGGTTGCTTTTCCATCTTTCCAGACCCGCGAGCGCGGCGTCTTTGTTGGGAGAGTTCGCGATCACCAGGAGTGGCATCTTCGTCCGCGGTGGCTTCTTCGCGGTGGACCTGGCGCGTGAGGGAGCTACGCGCGGCCCTTCGCCCTCCATCTTACGAAAGTGCGGCGGCCAGGGCGCGTCGCCGAGACCGGCGGCCTCGTCTTGTGCCGCGAGGTCGAGCAATTTTTCGAGCGAACCCGGCGCGGCTTCGATACCGGCATGCGGATCGCCGAGTTCCGCGAAGCGCTTCGGAATTGTGAGGACGGTGAAGTCGGCTGGCTTGCAGTCGGGGACCTCATGCCAGTGAAGCGGCGCGGACACGCGGGCGTCAGGAAGCGGGCGCACGGAATACGCGGAGCACGTCGTGCGATCCTTCGCATTCTGGTTGTAGTCGAGGAACACGCCGTGACGCTCTTCCTTCCACCACTTCGAGCTGGCCAGGCCAGGCGCGCGCCGCTCGACTGCACGCGACAGCGCGAGCGCCGCGCGACGTACCTCGCCGAAGGTCCAGCGCTGTTCGATCCGTACATTCACGTGCATCCCGCGTGAACCGCTGGTTTTTGGCCAGCCGCGAAGCCCTGCCTCTTCGAGCAGGAACCTCACCTCCAGGGTCACGCGGCACACGTCCGCCCAGCTGACGCCAGGGCCGGGATCGAGATCGACACGCAACTCGTCCGGGTGCTCGAGATCGCTGGAGCGTACAGGGTGCGGGTGTAGCTCAATGCAGCCCAAGTTGACGATCCAGGCGAGACCCGCCGCATCATCGACAACGACTTCTTCCGCAGTGCGGCCCGAAGGAAACGACAGCGTCACCGTTCGCAACCACGCGGGCCGCCTGGCGGGCGCACGCTTCTGGTAAAACGCCTCGCCCTCAGCACCGTCGACGAAACGCTTGAGAACGAGCGGACGATCCCGGATTCCAGCCAGAGCGCCCGGCGCAATCGACACGTAGTAGCGGATGAGATCGAGCTTCGAGAGCCTCGTCTGCCTCGAAAAATACGGCTTGTCGGGATGGGTCACTCGGACCTCGCGTCCCTCGATCGAGAGCACCTCGGCGGCTTCTTCTTTCCTCACAAAAACAGGCTAACACTGGCCACCTCAACACAAAACGGTGTCTTCTTTGTGCCTTTGGCCCTTTTCTCGTGCTTCTGCGCACTCGTCGTTTCGAGCTATTTGTTCGAGCGTTCGTTGATCGCCACTATGAAGTCTGCTGAGGCGTAATCTTCCCAGATCGTTCTCCAGGAGTCATCCTCCGGGTCTTGGAAGTCAACATAGTAAGATCCGTGCATCTCATACATGCCCGCGTCCTTAAAAGAGAACCATTTCTTGAGGCTGACTTTGTCTTCAAACACGTCTCCAGGCCTCAAGACCCGTCGGACTGCGAGCCCACCGAAATGGTAGCTAGTCCCCACGTCCTCGACCTGTTTTCCACGAGATCGAGCGCTGAATGTGTATTGATTGTCTCTGGCGGCGCGGTTACGACCGCCTTGCATAAAGGACACGGCGTTTGTGCCAACATTGGTGATCCGCAAGGTTACAATAACGTCTTCAAGTGGAGAGTGCAAAGTAACTCGAGAGCACTTTGCACTCATGGTCCATTTTGAACTTCAAACTTTTTACCTGACCCAAGCACCGTTAATTCGATCTATTTCCGACAATCCGCACGAACTGGTCCATCGGCCCGGGCTGCCCATGGATGGGTACGTGCCGGGCGACGTCAAGCTTCAACCGCTGGATGTTCTGCTGGAGAGTTCTCATGTTTGCGTTCGCGGCTGGGGCCGGTGCGCCCTGAGCGGGCGGTGTGTACAAATCGGCATTCACCAGGATCTTTTCCTTCGGGAAGTACGCGATCAGCATGCCGGCAGCGTGGTTCAGTCCTTGCACCGGGTAAAGATCGATCGTCCGCACACCATCGCTCAGGACGTACTTTTGGTTCACCGTCTCAATCGGCAGGGGTCGCCTGCCGCCCGCGAAGTACGGATAGAAAGTGGAGAATCTGTCCGGCTGTAGCGGGCGTGGGGCCGGGTTGAAGAGGACCTGCTCGTAGTACTCGCGATTCGCTTGATGGGTAACGATCGTGGCGCCTTGAGCAAGATAGGTGCGGAGCCCGCCGGAGTGATCGAAATGGTGGTGCGTATTCACGACGTAACGAATCGGTTTGTTCGGAATGAGCCGGCTCACTTCGCCGAGTACCGCGAGCGAGCGTTCCTCGTTGAGGGGCGCTTCGATTACAGTGACGAAATCGCGGAAGTCGACGGCAAGGCTGTTATGCGTGCCGCCAGCGATGAGCCAGACTCCATCCGCCAGCTTTTGCGACTCCGCGCGCACGGGCGGCGCCGTTGCTTTTTGCACTGCATCCGGCACCGTGACGGCCGGGACGCTGACATTTGGCTGGACGTTGGTCAACGTGATCTCCATAGAATTATGCGCCACGCTCAGCCGCGGGTCACCCTGGTGGATATGGAGCACGGTGGGGTGTTTCACGCCGCCGAAATCTTTGTAGTTCGTATATCGCAGCTCATAGAGCATGTCCCCGTAGACTGGATTCGCAATCCATGTTTGAACCAGCTCGAGCAGATTCTGGTCATTGAACGTCCCATTGACTCTGTACTTTCCCATCGCTGTGAATGAGACCAGCGTCGCCTTCCCGTTCTGCGTGATAGCGCCTGGCGATCCGGGCAGTGTCAAGGAGATGGCCGTCGGGTTTGCGGCCAGCGCCGCCTTGAGGAAGCCGTGCGGCGTCAGGAGGATATCGAGTTGCCGGAACTCCGCAACAGGGATACCCGCCAGATACTGACCGGGCTGGGGTACGGGATTCTGCGCGTCCATGTTCCAGGCGTAATTGCCTTTGACAACGGCCACTTGCTGTTGCTCACCCTGAAGCGGCGTGCCGCCGCCTCCGCGGGGCGGATTGTTTCCTTGTCTGCGCGTGAGCTCTTCGCGCGAGAATTTGGCGTCGTAGTCGATGGTGCGCGTGTACCGCGTCACCTCAAACCGCGGCCAGTCCTCCGCCGGACTGAAGCTCTGACCCACTGCGGAATTCCAGCCGGTCCCAGAATACTGAACTGTCTTCACATTGGCCGTCCCCATGGCCTTCACCGCGGCCTGTAAGACGCCGCGAGCGTCCTGCGCGCGCTGGGTCTCTCGCATCGCCACGATCAGGGCCAGGAGTGCAGCCGCAACATACACTTTTCGCCTCATAGGGCCTCCTTAATCTAAGTTGGAAGTTTGAAGTGCAAAGTATAAACCTAAAATCGGCAGTTGAAGGTGGCCATGTCTCGGCGATGCGGACGCGGGCTAAAGCCCGCGACTACAGGCTTAACCGAAGCGTCTTAATTGTAGTCGCGGGCTTCAGCCCGCGTTTGTACCCATCTTCATGAGAAGAAGCTGCCTTTCAGCCACGGCTGATTTAGCTGATAGGTAAGACTTGCGGAGGTTGTTGCGACGAGCGTTAGTACTGCCTCGTAACCTTGAAGGTGCCTTTTTGAGCGCCCTGTCTCAGAACGTAGCCCCGGGCGCAAGCCCGGGGAAGTATACGCTTCCGTTGTTGCCGAACGTGGGGTTGAAGCGAAGTCCCCTCCTTGGCAAAGGAGGGGTGGCTGCGCCCATTAAGAAAATATCGCGAAGCCACCATAGCGGGCGCAGACGGGGTGGTTCGTTCAAGAGAAATTGTTTTGGAGTTTGAACGAACCACCCCGTCCGCGCCTTTCATTGGAACGGGAATTTTTCTTGATGGCGCGTCCACCCCTCCTTTGCCAAGGAGGGGACTTCGCTTCAACCCCACGTTCGGCAACAACGAAATGCGTATACTTCCCCACGCAAGGAAACATCTGTATTTGCCGAACTCCCCTGCTACAAACGGGGCAATCTGGCGTTTTCAGCGACGACAAGTCTGATGAAATCGGGTAGCTCATGGAGCGAAACAATGCCTCCTGCCGGATCATCCATGGCGAGCTTTCTGGCCTCATCCGGATCGTTGATCATCAGAATGGAGTTCACGCCGACTTCTTTTGCTACCTTGAGGCCCTCTGCCGTATCGGTGAGGAACATCACATGTTCGGGTTTGAAGGATGCGTTGATGATCGCCTTCACCAGAGGCACCACTTTAATACCGCTTGCATTGTCTCGGGTCCACACTTCGGAGAAAAAGTCCTTGAGCGAAAACTTTTCCAGGAAGTGCGTGACCGCGGTGTCCGAAAGTGACGAGGCTATCAGTAACTTGATGCCCATGGCCTTGAGTTCAGAGAGCGCCGGTACGACATCTTCATACAGATGCGCACCATCAACGGCCTGAAGCTCGAGACTCTCCGCAAATGCCTTCTCTGAGGTATCCAGATTCCTGTGGGAATACTCGATCAGGTTGAGCAGATGCCAGAATGATCGGCTGGCGGATTTACTTGCCTTTTTTCTCCGGTCGAACAGTCTTACTGCGATTTCATTAAATTCTTCTGAAGGAAATTCGGCCAGGCAACCCACAGGCTCGAACAATATCCCTTCAATTAATTGCATGGGTCATCGATAGTGGGGAACCTAGGCGGCCGCATTTAGCCTCACCAGCCCGGAAACGAGAAGGCCCTTGGCCATATCGATTTTCGTCGCATTGTATTTGAGCGGTGCTGCATTCGTCAGAGCGACGGGAACCGCCTGATTAGCCAAATCCGTGCTGAGTGTTTTTCCTTTGAGGAAGTTCTCCACTGCCGTTTCGCGCAGAGGCTTTCCCGATATCCCGCCGAATACGACTCTCGCGTCCTCGATGGTTTTATCCCGAAGCTGGAGAGTTATCGCCAGCGACGCCATGGCGAAATCCCAGACACCCCTTGGCCGCAGCTTCTCGAACGAAGCCCGCAATCCAGGCTTTGGCGGCGGTATGACGACTTCGGTGAGGATCTCGTTGAAGCGGACGACATGGGATTGGATTCTTCCATCCACCATCATGTCGCCAGGCACTAGCTGCTCGACCGTCAGTTCCTTCATTCCGAACGGAGTTGCCAGCTTCACCTTCGCATTGTACGGAATCAGCGCAGTCGCCGCATCACCCGGATAGACGGCGTAGCATAGCCGTCCTCCCATGGCGGAGTGGTAATAGCTGTTATCGCCGATAGCGCCATAGCAGATGTATCCGCCATTTCTCCAGCAGGCATATCCTCCGCGCAGATACTGGCACCAGACTTCCTGCAAGATGTCTCCACCTAATGTCGATGCGTTCCGCAACTCCGGTGAAGAAATCATCCGGACGGCCTCAACCAGCATCGGATACTTCTTGGCCAACAGCTCGGACTCGGCCAGTTCGGCGATTTTCGTCAGCGCGCCGATCTGTACGCCACCCTGTGCGTCTTCTTTGATGTACCGGAGATTGTTTATCTTTTTAATATCGACCAAATAGGTCGGCGCCTGCTTCAGCCGATTCTTTAACCGGATCAGCAAATCTGTTCCGCCGGCATAGACTCCAGCTTCGGTTCCATGCAGAGACAGCACTTGTATCGCCTCTTCGATGCTTGTGGGACGGTAGATGGAAATCTTTTTCATGTTCAGGCCCTCCCGATTAGGCCCTTCGCCTTCAGACCAGCCATTATTTTTTCTTTGGTGATCGGATGCTCCCGTATCCGCACTCCACACGCATTGTAGATTGCATTCGCGAGAGCTCCCGGGGGGGCTCCGATAGCCGTCTCCGCGAATCCCTTGGTTCCAAAGAACCATCGTGGCTCAAGACTATTCACGAATACCTGAGTCTGTTCGGGGACATCCATGATTGTGGGAAGCCGATACGACAAGTAACCGACGCTGTAGTGACGCGTGCCTGGAAATTCCCGATCCCACGGAATCGCCTCAGTCGCAACTTGAGTGCTCTGGACCAGCGACCCATTCATATCGGCCTCAGCCAACAGCGGGTTGATGACATTACCCGTATCGTGGCAATAGGCCGCCCGTATATAACGCCAATTACCCGTCCATGTATCCACCTCAACCTCTGCAAAGCACGCCCCAATGCCTCTGTTCATGGCTCTTCCTATGGCTCCAGGATGACAGCAGCTCGCTTCCTGGCGTATGACGCCACCCGGGTTCGCCTTCGCCAAAGCGGCAAAGGTTGTTTTCTTTCGGGGATCTTCTGTCGATGAGATGACTCCGTCTTTGATGTGAAGCTTGGCGGCATCCACCTTCAAAACATCGGATGCCCGTTTCAGAAGATCCTGCCGGAGCCTGTCCGCTGCTTTGCAGAGGGCTCCGCCTTGCAACTGCGTCGTTAAGCCGCTATTCCAACCCGGGGCTGGTGGCGCAAGAGCCGAGTCGCCCCAGGTCACACGCATGTGAGCGAGACTGGTGAATCCCAACATTTCGGCGACTTGTCCAGACATCGCCGTGGCATGATTGGTACCGCTGTCGGGCTGCGCGAAGTACAGGACGATGTTGCCCTCGGCATTCAACTCCAGCTCAGCCTGGTAAACGTCGGCGCCGCCGCGCTTCACCACTCTTTCGAATCCAATTTCGCCGTCGTGGTAACCCAGGCGTCCAGCGTGGTGTTGGGACATCGCCACTCCGAAGCCCCGCTTGAACCTTCCGGGATTGCCGCCGGGGGCGGGGTTCCGTTTCTCCCATCCAATGGCCTTCGCTCCTTCCTGAAGCACTTCGACAGAAGCGTACGAATCGTAGATGAGTGTTCCGTTCTCACTCTCAGGCATGGGGATTACGGTCGGTCCGCCCTGTTCGTGGGAGACTTTCGTCCCCGGCTTTTGAACATTCAGCAACCTGAACTGGACCGGATCCATCCCGACCGCTTCGGCCATCTCATCCATCATCTGTTCCCAGCCCCATTTGAACTCCTGCTGCATGTTGCTTCGGGATGGGCCTGTGGTCATCGAATTGGTCCGGTAATCCGAGCCTATTTCCTTCCAGTTTGGAACAACGTGGAGGTAAAGCTCGGAGCGTCCTCCGCTTCCGCCTCCTCCGCTTCTCTCACCGGTGTTGACATGGAACTCACGTTGGCATGCGGTGATTCGGCCGTCTTTCTTTGCTCCCACTTTGAACTTCTGAATGTTCTCCGGCTTCACCTGCATGTGGGCCAGCTCCTGGTCCTTTTGCAGGGTTAACTTGACGGGCCTGCCCGCCATTTTGGCGATGTAGGCCACCCAGGGATAAAACTTCTCGGATGCTTGTCTCACCCCGCCGAAGGTGCCGCCGTTCCACTTGTTGATGAATCGGACATTCGCCGGATCGATGCCGAGGCCTCTGGCTATAAGAGTTCGTGCCGGATAGATGGCCTGGCCCATACCCCACACTGTCACTTTGTCGCCGTCCCACTTGGCGACGCTGCCGCAAGGTTGCAATGGAGCGACTACGCCTCCCGTGTAGTAATACGTAAATTCCTTGATGATGTCCGCTTCTCGAAACCCCTTCTCGACGTCACCATATTGGGCAATCGAAGTCGTGGCATTCCCGGCTCTTTGTCCTCGTGCTTGTCCTCCCTGTCCTCGTTGTCCTCCTCCTGCTCCAGTTCCTGGGTCTTCTGCTTCTCTTTGTGCTCTTCCTCGACTCAGGTCTGGAGCGTTCGGCGACATGATCTGCGCGAGAGTCGATGCGAAAGGAAGGACCTCGTACTCGACTTCGATCGCCTCCACGGCATCCTCGGCAAGATCCTCGGTCTCCGCAGCAACGATGGCAACGACGTCACCCTGGAAGAAGAGTTCTGGGGGCAAGGGATAGGTCTTCGGGGCTTTCTCGGGTGTAAGTATGTATGCGACGCCCGGCATCTTCTCCGCCTTGGAAGCATCCAACCTCCGAACTCTGGCGTGGGGATGAGGGCTGGTGAGGAGCTTTGCAAACAGCATATTCGGAAACCACACTCTGGTGGCATACTCGGCCTTGCCGGTAAAACGCGGTATCGCGACTTCCGGCATCGGCGGATTCGGCTTTCCAACCACGTTGAGATTCTCTGGAGGGTAGCCCTGCCACTTCTTGGTTACGATCTTGTCATCACCTTCTACCAGCGTATCGCCCGGCAGATGTCCACCGCCGGTTGAGAAGTTCCGCACCATGGGTTGATTGACGATAATCGCCGAATGCAGATGGGGCTCGATTTTCCTCTTCGGCGTCTTCGGTTTTTCATTTTGACTCATCTCTTTACTCGCTTCGCCCGTTCTTGAGGCTGCGCGCTATCGCGCTTGCGCTTCGCGTCGGGCTCGCATTCGCAGCCGCTCATGCGATCTCCGCCTCTCCTCGCAACACGGCACCGGTATCCATTACCGTGCGTACGATCGCTGAATAGGCTGCGCATCGGCAGATATGTCCGGCCAATGCGGACTTGACTTGATCCTCCGACGGATTGAGGTTCTTATCCAACAGAGCCTTCGCCGTCACGGACCAACCCGCTGTGCAGAAACCACAGTCGGCGGCCACGTACAAGTACCCGATCTTCTGCAATGGGTGCAGGTTCTTCTCGTCGCCCAATCCCTCGATCGTAAAGATTTTCTTTCCTGCAGCTTCCATTGCCAATGTATGGCAGGAGTAGAATGGCGTCCCATCGATCAGTACACTGCATGCGCCACAACTGGCCCGATTGCAGCTTCTGGTCGTTCCCGTCAGGCCCAGTTTGACCGCAATGACTTCCCACAATGTTGTTCTGGCTTCATATTCCGCGACGAGAGGCTTTCCATTGATGATGAAGGTGGCTTTTTCCCTCGTCATCGGCGTGGGCAGCGCCAGAGGAGAAACGACTGCAGCAAAAACTGCTTCGCCGCCAATAGCTGTCAGGGCGATACCCGATCCGGCAGCCTTTAGGAAATTCCGACGAGAATAATTCATCTTCAAGCCTCCTGGACACGATCCCCGCGAGGAATGTGGTGAGGTTATTTATTGCAAATCGTGAGTTATCACGCACATTAGCAAGATTTAACGCCGTGTGTCAACGATTGTGCCGAAACGAAAATCTTGCTTGGCCGCGAATTACGCGAACGACGCGAACAGGCGCGTAAAAGAATCCATTGATGCGCCCGTTCGCGTCGTTCGCGTAATTCGCGGCTAAAAAAACTAAGTTCGATTCGTCTACAGATCTTCAAAGCGGACCACTTGAAGACCACACTCGGCTGCAAACTTCACGACTTCTTCGTCGTTCGCGTATAGGACGCTGGCGCCATAAACTTTAGCAATGGCCACGATCTGCCGATCGAACTTCAGAATGTTCTTCGTAACGTTCTCTCTCAATAGTTGTGCAAGTTCGAACGCCGCTTTGTCATCGAATGGGCGAATCTGAAAACATGCACATTTCCTGATGTGTTCGACGTAGGCCTGACCCGCCCGTGGATGATGCGTCAACACCTGTGCCAATGCGGGCGTGGGGATAATGACCTTTGCTCTCTCGCCGTCGAGATCATTGATTAAATTTGCTATCCATGCCGGTCCGTTCTGAATCGAGGATTGCGTACCCTTGTCCAAGAATGCCGCGAGAAAGGATGCATCGACCGCTACGGTTTTCCTCACAGCTCCAGTTCCTCTAATTCAGAAAGAGCCCTAGCAAGCGTCTTGTCTTCTAACGGCACGAACTCTTCGATGAAGAATCGCTGCAGCTCCCAACCGGTAGCCTCATGTCGGACCCAACTCGCCGTTCCAAACGCTCTGATGGGTGGTCCATTCAAAGACGACTCGAGCTTCCTCGCCATTTGAACGCTCGTCGTACACCTATGAAGGGTTCCTTCTTCGCGGAGATGCACGGACACGGGCTCATCTTCGCCGCCGACATGAATCAATTCGCCGTCCACGTAATCGGGCTGATTTATTGGATTCATCTCTTGCATAGGTCTCATTATGCAGAAAATGCAGGATCGCCTGTAGAGGTTGACATCATTGCAGCCCGCCAAAGGGAACGATCCCATCATGACGTGATTCCGGGGGGAGCGCGCAATCATAGACCGCGCCTGCAGTTCATTTCAAACTTGACGGTTTCCCGTTGCCGCGATTAAATGCGAGCATACTCTTTTCAGATCGATTGCAATAAAAGGGGGTACTAGATGAGAACTTGGCGGAGGTCGGCAAACGCGGTGTTGACGATGGTCGTGGTACTCACGGTCCTTGGCGGTGTGGTTTCAGCCCACCACGGACGCGCGGGCTACAGCAATCAGACAAGTACTGTGAAGGGCACTGTTACGTCCGTAGAATGGAAGAACCCACACGTCTTTATTAACTTCGACGTAACGGACGATAAAGGGACCATCGTGCATTGGGTTGGCGAACTATCCTCTCCATCCACCATGCTGGCTGCGGGTATGAGTAGAACCACGCTCAAACCCGGAGATGAAATTGTGGTTAAAGGTAAGGGAGGGCAGAACGGCACGCCTGTGACCCTTATCGACTCGATCACGAAAGATGGCAAGCC
>Ga0137378_10001967_pt1 | contig 17557 bp, 14 predicted proteins | sample SagtaG_21_FD_104813 | JGI IMG/M metagenome (GOLD analysis project Ga0137378, IMG submission 104813) | Vadose zone soil microbial communities from Sagehorn Ranch, Mendocino, California, USA - Sage2_L_60_16 metaG | ecosystem: Environmental > Terrestrial > Soil > Vadose zone | place: USA... | reverse complement strand
GTTCTGCCGAAGCCACGGACTTCGTAGTTAAAGTCTGTGTGTGCGCGCCGAGTTTCTGCTTCGTTACGGAGCCTTCTAATAATCACCTCGCCTGGATACCTTTCTTCATAATCGACACCTCGGGCCCCGATAAAAAATTGACGCTCTTCTTTAGGAAGTCGCAGCAGGCTGCTCCAGATGGCTTGAACCGGACGCCAGCTTTTGAGCAACTGGGCAGCAGCGGGTTTAGACCCGGACATGAGTTGATCCGGGATCATCATAACGAACGAGTCTGTGCCCACAAAGTCCCGTGCCTGCAGTACAGCATCTCCCAATCCGAGTTGATGTCTTTGAAACGCGAAGATAAGTTCGCAGTTAGCGAGTAAGGCCTTGAGTTCATCAACATTTTCCTCCTGTGCGCATCCAGCAACATTCTTCAGACTGAAATAATCCCGGATAATCTCCTTTCCCTGACGAATCACGATACAGATTTGTTTAAGGCCCGAGGCTACTGCTTCTTCAACGACATGTTGCAGCATTGGTTTGCCTCCGACCGGCAGCATCTCTTTCGGAATGCATTTGGTCAGAGAGAGCATTCTAGAGCCAAGGCCCGCGGCCGGAATTACCGCCTTCTCGATCGGGTGCTGGTAATCGATGACCTCATTCACTGCATGGCCTCCAGCCACTTAAGCAGTGAAGTGAAGCGCAGACAGTCCGCGTTTGGATAACTGGAGCTTCTATCAATGAGCACCGGCGTGAGTCCCACAGCTCGCGGACCGAGGACGTCCGCTCGATACTCGTTTCCCACGTACAGAATCGGTTGCCTGGCGTCCAATAATGAAAGCCGCTGAAGTGCTAACCGAAAGATGGCCGGATCTGGTTTCTCGGCTCCAGCCTCCCGGGACGACACAATACTTAAGAAGAATTGCCTGACGCCGAGTTGTTCGACTAATGATGAAAGGTTCGAGTCCCAGTTTGCTACCAGCGCCATCGGAACGCCGCTATCGTTCAAACGACTAAGGACAGGAAGGACATCTTCAATCAATTTCCAACTCTTTTCCTGCCTGAAACGTGCGGCCAACGCAGGCACGAGTTCTGCTACATGACTGGAAATGCCCAGCGCCTCGCAGAGTTGCTCGTTATAATGCTGGTAGAAACCATCGTGGTCGTTGACGTGCACCGAAGAATACTTATTGTGGAAATCAACGATCTGATAAGCACGCCGCACAGACTTAATGTCCAGGTCCAATCCCACGGAGCATGCAGCTTTAATGAATATTTCCTCTTTGGAGGGTGCGAGTGTCGCCAGCGTTTCTCCAAAATCAAAGAAAACGGCTGCGATAGCACTCAGCTTTACCTCCGCGACGTCAGATTGCAAGTTCGACACTCCAATTCCACGGCTTTGTAAATTCGGGAATATTCAGATTAACACTGGTCTAACAACGGAACTCTGTGTTCCGTGGAATCCTTACCCAGTCCTCGCACGACCTCTAAATAGTCAAAATTCTTAAAAGTGAATTCGTGCTCTCCGGGAGCAGAAAAAGTCACCACGGGATGTCGGCGGCCGCGCAAAGTCGCGACGAATTTTTCCAGCTCCTCCGCCAAAAGCAACGTGTCTTGTTCCCTATAGAAAAAAACAAATGGGAGACCCGGTCTATATCGGTCTGAAACCTGCCCGGGGCTTCTTTGCTGCAACAACAGTGTGTCGCCGTTAACGGAAGTCTGCAAAGTTTTTCTGACTCGATCATTGGACGACCGGGCAACGATAGGCGACAAGCTGGCGCCCGGTATGAGCGCGATTACGCCTAAGATTGACTCGCGAAGATCTTCGGGTAATAGACCTGCCAAAGCCAGGGCTTGAGTTCCCCCCATCGACACCCCGATCAAGTAGTAGCCTTTAACTTCTCTCGAGTAGTTTCTAATGACTTGCTCGGCATCAGCAAGAAACGCCGTCGAAACCCAGGCGGGGCCGCGACCTCCCATCGCAACGACCGTAGCATTCAAGCGCTTAACAAGATCCCGGACAACAACGCCATCCCCGCAGTCGCCATCCATGCCATGAAAAAAGAAAAAAAGTTTTTCCGATTTCTTTCCCGCCGGTTGCAAAACCAGAACGCTTTGCATCGTTTGGTCGAAGTCTGATTGGTAGCGTAACAATTGACCCTCGATGGACGGATCTCTTATTAACTCGGTGAGATGGTAATAGCGGTTCAGGTGGATTACTTTTTCCGACGTGTGAGTGGTCATGCAAGATTGTTATAAGACGCGGGTTGCACAATTCCAGGTATCGCATACGTGCCTGGCCTTGACTGTTTATCGGCCAGATAATCTTCATACCAAAGCTGAAAGACGAGTAGGGTCCAAATCTTGAACGTTAACGTGTCATCGCCCTGCCTGAAAGCAGCGATCAGCGAAGCAATGCGTTGGTATTTAAAGAAGCCGTGAAGAGAGAGCCGTTCAGGCGAAAGCACCTCGTCGAGTAAGCCCGACATGCCTTCGCGCAGCCAGGTATTTTTCGGTAACACAAAACCTTCTTTCGGGCGCTCCAAAATCTCACTCGTGACATAGCGAGCGGCCACGCGCCGCAAGATATACTTAAGCTTTCCTTGTCTAATTTTAAGCGAACCGGGAATTGAGCATGCCAATTCAGCCAGACGATAATCGAGAAACGGCGTGCGCACCTCCATTGAGTGGGCCATCGAGAGCATGTCGTTGAAATAGAGAATCTCATTCGGCAGCAGGGTATTGATATCGAGATAGAGCATTCGGTTCAACTCATCGGCCCGGGGATCACTACGCTGATAAATATCTTTCAGGAAAGTTGTTGTCGAATAAGGCATCAGAAGTTGACGACCACATTCGGTCAATAGCTCCTCTTTTTCGTGCTGCATGAAAGCGCCGTAAGCCAGTCTCCACTCCCACGGCGGATATTGTGTCAGACTCGAAACGAAATCCTCCCGCCCTTTGAAAAAGCTCAGGTCGACGTCGCCTAACGAACGTCCTTGTCCGGAAGCGCGTCGCATCTCCGCAATCGGCCAGACCAGCCGATGGTGTCCGTAAGAGCCGAACATGTCATCCGCGCCATCACCGGAAAGCGCCACGGTCACGAACTGCTTCATAAAACGGGAGAGCCAGAATGAAGAAATAACACCGGCGAAAGGCTGATCCAGGTGCCGGATGACCGCGGGCAACTCGTTCTGCAAGTCAGCCGAGCTCATCATGCACTCGTGATGCTCAGTCGCGTATCGCTCAGCTACCTGGCGGGCATAATACGCGTCTCGTTTATGCTCGGGAGAATCAGCGAACGTGAGCGTGAAAGTTTTGACTGCCGACGCTGAGCACTCGCTGGTGATCGCGACGACGGCCGAAGAATCAATTCCGCCAGAAAGATAGGCGCCGTAGCTGACGTCTGAGCGGAGCCGAAGACGAACCGCATCGCGCAGCAATTCATCGATGCGATCCACCAGGGTATCCTCGTCATCGTCAGTCCACTTGATCGCAGTTGGAAGTTCGTACCATCGCGAAACCTCGGCGCCTTGGCCGCGGTTCCAGCTAAGCATCTCTCCGGGCCGGAGGGCTCGAATGTCGCGATAGATTGTGTAAGGCGCGGGAACATTGCGCAGCGAAAAATAGTGAGAAAGCGCTTCGTGATCCAGCTCGCGGCTGACCGCCGGATGACAAAGAACGGTCTTGATCTCGGAACCGAAGATCACCTGTCCTGAGAGTGTCGAATAAAAAAGCGGCTTTACGCCGAAGCGGTCGCGATAGAGGACCAGTCGCTGCTTCCGAGAGTCCCAGATGGCGATTGCGAACATACCATTGAGCTTGTGCGCGAAAGAGAGTCCGTATTCTTCATACGCGTGCACAATGGTTTCAGTATCGCTGGAAGTCTTAAAGCGATAACCCTTTTCCTCCAGCTCGCTGCGCAACTCGATGTAGTTGAAAATCTCGCCGTTGAAGATTACCCAGACAGTTCCTTCCTCGTTCGAGATTGGTTGATGGCCACCGCTCAGATCGATAATAGAGAGGCGCACCATTCCCAATTGGACCTGCTCATCGCTGTATTCGCCGTCGTCGTCCGGTCCGCGGTGTCGGATGCCGTCGAGCATCCTCGGTACTAATCCGTCGATTTTGGCGCCGCTATAACCGGCTATTCCACACATTCTTTTTCTCGAAGCGAAAACTCTTGTTTTAAAAATCTTATGGGCGCCAGGAGGCGATAGCCTCTCTGCCTTTATCCGGAAAAACTTTGGCTGGCACACCCAGAGCCATGCTGCCTTCAGGCATGTCACAGGTCAGGACCGCATGCGCACCCACGATGCAACTGTCGCCAATGCTCAAATCGCCGAGCACGGCCGCCCCCGCGAAAAAATAACACTTGTTTCCGACCTTGGGAAATTTGCGGATGGTCTCCGGGTGCCAGCTCCTTACGCCGAACGTCACGCCCTGAAAGAGGGTTGCCTCCGAACCGATCACTGTCCCTCGGCCAACAACAATTCCGACTGGGTGGGCAATGAAGAGTGCCGGTCCGATTTCGGCGTTGAATTCTATATCGGCGCCGGTGAGGGCCAGACTCAACCGTGAGAGAAACCAGGGCGGATAGATCCAGCCGCGTTGAAAAAGCCAGTGGCTGATCCGGTAAAGCAACACGGCTTGAAAACCGGCCTTGAACAAAATGCTCTCCCAGAAAACGCGTTGCGCAGAGAAAGGCTGCCCGCGCAAGACAAAGGTCTGAGTGAATCGCGACAGATCACTCTTGATTAACTCCCGCAGAGTCATTTGATTCAGGGCGCTAATCCGTCCCTCGGGGCCATCATGCCAGGGCATTTTCAATAATGGTTTGAAACCCGGAGTGGCGCGCGCGTCCTTCGCGCAGGCCCTGAAAGCTCGCATGCGGAATACAGACTTCGTTCCAGTAACGCAGCACGACGGCTTTTCGCAATGGCGGCTGCGTGACTTCGATGCCCAGGCGCAGAAGATCGAAAATCATTTCGCAGTCATTGAATCCGTACAAGTAGCGAATACCGCTCGTTCCAGAGAACCTCGCGTTGATCTCAAAAACGTAAATCTGATCGTTCAGCAAACGGAACTGGAGGTTACAAGGGCCGATGGCGCCTAACGCCTCGACAATTCGCACGACCTGGCGGTTGATTTTGTCATCCTCTATCAGTTCTGTCCGATAGGTAGTTCCCTGAATCAAATCACGATGCAGCACAATCAGCGCGCGGACTTTTCTCTCAGGGCCAGAGAGCGTCGCCGCAGTATACTCGGAACTTTCATCGGGCAGATATTGTTGCACGATGAGGTCCGGCACCAGAGTAACCGCAGCCTCAATCTCTTTGCGCGAGTTAATTAGAAAAACGTTACGGGAACTGAAGCCAACACGCGGCTTGGCGATGAGCGGAAACCCGTGATGCTCGATCAATCGTTCGACGGCTTCAGCATCTGTGGCTGGCGCGGTGCCGGGATATGGAAACCCGGCCTCGCGCAGAAAGTCCACCGTCTTTAATTTATCGGAGCCGGTGCGAATTACTTCGAAGGGGTTGACAAAGATGCTTGCCCCTGAGTCTCGCTCCAATTCGTCTTTATTGCTGCTAAAAAACTCGAGCTCGGTCGGCGAGCAAACATAAACCGCCTCCGGATTCTCTTTCTCCGCAATCGCTCCCAGCGCGCCCGGAAATTCGGGATCGGTAGTTCGGGGGACTTGATAGTAGGCATCGACCAGCGAAAACCCCGCGGAAAGAGGCTCCATATCGATTCCGACGGTATAAAAGTGCCGCTCACTCGCGCGTAACGATTTGAGCACGCCCTGACCGACATTGCCACCGATGCCGGTAATCAAAACTCGGTGGCTAGTCATTATCCCCCGTATCCGTCAGTGATTTCCTTCGCGCCATGAAAGACCTACGCACATGAACTAATCAGACCTTGAGATGGCTCGGTTTCTCCATATCGACATCCGCAAAGGTCCATCGATGGTCGAACAATTCTTCGAGAGTTCCCTGGAGAGGCTTCGACTGCCAGTCGCGGCAGGCGCGACAGAAGTCTGGTAGCTCATCAAACCTTGACTGAAGTTGCAGGTTTTGCCACTTTCGGTAAACAGTCTGCCAAACCTGCCGGATTGATTGCTGTTTGATATCACCGGCAGGCAGGCGATTATTCCAATCGCAAATACAATAGGGAACCAGCCCGTTGAAATAGATTGGCAAGCTGTCAAAAATCCACGGACAGGGATAACGACCTTGTTGCGTATGGAAATGTTCGGGCAACGTTCCTATCCAGGTGAGTTTGGGGCGAACAAAAATCGACACGTCCTTGTCGGCCCAATATTTCTTGAAGTCTTCCAGTTCATGTTCGTTCTCTTCATAAACACCGAACTGCACGGTGACCTTGAGCCGTTCAGGTTTATGCCCTAGCAGATAGTCGATGTTGCTTATCAGTTTATTGTAGTCTCCGCGGAGGCGAACCTGCGCATAGGTTTCAGCCGTGGCCGCATCGAGGCCTATATAAATCTCATCCAGGCCCGAGTCGATTAGCTGGTCCGCCATTTCCGGCTTCAGTAGATTCCCATTGCTGTTAATGATGGTCGTCTCTATGCCTTTGTTTTTGGCCAGACGAATGCGCTGCCACAACTGTCTTGATATAGTCGGTTCGCCGAAATAGCAGAACCAAAGTCGCGTTTTCGGGTTAACCGAAACTACTTCCTCGATGATCTTTTCCGCCAGCCACTGTTCCATCTGGCCGATCTTCAGCAATCCTTTTTTCAAGGATTCTTCCCGCGCGCACATCTTGCAACGTAACTGACAAGCGCTGGTCGTCTCCATCAAAACCTGATGGGGGAAGTAAGGATTTACACGTGAGTCGTAAGACAGCACCGGCTTGTTGGTCATGATTCTTTCTCCCTGGATACCTGCATTACAGTTCACTGAACACCGGACTCAGTTTAACTTGAGACTGAGGTTGATCATTCATATTTTCAGGGCGGAGCCGCAACTGAGTCCCGGATCATCTCCTGCTGCAAATGTCGAAGGCCTTCTTCGAGTTGGAGTCGCGGCTGGAAATCAAGTTCACGTCTGGCTTTGCTGATATCGAGCTTTATGCCATGATCATTCTCCATATTTTGCGGCCGGTACACGAGCCGCGACTCGCCGTTAGCGAATATAGCGTTTACAGCCTGAGCCAGTTCGGTCATGTTCACGGCAGTTCCGGTCCCTATATTGTAGGCTCCATGCGCTTGTTTTTGGAATGCTAAAAGAACTGCCCGAGCGGCGTCTTCGCAATGAAGAAAATCCTGGGTCCTGGTCCCGTCACCGAAGATAAGTAAGTCCTGTTTTTGTATCGCCCGCTTAACCATCATTGGCAAAACCGTGCCCTGGTACTGTCCGGATGCGTAAAGCGAGCTCAGCCGCAGGGAGACCATGCGCACGTTCCTTGTTTCCAGGCAGCCAAGGAGTTGTTCGCCGGCCAGTTTGGCGACTCCATATAGCGTTGCCGGCTGCTTCGGAGAGTCTTCGCTCAGAGTTTGAGCGGTCGGGGCGTAGACAGAAACGGAAGAGCTGTAAATCACTTGTGCCAGGCGCGGCCAACGCTGGCTGTGCTCGATCAGATAAGCCGTTGGCAGCAGATTATCGGTTACAACGCTTGCCTTATACTTGTCTTCCGCTTTCCAGGGGATGACGGCCGCGAGGTGGAAGACGTGCGTGATCGTCGTGGGTAAAAGCGCCCAAAGATTTTCGTCGCGCAGGTCTGCGATAATCGTCCTTATCTGAGCGCTGCTATCAGCCCGCTGCTTTTCCTTCCGGGCTACGACGAGGATCTCGCCGCCGGGATTATTCTCCGCCAGCAGCGGCAAAACGCGTGAGCCTAAAAGTCCGTGTCCGCCCGTGACCAGAATTACCGCCGGTTGAAGAGACTGGGAATATTCCATACGCGGTCGGTATCCGATTTAACTATGTAGAGGTGCGTAGCTGCCGGGACGGGCGGCCTCATGTAAAGGTGAAGCTGCATGCGCCGCGTGGACGCTGACCTGCTTGTTCAAAACGTGTTCGACGACGGTTCCGGCAGCTGGATCGACGACGTACTCTGCCACGGGAACAAAATCGAAACTCGTCTCCGTCTTGTCAATGAAGATGTACTCAAAGACCAGTACGCAATCGTCGGGACAGGGAATAGTGCGCGCGTAACGTAGCAGTCTCTCGGTGAATAATCCGTGATTGCTCGGATAATATTTTAGCGTCGTGAAGAGGCAAGTCAGCGTAATGGACTCTCCCACGTGGCTGAAGCGAAGACTGCCGGCGCGCCATCCGTAACGCGAGATCAAAGTGCGCTCGCCGCCCGCGCGCGGTTGACTATAGACATTGGGGAAAAAGTTAATCAGATCGATTGTAAATACCCGCCACATAATGATCCCGAAAAAGTTGGTGTACATCTCGAGTATTTGTTGAAACGGTTGCGGGAAGCGCTTGCGCGCAAAAAAATTGTAGTAGATCCCAAAATAAGCAAGGGGCAGCAGGAAGAGATAGATCCAAAGTGCGATGGTCAGCGCCTGGTTAGCCACCGCCAGCACGGGTCCGGCCAGATTGACTGCGGGCGGCGCCGATGTAACCACCAGAGCGGCCAGGTTGTCGCCAAAACTGCCGGGATGAAAGAAGAGCACGCCGCACAGCATGACCATTTGGCAAAGCAGCGCCAGCCGAATGTGCGTCGCGATGAAGAAAAAACTGATAATGATTAGTATCGCGCCGATGAAGCGTGTCGGTGGAATCAACATCAAAATCGCGGCCACGACTTCCGTTGACCACGCAAGCTGGTTGAGCGTCTTAATGACGAAATCGTTGGGCGATTTGTTCCTGTATGATCGCCACCAGTAACCCCACTCGGGATTGACCAGTCCGAGTTCCATGCCGTGATTACGTGGAAAGCCGGCAGTAAATTTGTAAACACCGGCCGATAACATGATCAAAGCGAAATCAACCTGAAGCACGAGCAGGGCCAGAGGTCTTACCTGCGGTGCATAGTGAAGTGTGTATTCCAGCAGAAAAACCGCCGCGGCCAGCCAGTAGGTCATGTAACCGGGCGCGCCCATTCCGCGCAAGACGCCTTTCCAACGCATGTGCACGAAGAAATAGCGGCACAGAAGCAGATTGATTAAGGCCGCCAGCACGGTCCAGCGCCCGAACGTCAGCAGCGCGGCGCAAATGAACCACGTCGCCATCACGATCGGATTCACAAAAGGGTTTTGAACGATGTCAACGTCCCACGATGATTGAGCGTATCCCTTCCACCGCTCACTCATAAAAAATCTTCTGCTGTGTGGCAAGAGCAGGATCAGGTGCGCGAACAGAAGAATCCCGTAAACCAAGCGGAAGAACGACTGTGCATTGAGACTTAGCTGCGGGTAAAAACCGTCAGGAGATGCTATCAATGGAGACATGACTGCGGCGGCTTTCCTCGGGTCGGGTTCATGCTTCAGCCGTGGTGCTGGGGTGGAAGGTCGCAGACATTCGACTCGCAACCAAATTTACTACGGTTCCGAGCAACCCAGGCGTAAACGCGTGGGCCAAGGATCCCGGCGCCCGGAAAGTAGAAAACTGGAATTAATATCCACATCAGAGGGCTGCACCAGATCAACCGCCGAAAAGAAAAGAAACCTTCATAGATTGGCTCGCCCTCGGCCACAGCGTACATCGCATCAGAAACATTTGCTCCGCGCAGTTCCGGGAACCGGTGGAAGGTCTCCGGCTGGTGTGAATCATGGAATCGGAACGAACGGTATATATCCAGCGCCCTGACAATCCGGAGCGAGCGAATACAAAATCCGCATTGACCGTCATAAATGATGTTAACCGTCTCGAATGTCATTACCGCTGAGATAATTCTAGAGCTTAAGTCGGCAAAGCACCACTTAGCCTGCCTGAGGCGAGAGGTCGCCGGTGGGTAAGTGTGCAATCAGAAACAAATACCAGGCGTAGTCCTGTAATTCTTGCGTCAACTGTCTGAGCCCTTCCATGATCTTGAGAACATCATATTTCTCGCCCAGATACATCATTTGCTCGGTTGAAAGAATTTTCAAGAAGACGCCTTCAACCTTCACAACTTCATACCCTGCCTCAAGAAACAGGGCGCGCCATTTGTAACGATCGTATTGATGAATATTGAAAACTTCCCGGTCTCTTTTGTTGTGGGCATCCGGCGCCAGTTCGAGCCCCATGTAAGTCCCGAGACGTCTATGGAAGGACCTGCTGTTTTGGGTGCATGCTATGACTACCCCATCTGGCTTTAACCATGCCCGCGCTTTGCGAAGAAAACCAATATCATCAGGAATGTGCTTTATCACTCCTGACATCAGCATGGTGTCGTATTTCTCCTGAGGAATGTAATCTTCGAAGAGAGTTTGAAATACGCTGACCTGCGGATTGCCGCTGAAGTCCTCGCGAGCCTTTTCCACGTGGTTAGAAGCCGCCTCGAGAATGTCTACGCAACCGCCGGCGGCTAGCAGAGCATTCGTCCAAATATTATTAATGTATCCGAGCTCGAGCATTCGGCCCGGTTTGATAAAGCGGCGGATCTCTTCGATGACCATCTTCTTATTGATGTCATCGAACTCCTGCGCCGACGTGTAGTAGTACTTATGACCGGCAGCTTCGACCGCTTTTAGCTGTTCTTCTTTCGAGATCGGCTCTGCAGCAACTTTATGAGCGTAGCTTTCCGCCATACTTTTTGCTCGAAGCGAGCCCTCCGAAGTGAGGATGAGACAGTCAGGTCTTTTGATCGGAACGGATGAACACTGGACTTGCCCAGGACGATGAACGGTTAGGCCGTTGGCTGGTAAATCTGTACCTCGACACCCAGGTCTTCACTCATCATTTCCTTGAGGTGATCTCCGGACGTGCGCAGAACTTTTAGCCATCCGTGCTCCCAATCGCGTATGCCTGCGAACCACGCAGAACATCCACGACAGGGAAAACATTCCGCCCCGCGTCCGCTCAGATGCATCGTTCGATACCAGTCGAACATTTCTCCCCGCCAGATTTCTTTGATCGAAACATCGTTTGCGTTGGGAAAAAACTCGGACGACCGGAACGAGATGTCTTGCCCGCAGAGGGAAATCCGTCCCAGGGTATCTACGTTCAATCGCTCAAAAGGCCACACGCAGGGCTGCTTCTTTTCAGTTGGTAAATCCTTGTAGAGATGTTTATCCAAAGCCTTATCGGCAGGAATGTTAGTATTGTCGTCCCAGGTCAGAAACTTCCGCGTTATTACTTCATCCACACCAATCTCGTGCAGCCAGAAGTCCACCGCCTGCTCTAATTTACCTTCGATTTCCTCCTGCCGAATAATCGAGACGACCACCCGAGTTGGAGCGATAAGTTGCTTCCGTATTTCAAGCGCTGCGCGCACGTTCGAGACTTGTCCTTCCCACCATTCTGCGGCTGACTTAGTCATGCCGCCGCGCGGCGGACGTAGCTTGGCATAGAGTTCCGCGTCGCCTGCGTCCATTGAGAACTCAATCAGATCTATGCCCGCGCGAATTACCCGCTCAAGTTTTTCCCGGTGGCTCGCCGAAGGACCAAACATGCTGCCATTGGTGTTGAGCCAAATGCGAGCGCCCTGGTCTTTGGCATACTCGATCATCTCAACCAAATGTGGGTGGAGCATTGGCTCTCCACCACCAGTACAACGCATCCAGGCGCCGTATTCACCACACTCGTCGGCAATGCTTTTCCAAAGCGGAACCGGAAATAGCTCACCCTTTCGTTCGCGGTAGAACTTACGAATCTCCGAGTTGCCATCGGTGTACGGACACATCGGGCAGCCGAAGTTGCACGGGTAGATGATCGACATGACAATCATCAGCGGGAATTCTTCCGCTCCGGCCCGAAGACCGTAGTGCTTTTGCTCCTGTGGCGCTTCCATCATGCTCACCGCTTCCGCTTAATCTCCTAATTATCGATACTTGGTTTTTAACCGCTAACTCATTTATGTGCTCGGGGGGTCCTCGCTGTCGATTTTCTCGTGACCCACAAGGCGCCAGTGCTGTTTTTGGTAGAAAACGCCATACATCGCGTCGAGCGAAGGAATCTCGGAACTTACTTCAAATGAAACCCTCTTGCGCCCGAGAAAATAAGATCGGTACTCGTAATTATGATCATAAAAAACAACGTCCATCACGTAATGGCCCGGGATCACCAGTAGCTCGGGGATTTCGATTGCTATTGCTCCAGGACCTTCCAGAGGGGGGAGTGTGACGCGCTCCAGCTTGGTGCTCGTGCCCACGCAGATAAAGTCATCTGGGCGCCGGATGGCAGCGTAGGCAATGACGTCTTTTACGGGCTCGACAGCGTCATACTCTATCATCACCGTAACCTTCTCGCCAATCTCGAATGCCTGTCTATCAACTCCGTCCGCGTCAAGTAGTTTCACGGCTTTGATTTGAATTTGTCCCATGCCGTGCGACACCTCGTCTCGTGCCTCACGGCTCCGTTCGTGCATTAGTTTCTCGTAAAGCGGTATGACAGCATCAGGCTTGCCGTCAGCTGCCAGACGGCCTTCGGAAAGCAACATCACTCTGGAGCAAATGGCCCTCACTGAAATCATGCTATGCGAAACCAGGATGACGGCTTTGGTTTGCTCTCTCATCTGACCCACCTTCTGTAGGCATTTCTGCTGGAAGGCCATGTCGCCGACCGATAGCACCTCGTCAATTATCAGAATTTCCGGTTCGAGGTGGGCGGCGACCGAGAAAGCCAAGCGCACATACATCCCGGATGAATAGAATTTGACCGGTGTATCGATAAATTTTTCGATCTCTGAAAAAGCTACGATTTCATCAAACTTGCGGGCAATTTCTGCGCGCTTCATCCCCAGAATCGCCCCATTGAGGAATGTATTCTCGCGTCCCGTTAGTTCAGGGTGGAATCCTGTGCCAACTTCCAGGAGACTCCCGGTTTTCCCGTAAAGATCCACGCGTCCGGTTGTAGGCTCGGTAATACGCGAAAGGATTTTTAGCAGCGTACTCTTGCCGGCCCCATTACGTCCCACGATTCCCACAACCTCCGTGGGTTGAATGTCAAAGCTAACGTCGGCGAGCGCCCATATCGTTCGATCTTTTTCTGTCTGGCCTCCGCTGCGCAGCGCGCGGAAGGGTGCAGCCACCGTTTCAGTCAGCGATCCGCGCAACGTCATGAAAGCCGCACGACGCGCGCCGATGCGATATTTTTTGCCGAGATTCTTAGCTCTGATGATCAAGTTCATGGGTCAGATCACATCAGCGAAACTCTTCTCCATATGCCTGAAAGCAAAGCAGGAGTAGAGCAACAGTAAGAAAGTGACCGCCGTCGAGAAGCCGAGGAGATTCCAGTTCATCCTGCTGCCAAATAGCGCTGCGCGAAACCCCTCAATAATACCGGTCATCGGATTAAGCGCGAGCACCCAGCGCCAGCGTTCCGGAAGAAGCGTCGTTGGATAGATAACTGGCGAAGCAAACATCCAGAATTGGATCATAAAAGGGACCGCATGACGGATGTCGCGATACTTGACATTCATTGCGGCCAGAAACATGCCTACGCTGAACGCCAACAACACTAGTAGCATAATTGGCACCGGAACCAGCAGTAGGCTCCCGGTGGCCCCAACTCCGTAATAAGCCATCAACGTCGCAAGAATCAGGAAAGCCAATGCGAGGTCTACCAAACCCGCCACCACCGCCGCTGCGGGAATGATTAGGCGGGGAAAGTAGATCTTGGTTATGAGTTGCGCGTTGCCTACGAGACTGTTGCTACTGTTGGTGATGGCACTGGCGAAGAATGTCCACGGCAGAAGGCCCGCACAAGCGAACAACGGATAGGGAATGCCGCCTGTTAGATGTTCAAGTCCAGCCAACCTTCCGAAAAGCAGTGTGAAGATAAGAATCATCAGCAGAGGCTGGATGATGACCCAAAGTATACCCAGCACTGTCTGCTTGTAGCGCACCTTCACGTCGCGCCAAATCATGAAATAGAGCAGTTCGCGATAGGCCCACAGTTCGCTGAGATCAGCAGGCTTCCAGGAAGTGCTGCGCTCGATAGTAATCAAAGGCTCATTCGGCAGGCCTGCAGTCGAGGGGTGCTCTGCGTCGCCGTTTGAAGTCGTTTCGATAGAGGCGCCTGATTCCAGAGCGCTCGAGCTTTCACTAGTGGTCAAACCCATTGAGTTAAAGCTTAAGAGGCTCGTGCGCGATCATCAAGCGAATTTGAGTGCGTTGTTTCGTTTGCTTGAACAAGGGGCCAGTTTAATGACAAGCATTTGGCCGGTCAAGGGCACCGCGAGCGAGCACGCATTACCAGGCCATGCTTGTCATGAAAGAAAACCTGCGACCCCTTGAGAGGTCGCAGGTAAGAGTTCTGAATCTGAACGGAGTCTATTGATCGGTAAATACGCCGGGCGCATTTGTCGGAGTGCCAATGTGGTTCTTGCCGTTAGATAATATTTGGCCTCCGGCGCTAATGGACAGTTGGTTCGACGTATTGTGAAAGGCTGTGACGTTAAAGATGCGCGCCACGCCCGATTGTCCGGTTCCTCCCGCAAATATCCCGAACTGCCTATTATTGTTCGCGTTGCTGTCCATGATCTCCATCTCGGCACCCCCTATGCTCGCCGGGAAAACGACCAGGCCGTTGAGAGTATTATTGGAAGCGGTACTGCTTCTCACCACTCCGAACGAATTGCCTTCGAATCGGATACCCTGCTGATTCAAGGAAGTATTTGAGCCTTCAACCGTAACATGGATCACCCCGGTCGAACCCGCCAGCGTACTAAGTGTGCGGATGCCGCTACCGCCGTTGTCAATAATTGAAGTGTGCCTCACTACCAGGTCGCCGCCCGGTCCGTTGAAGAGAATACCCTCGTTGACAAACCCGTGAATCATCAATTCATCCACAAACAGTTTGACTTGCCGAGTGTTGGCGCTGCTCACGTTTATGCCGCGAATCCCCGTGCGCGTGCCCAGACATGGTGAGGTGCATGACCCGGTGCCATTAATAGATAACCCGCGCAGGCGCACAGTCGCCAGCGGATCGGCGCTGGCGCTCCCGGTGATGTTGATAATGATCCCGGTTACGGTGCTGGCAAGAATTGATCCCTGGGTGTCTTCGCAATCAATGGTGATCGACTTGGTAATCGTCACCGCCCCATAACCGGCCGGATCGAGACAGTTAATCTCGCCGTTAGTCAAAGTCTTTGAGATAGCTCCTGCAAAGGTCTTGCATGGCGCGCTGCGGCTGCATGGATTGGCATCGTTGCCCACACCCGACACCCAGGTGCGAGTCGCCTGCGCCTGAGTGATTGACGTAAACGCCACCACACACGCCGCAAACATAGAAATCTGTAACAGTCTTCTCATTCTTTTCTCCCTTCGAGATCCTGAAAGAGTAAAATCAAGCAGGTATGTGAATATAGGACGACGGCTGACAGTTGATTATGGAATAGTCGAAACAGTAACAATCCTGCGTCTATTTCTCAACGGCCGCCAAGTTCCTCAGGAATCTCTGCAGCCAGAAAAATTGCGTGAACTAATCAAGACAGAGATTTTCGCATCATCGGCGAGCCCCGGTCTGTGAAAGAGAAAACGCCCTCTCTTTTCGAAAAAGAGAGGGCGTTACCTAATTAGCTATTTAACTAAGGCCTGGGACGAAACGAAAACGTATCCACCCACCGCTGCTCGACTCCGGGGGCGGCGGTGAGTGGAGGGACGTGAAGTCCATATCGCCTATTGCTGGCCAACTGGTCCAGGCAGCGTATTGCCGCCGGCGTTGTTCCTGACGTTATTGTTGCCAAACGAAGTTATCGTGCCGCTGACTCCCGTGACGTTATTAATAATTGTCGCATCCGCCAGCGAGAGCTGGGAGCCGCTGACGTTGTTGGCAGCGACGCCTTGGTTCTCAGTCAGCACTGAGCTGATTACATTCGCTTGAGCGCTCGATTCAATGTGGACTCCGTCGCCCAAGTTTCCGGAAACGTTAGAGAATCTCACCATGATTACTGCGGAGTTGTTGCCGAACACGCCGATAGAAGTGTTTCCCTGAATACGAGTGTTGTCTATGGTAACTCTGATCGGCCCGGCCCCCGCGCCCGCTGCCGCGACACCGCCGTTGTTGTCTCGGATGTAGCAATCGTTCACAAATAGTTGCGGAATCGGACTTGCCGTATTGCGCTCGTCGCTGATGCCGCGGCCGGGGCTGCCCCTGAATGCATAAATCTGGCAGTGGTCAACTACCACGAGCTTAGCTGCAAGAATCCTGATTCCATTCAGGCCGGTGCCGAGTCCATTGAAATCCAGGTTTCTCAACGCCACCACAGCGTCGGTTGGGGCGTTAATGATAATGCCGGCGGTTCCGGACACGAGGACTCCGGCGGTGTGTCCGCCGCCCTCAACGGTGATCGATTTAGTGATAGTTAGCGCCCCGAATCCAGCGTCATCAAGAGCATCGATCTCGCCGCCGGTAGCAGTTTTTGAAATAGCGCCGGCAAACGTCTTGCAAGGTGCGGTGCGGCTGCATGGGTTAGCGTCGTCGCCAACGCCGGAAACCCAGGTGCGCGACTGCGCCTGGGCGAAGGAAGCAAAAGTGAACGTGAAGATCGCGATTGCCAATGCGTTCATAGTGAACCGAAACTTACTCATTTGGAGTCTCCTTTTTTCTGTTGAAGTTTGGGATGGCCACCAGTAGAACGCGGATTCCGTCCCGGCCACTGTTGCGCCGAATAGCCCATTATTGTTGACGAGAAGCATAAAAGTTATCAAGACAGTTTAGAAATCCGAGGCAAGCTTCAAGACTTGCCCTCAGGAGGAGAAGCGTCAGTTGCCTAGCGCTTCCCCACCAGTTCCCGAGCGTGTCGGCTCACGTGCAAGGATCGTTCGTACAGGCAATTGCGTTCCGCACGTGCGCGGCCGTATTGATCCAAGCTTGGCCCACGGCCGCCGAAATATTTCCGTGGTCGATGTAATTCTGAACCGAGTTAATGAAGTCGGCCAGCTTTTGACATGCCGTACTCATGTGCCCTTGAGCAAGAGCATCTTCTGCGGCATTCAACTTAGCAATCAACCCCTGCTTCTGTGTTCCGGTGAGCGAAGAACTATTGACGCTGGTCTTCAAGTCCTCGATCGTCTGGAACACAGTCTTTACCGTCACAGTGAAGCTGCACGAAACTGGCCCATTGCCGTGCGCATCGGTAACCGAATAGGTCACTGTGGTTGTGCCGATCGGGAAGACTGAACCGCTGGCGAGCCCGGCTGTCAGGGTCGTTACTGCTCCCGGACAATTGTCTGTCCCGACAGGCGTCGTATAAGTTCCCACTGCGCCGGATGGACAGGTCGGCTCCAGCGTGAAGCTGGCCGGACAACTGATCACCGGATTCTCGACGTCGTTTACCGTGACCGTGAACGAGCAAGAGGCCTTGTGCCCACTGGTATCAGTCACCTCAAAGGTATTGGTGGTGGTTCCGACCGGGAAGGGATCGGTCAGCGGCTTGCCGTCACCGCGAGTGCCGGTCACCGTCACGCCGGGGCAGTTGTCGGTGGCGACCGGCGGCGTCAGCGGCACCT
>Ga0137378_10001966_pt1 | contig 17558 bp, 13 predicted proteins | sample SagtaG_21_FD_104813 | JGI IMG/M metagenome (GOLD analysis project Ga0137378, IMG submission 104813) | Vadose zone soil microbial communities from Sagehorn Ranch, Mendocino, California, USA - Sage2_L_60_16 metaG | ecosystem: Environmental > Terrestrial > Soil > Vadose zone | place: USA... | reverse complement strand
TCGGTTTCATGAGGGAGGGTCGGGCGGATCGGAATGATTCTCCTGCCTGCGAGAGCGGAACGCGGTCTTGCGGACGCTTCGGCCCCGCCAGACTGGGCTCGACACTCGCCAGGTCTAAACTCAGCAGCTCGGAGTAATCCGCTTCCGGCGTATTCGCGTCGTGAAAAAGTCCCTGCTCCCGGGCGTACGCCTCAACCAGCGCAATCTGCTCCTCGGATCGTCCAGTTAGCCGCAGATAAGTCAGCGTCTCGCGATCAATCGGGAAAATTCCGCAGGTCGCGCCATACTCCGGAGACATGTTACTAATGGTTGCGCGATCAGCCAGCGGCAACTCCTGCAGACCAGGCCCAAAGTATTCGACGAATTTTCCAACCACCCCGTGCTTTCGCAACATTTCCGTAATCGTCAGCACCAGATCGGTAGCCGTCGCGCCCTCGCGCAGGTGTCCAGTGAGCTTCACGCCGACGACCTGCGGGATCAGCATGGAAACCGCCTGTCCCAGCATCGCCGCCTCGGCTTCAATTCCACCCACGCCCCAGCCCAGCACGCCGAGGCCGTTAATCATCGTGGTGTGCGAATCCGTGCCAACCAGCGTGTCGGGATAGGCGACGCGCTTGCCATCGGCTTCGTTCACGAACACGACGCGGGCCAGAAATTCCAGATTCACCTGGTGCACGATGCCCGTATCCGGAGGAACGATTGCCAGATTTCGAAATGCGGTCTGTCCCCATCGCAGGAAGGCATAGCGTTCTTTGTTGCGCAGAAACTCCAGCTCGGCATTCATCGCAAACGCCTGCGGCTTCCCAAACTCGTCCACTTGCACCGAGTGATCAATTACCAACTCCGCTGGCTGAAGCGGGTTGATCAGCGCTGGATCGCCGCCCAATTTCGTCATGGCATCGCGCATGGCGGCCAAATCAACCACTGCGGGAACGCCGGTAAAATCCTGCATCAGCACCCGGCTGGGAGTGAATGCAATTTCCTTTTCGGATTTCGTCTTGCCATTCCACGCCGCCAGCGCGCGGATATCCTCAGCCTTTACATTTCGCCCATCTTCGGTGCGTAGCAGGTTTTCAAGAAGAATGCGCAGCGAAAATGGCAGATGCTTGGTCGAGATGCCTTGTTTGTCGAGCGCGTCTAGCCGATAGATTTGGTATTCCTTGCCGCCCACTTTCAGAGTGGACTTGGAATGAAAGCTGTTCATAAAATCGTGCCTTCCTGATCAATCTCTATAAGATTAGTTTAGTCGTTTACGGCAGAGTTTGGGTGAGCAGCTATTAGCTCTTGGCCCTCGACATCGGTTTAGTTAAAGGCTAAGAGCTAATAGCTAAAGCCAAGAGCTGCTTCCCTCACTTCGCCCGCAGCAACAGCACCGGTACGCTGATCTTGTGTTGCACCCGGGTGGCTGTCGTTCCCAGAAAAACATCGGCAAGAAACCGGTGCCCGTGAGTGCTCATGGCTACCAGATCGCACCCCTTTTGTTGCACCCATTTGATGATTTCGTCGGCCGGCTCGCCGTAGGCCAGTTCGGCGGCAGCGGGGATCCCGGACGACTGAAACTCCTCCTGAACTTTTTGCAGGTACGCAGTGTCCTCGGCAATTTCCCGGCTGACCGCATCTGGGCCATAGGTTCGCGCCGCCCATCCATCAGCCACGTGAAGCACGACCACCCGGCTCTGCGCAAGTTTCGCCAGTTGCTTCACGTGTTCAATAATTGCCCGATCGGTGGGAGTGCCGTCCACAGTAACGAGTATGGTCCTGTACATGGGTGGTCCCTTCTCAGCTTTTTCAGGCCTCTAATTACCGACGATCACGTGCCACGCCGACTTGATCGAATCCGGCAGTCCCCAGAGGTCCAGCGCAGTAATCAAGATCGCGCTAGACCAGCCGGCAATCATCAGAAACATGCCGCTTTTCCATACCCCCATCTTTTCGCGAGAACTGGTGAAATGCAGAAGAGGAAACATTGCTAACGGAAGTTGCAGCGCCAGCACTACCTGGCTGAGCGTCAGCAGATCATTCACGCTGCTGTTGCCACGAATCCCGATGACCAGGACTGCCGGAATAATAGCCAGCGTCCGCGTAATCAGCCGCCGCAACCAGGGCTTGATCCTCCAGCGCATGAAGCCTTCCATCACCACTTGCCCGGCCAGCGTTCCGGTGATGGTACTGCTCTGTCCGCTCGCCAGCAGCGCCACTACAAATAACGTGCTCGCTATGGATGTCCCCAACAGCGGAGCCAGAGTAAGGTATGCGATGCGAATCCAGTCGCTGTTGGAGCTAAATGCGATAACGCGTCCCCCCGCCACGGTCACGCTCGTCTTCCCGTAAAAAACCATTGCGGCCAGCACCAGAATCGCCGCATTCACAAAGAAGGCAATGGCCAGGGCGGTGACAGAGTCAATCGTGTTAAAGCGAATCGCGCTGCGCACGGAACGTTCGTCCTTTTGCAGTTGCCGGCTCTGCACCAGCGCTGAGTGCAGATAAAGATTGTGCGGCATCACGGTCGCCCCGATAATTCCGATGGCCAGATAAATCATCCCCGCCTGCCGAAAATTCGGACTCACCAGCGCCCGTCCCATCTCCATAAAATTCGGGTGGGTCTGCGGCAGTACAAAAAGTTCCAGGCAATAACAAACGCCAATCGTCGCAATCAGCAGCAGAACTATGGCTTCGATCGTCCGTATGCCGAACCGCTGCAAGGCCAGCAGAAGCAAAACGTCGAGTCCGGTAATGATCACCGCCCACAACAGTGGGATGTGGAACATGAGGTTGAGGGCAACCGCGCTGCCCAGGACTTCCGCCAAATCACAGGCGCCGATGGCGAGTTCGCAGAACAACCAATTCGGCCAGCGCGTCCAGGCCGGATACCAATCCCGGCAGCACTGGGCCAGATCTTTTCCTGTCACCACCCCCAAGCGCGCGGAGATGACCTGCATGAAGATGGCCATTAGACTGGCCAGCCCGACTACCCAGAGCAGGCCGTACTTGAACTGCGCCCCGCCCGCCAGGTCAGTGCCCCAGTTGCCCGGGTCCATGTATCCGACGCTGACCAAAATGGCCGGCCCAATGAATGCCCGCCATTGCTGCCAAAAGCCAGCCTGATGGTGCGGGACGGGCACACTGCTATGCATGCCTTCAAGCGAGCGGTGTCCGGCCTCGCTTCCGCCATGCTCCACTGCGGCTCGCTGATCCAGCGCTGGGTCATCCATAGGAATGAATATTTATCTTACTGACTTCTTGGGGTTGCTCCTAGACGGGCTTGACGTGGCGGTTCCGCACGCTCAGATTTATGGAGGCACGAGTATCTTCGCCCGTGCACCCTGTTTGACACAGATTTCCTTCAGCCCCTAACCTTGTGTCTCTGGCTTATGAAAGTCCTGGTCATCGGCAGCGGCGGCCGCGAGCACGCCCTGGTTTGGAAACTGCGCCAGTCTCCGCGCGTTTCGCAGATTTATTGCGCCCCCGGCAATGGCGGCATCAGCGGAGAAGCCGAGTGCGTCCCCGCCGACCTGAAGAACGTGGGGTCTTTGCTGGCCATCGCGAACCAGCTTCGGCCCGATCTCACCGTTGTCGGCCCCGAAATACCGCTTCAGCTCGGGGTTGTGGACGCATTTAATGCCGGTGGATGGCCGGTTTTCGGGCCCACCAAAGCTGCGGCACAACTGGAATCCAGTAAGAGTTTCGCCAAGCAGTTCATGCAGCGCCACCGCATCCCTACTGCGCACTATGCCATCTGCAATTCTTCCGCTGAGGTTAAGCATGAGCTTTCCCGTTTCAGCGCGCCCCTAGTTGTTAAGGCCGATGGTCTGGCAGCGGGCAAGGGTGTGGTCATCTGCAAGACTAAAGAGGAAGCCGCGGCGGCGGCCGCCGAAATGCTCTCCGGAAAAATGGTCGGCGAAGCCGGAGCCCGGGTAGTGATTGAAGAATGCCTGCAAGGGGACGAAATCTCCTTTCTCGTGGTCAGCGACGGGGAGCGAGTGGCGCCCCTGGTCGCGGCCCAGGACCACAAGCGCGTGGGCGACGGAGACACCGGACCCAACACCGGAGGCATGGGAGCCTATTCTTTCCCGGCTCTGCTCGATGAGCAGATGACACACTGGCTGCTGCACCACGTCGCATGTCCCGTGGTCGAAGGCATGAACGCCGAGGGCATGGAATACAAGGGCATTCTCTACTGCGGGCTGATGATGACAGCCCGCGGTCCCATGGTGCTGGAATTCAATTGCCGCTTCGGCGATCCCGAGACCCAGCCCATTCTTATGCGCCTCGAAAGCGATCTGGTCGAGGCCATAGAAGCCTCCATCGAAGGCCGGGTGAGCGATGGGGATTTCCGCTGGTCGCAGGATGCGGCAGTGTGCGTTGTGATGGCCTCCGGCGGTTATCCGGGAACAATCGATGTCGGAAAGAAAATTACCGGAATTGAAGATGCGGACAAGCTCGCAGGCGTAAAGGTCTTCCACTCCGGCACCAGCACGCGCGATGGCGGCTACTACACGGCCGGCGGACGGGTGCTCGGCGTAACGGCCCGCGCGGAAAGCCTGCCGAAAGCAGTTGCTCGCGCCTACGAATCAGTCGATAAGATTCAATTCGACGGTGGGCACTATCGTAAGGACATCGCGGCGCGCGCGGTGAAAAAATAGACGGATTTCGCCGAAGACGCGGACCAAGTCGTAATCGGTTAGCATTTAGGAGTGCAGGAATTACTCCGCGCAATCCGAGTGATTCGCGGCTGCGGTTGCCCTTTGAGAGGAACGCATGAGCAAACCCCTGGTTTCTATTGTGATGGGAAGCGACTCCGACTTTGAGATCATGCGCGAGGCCGCAAAGGCGCTCGAAGGTTTCGGGATTCCTTATGAGATCGACGTCACGTCAGCGCACCGTTCTCCCGACCGCACCGCCGAATACGCGCGCGGCGCGGCTGGACGCGGAATCAGCGTCATTATCGCCGGAGCCGGCGGCGCGGCCCACCTTGCCGGGGTGATCGCTGCGCACACTACTCTGCCGGTCATCGGCGTGCCCATTCCTTCGACTGCCCTAAACGGGATCGATTCTCTTTTGGCGACGGTGCAAATGCCCGCAGGAATTCCCGTGGCGACGGTCGCGATTGGCAAACCCGGAGCAACCAATGCCGGAATCCTGGCTGCACAAATCCTCGCCGCCGCGGATCCCGCGCTGGCAAAGAAACTTCAGGCCCACAAAGAAAAACTGGCGAAAGGCGTGGAAGAAAAATCACGGAAGTTGAAAGAGAACTTGTAGAGACAGATCCCTGTCCTGAGCGAAGCTCCCCATTCCTGGTCGACTCGCGCAACTGGCCCGCAGCCTCAGCGGAAGTATTTGCGTAAATCTTCGAAGTCCGCCCGCTTCTTCTTCTCCGTAATATCAAAACCTGCCACCTCACTACCTGCTGGATTCAACTGCCGCACCTCCGGTATGCGGTAGCCCGGAGGGCAATGCGCAGTGCAAGTGGCAATCGCGAAAGTGTGCACTTGCGTCAGATTCTCGCCATGGCAGCGGGCACAGCGGGTCCTCAGCCTGACCTGAACCGGCAAGCCAGTTATGTTGAGTTGGCTTGACCCGGCCGGCTGGCCTTCCGCGAAGCCATAGCCTCCCAGATAGGCCGGGCTACTTTCGTTTTCCTCAACCAAGCCTCCCGATTCCGGTAGCCGCATCAGCTCCTTCCGGCTGATCTCGCACACCTGGATCGCCGTCTTCGTGTAGACGCCAACCTCCGTCTTCTCGAAGCGGCGGACTTGGAGCTCGGTCGTGAGCGTGCTCGGCTCTATATTGCCCTGCCCATCAATCAGGAGAAGTTGAGTGACCAGAACGACACCATCCAGGTCTGCCGCTGCGCGGATGGCCTCCTGGCCGGGCTTAGCATTCAAAAATTTCCTGACGTCAGGCGTTGCATGCGCAGGCTTGAGAAAAACGCGACTTACTCGTCGGCAGCCTGCATTACTGTCGTGAGCGCGCGCCCGGAACCATTGCACCTCGATCCAGCCGCTCTCATGCCGGAACACATCGGGAAACGCGCGCCTGTGCACCGCGACAGAATAGTTGTCGGGAAGAGACTTGATTTCGTCAGAGGTCAGTGCAATCTTGCGGATGAGGCGCGCGAGCAAATCGAGAGCCTCTTGCCGGTGCAGTCCCAGTTCCTTCTCGTCCGCGAGCAGAAATGGGCCAAAAAGAATATCGTAAGCCGCCCACAGATCGCTTTGCATCAAAGCTCTCGCAATCACCGGGCGCGTAATTTTCTCGCTCAGTGCCTCGCGCAGCGCAGCCGCGAACGCCGAGTACGCGGGGTCGGCTAGGACCAGTCGGCTCCCTGCCCCCACCCAAAACGACGGGTACAAGGGATCGATGGCACGATCGCCAATCTCGTTCCGCTCGAACACTCGCGTGCTGATGCGAATTCCTGGACCCACTGCACCCTCGCCTTCGCCTTCTTGACGAAAAGGCGTGCCCTCCGGAAAGTCATCGGAAAGGCGGGTTGTGGACGCGGCGAGAAAACATAAAATAGAAAATCCGGTTCCAAGAGTCGTGCGGGTCCTGAGAATAAATGGGCTCAGGCGAGCTCGCCAACGCGACGGAAGCGCCCGCATCACGAATAACATCTTCAACTCTGGGAGGTTTTTGTGGAGACGACTGAGCGAGCAGTAACAGTCCCACGCCGGCCAAACCAAGACATAGAAGTCCGGCGCGCCGAACCTTGAACCGTTCAAAGCTCATGTTACTTCGAAGATCTCCCTCACGGCCCAGCCCCGCTCAATCCAATTTGAGAGTCCTCAAATACTCCCTCATCGGCTTTCCCAAATCTTCCCGCTTCAGGGCAAATTCCACGGTCGCTTTCAGGAACCCCAGCTTGTCGCCGGCATCATGGCGCTTGCCTTCATATACGTAGGCGTATATTTTTTCCTGCTTGAGGAGCGTCCGCATCCCATCGGTAAGTTGTAACTCCCCGCCCGTGCCGGTTTCGGTTTGGCTAAGAACCTCGAAGATTGCCGGAGTCAGAATGTATCTCCCAATGATGGCGAGGTTCGACGGCGCTTCTTCGAACCGCGGCTTTTCAACCATGTTTCGGATTTCGTACAAACGCCCGCCGTGACCATCCACCGGCTTCGCGTCGAGCACTCCATATGCGGAAATTGCCGCGCCTTCTACGATCTGGGTGGCGATCACCGAGCACTGGGTCTGCGCGAAGACGCGCATCATCTGTTTCAACACCGGCACTTCGGCATCAATCACATCATCAGCCAACAACACGGCGAACGGTTCGTTTCCTACCAGTTCGCGCGCGGTAAGCACGGCGTGGCCCAGGCCCAGCGCCTCTTTTTGACGCACGTACGCCACATGGATCATGTCCGAAATTTGCCGGACTATCTGGAGCAAGTCGAACTTCTTCTTCTCTTCGAGAATTTTTTCCAGCTCGTAGCTGACGTCGAAGTAGTCTTCGATCGCCTGCTTGCCGCGGCCGGTAATCATAATGATCTGGTCGCATCCAGCCGCCAGCGCCTCTTCCACGCCATATTGAATGATCGGCTTATCGACCAGAGGCAGCATTTCTTTGGGCAGGGCCTTGGTCGCGGGCAGGAAGCGCGTACCCAGTCCAGCAGCGGGAAACACCGCTTTGCACACTCTCATCATCATCACTATCACTTGCCTTGAAGCTAAATTAAGAACAGCTTTCGATGCGGATTCGGCTCAAAGTGTTGGGCTGTCATCTCCCAGCATCGCCTTGCGGACAATCTTCAGCGGCACGCCGCCTTGTTGCATCAGCCGGTTATGAAACTCCAGCAAGTTGAAATCTTCGCCGCGCTTCTTGCGATAGTCCTCGCGCAGCTTCAGGATCTGCAGCTTTCCCAGTGTATAGACCAGATAGGTCGGATCGGAAGTACCGCGCTTCGTTTCCACCTTCGCCACCGAGGCCGGCTGATAACCTTCCTCAACAAAGAACTGCTCCGCCTGAGCCAGCGTCATCGCGCCGGTGTGCAGCTTGATCCCGACGATGAAGCGCGCGTTCCGCAGAAGCGCATCCTCCAACTGTCCCATGCGCAGTTTGGGATCGCCGTTGCCGTATCCTTCATCCAGCATCATCTGTTCCGAGTAGTGCGCCCAGCCTTCGGAATTGCTGCCGCAAGCGATTATTTTACGCAGCTTCGAGGAGGATTGATTGATCCACAAGAACTGCACGAAGTGGCCCGGGAACGCTTCATGAATCGCGGTCCCGGGAATCATGCTGTTGTTAAAGGCCTTCATCCAATCTTCCGTGCGCTCCGCCGTCCACTTGGGATCTGGAGTGGTCACGTTGAACAGCGCTTTGTTGTCCTTGGTTTCATAGGGGCCGGGAGTATCTATCGAAGCCTCGGTGGTCGCGCGCATGAACGGGGGCGTGTCCTCCAGAATGGGAAGCATGCCGGGCGGAATGGTAATGATTTTCTTCTCTTCGATAAATTGCTGTAAGCCTCCCAGGGTGTCACGAAAGGCTTGCAATAGTTGGTCCGGAGCTGGGTGGTGAGTTTGAAGATCGGCAAGCACTTGCGCGACGCTACGCTTGGAATCGATCTGCGCCGCCACGACTTTCATGTGCTGCTGGTTCCTCCGCAGGTCGGCAAATCCGATTTCCAGCAGACGGTCGAGCGGTATGTCCACCATTTCCTCGTAAAGCAATTTCTTGCGATAATTCTCCGCTCCCAGCCGAAAATCTCCGTTCGCGCGCGGCAGGACTCTATCGTGCAAAAATTTCTGGTAGCTGTCGAGATCTGCAATTGCAGCCTGATTCGAGGTCTTGAACTCCGCCAAAAGCTTCGCATCTTTCACTTGCGAGAACGCCTCAGGAACGTCCTTGCGATAGAAATCGATTACGTCGGGAAGTTGCTCGAGCGCAATTTCCGTATAAATGCGTGGCGGATTTTCGAGATTCTGTCGCGCCGCCTCAAACGCCTTGGGGAACTGCCGTTCGCGATCCATCACCGACCTCAGCCGCTCCTCGGGAGGAGCAAAGTTCCGCTTCATCAGCAGAAAAATACCATTGGTCACACCGGAGGTATAGCTGTCCGGATCCTTCCTCCACATCTGGACGGTTTCCAGTTCCAGCAATTGTGAGTGAATTGAACTGATCATCCAGTCGAGATCGGCGGCGGTGTCGGGAGAAAGTCTGGAGTGATCCAGTTTCTCGAACTTATGTAAATAATCTTTGAGCCAGGCGATTTCTTTGTTGTGGCCTGCTGTGGAAAAGTCTTCCAGCTTTGAGTCGTACTGATGAAAGCCAACCTGAGTGGCCTCTGCCGGGTGAGACTCGAAATAAGAGTCAAAATATTTGTCCACTAGTGCGCTGAAGTTTGCCGGCGGGTCAGTGGCTGCCAGCGAGGCGGTAGAGAAACAGATCAGAGCAGGCAGAAGAATCTTGAAGATAGTTGGCATGGGCCTCCGGTACAAACCGTATCACACTGCGACTTCGTTTTTCACAACAGAGCCACACAGAATTGTCCGTGCTGATCGGCGCAAATCCGTGGCTGATTTTGAATTCCTCTGCGACGAGCAGAAGTTGATATAGACGTCTCAAGCCACCGAAGGTGAGGCTTTCGCCTCGAACAAATTCTCCAGAAGCTTCTGCAGTTGCTCCAGCAGTTCTCGCGCACCCAGTCCTTTAGCCAGGAATTTCAGTGTTCCATCGGGAAGAAACTGTGCTCCCCGCTGCGCCGAAACGAAGCTGGCCAGCTTGCCAGGATCTACAGGAGCATCCTGCCGGAACCTGACACTGACCAGATCGCGTTTCCGCTCAATCGCCGTTACTCCTGCGTTCACCGCCTGCAACCTGAGTGCGGCGTAGCGTAAGAGTTGCTGCACCGGCAGCGGAGGTCCGCCGTAGCGGTCGCGCAGTTCCGCTTCCACATCGGCCAGTTGCCGCTCGGTCTCCACGCCGGCAATCCTTTTGTACATTCGCAGGCGTTGATTTTCTTCCGGAACGTACTCGGCCGGAATACGAATGTTGAGCCCGAGATTAAGCTGCGTTTGCGGCTGCGGATCAGATTCGCCTTTCATCTCGCGGACCGCCTGTTCCAGCATCTGCGTATAAAGATCGAACCCCACCGCCTCGATGTGCCCGCTCTGTTCGCCGCCCAGCAGATTCCCTGCGCCGCGAAGCTCAAGATCGAGTGCCGCGATTTTGAATCCCGCGCCAAGATCAGAAAATTCTTTCAAAGCCGCCAGCCGTCTTCGCGCAATCGGGGTGAGTTCAATGTCAGACGGAATCAATAAATATGCGTACGCCCGCCGGTTCGACCGCCCCACCCGCCCGCGAAGCTGGTATAGCTCCGATAGCCCCAATCGTTCCGCGCGGTTGATCAGGATGGTGTTGCAGAGCGGAATGTCCAGGCCGTTTTCGATGATCGTCGTCGCCACCAGGATGTCGGCCTCATGACGCATGAATTTCAGCATCACTTTTTCCAGTTCTCCTTCCAACATCTGTCCATGCCCGACAATGATGCGAGCGCCCGGCACCAGCGTTTGCAGCTTTGCGGCAATTTCCCAAATCGTATCCACGCGGTTATGAACGAAATAAACTTGTCCGCCGCGCTCTAATTCCTGTTCAAGCGATGAGCGGATCAGCTTCTCATCCCAACTGGCAACTACCGTCTGGATGGCGATGCGATCTTTCGGCGGCGTCTCTATCACACTCATATCGCGCAACCCGACCAGTGACATGTGTAAGGTGCGTGGAATTGGCGTCGCTGACATGGTCAGGACATCGACCTCCTTTCGCATCTGCTTCAAACGCTCTTTGTGGCGGACCCCAAAACGCTGCTCTTCATCCACCACCAACAATCCCAGGTCGGCAAACTTCACGTCCTTCGACAGCAGCCGGTGGGTCCCGATCAGGATGTCCACCTTGCCCGCTTCCACTCGCTGCAGAATTTCTTTCTGCTGCTTCGCAGAACGAAAGCGGCTGATCATTTCAATCGAAACCGGAAACGCGGCAAACCGCTGCTTGAAAGTCTCAAAGTGCTGGAACGCCAATACCGTGGTCGGGGCCAGCGCCGCCACCTGTTTGTTATCGTTGAGGGCCTTGAAAGCCGCGCGCATGGCGATTTCCGTCTTGCCGTAGCCCACATCTCCGCACAGAAGCCGGTCCATGGGAAGCGATGATTCCATGTCGCGCTTCACGTCCGCGATGGCCAGCGCCTGGTCTTCGGTCTCGCTGTACTCGAATGCATCTTCGAATTCACGCATCCACTCGTTGTCGGCGGGAAAGCTGTGGCCCTGCGCGGTCTTGCGCTGCGCGTAGAGTTTTACCAGTTCCTCGGTCATGTCCTGCATGGCCTTGCGGACGCGCGTCTTGGTCTTCGCCCACGCAGCGGTTCCCATATGGCTGAGCACAGGCTTCGCGCCTTCGGCGGAACGATACTTCTGCACCAGATCGAGCCGCGTCAGAGGAACGTAGAGCTTCGCTCCCTCGGCATATTCGAGCAGCATGAATTCCGTGTCGCCATTACCCTGATTAATTTCCTTGAGCCCCTGGTATTGCCCAATCCCGTGCTCCACGTGGACCACATAATCGCCAACCTGCAGGTCGCGAAAGTCGGACAGAAATGCGGACGTCTTCGATCTTTGCCGCTGCGGCCGCGAAGCCACCGACCGCGATTCATCGAACAGATCGCGCGTGCCAAAAACCGTCAGTCCGGCGTCTGGCAGAATCATTCCGTCCGGGATATAGGCCCTCACCAGCGTTGTGGTCAGCACCTCGCCGGCGAAATACGCGGTCTCGTCGGCGTAACTTTCGCCGCCGCGTGTCCGGCTGCCCAAGCGGAATGAAACTCCGTACTCGGTGAAGAAATCAGCCAGCCGCTCCACCTCGCCGATGTTGGGCGCAGCTACCAGCACCCGCCGGTTTTCAGCAATCTGTTTTTTCACTTCTTCGAGCAGCTGAGGAATTGACCCGTGGAAACGCGGGCTGGGCTGCGAGTGGAATTCCACGGTCTCAATCTCATCTGAGCGCGTCACTCCCAGATGTTCAAGGTCCGCTCCCGGCGCGAATTGCAGCCGGCTCAACCATTCCTCGGGAGCAAAATAAAGATCGGTCGGCCGAACCAGGTTTCCTATGCCGCTGCGTTCATGGGCCTCTTCGATTCGGGCCCACATGGCCTCGAATTCGCTCTTCAACACGTCTGGCTCATCGGCAATCACCGGCGCATTGGGCATCAAGTCGAGAACCGTGCCGACCGATCCCGCCACCGGGGCGTAGAACTCCCAGCCAGGAAATGCCGTCACTCCGCCCTGTCGCACTGCCTGCTCGACAATCTCTTCTGAGCCGCGGACTCGTCTTCCAGACAGCCGTGCATGAATCGCTCCCAGCAACTCTTCGCTGATCGGGGTCTCGGAGAGCGGCAGCAAGACGGCTTCGTCCGCCGGAGAAGAGGACCTCTGGGTTGCCGGATCAAACTTGCGGATAGATTCGATCTCGTCGCCAAACAATTCAATCCGGATGGGGCGGTCCGCCTCGGGGGAATAAACGTCGAGAATGCCGCCGCGCAATGCATATTCGCCCGGCATTTCCACAACGTCCGTTGGGTTGTATCCGACCGAATTGAGATGCTCCAGCAAACTCTCCGTATCCAGGCTTTCGCCCCGGTGAAGCATTCGCGCCAGCCCGGCATTAAACTCAGGCGACCTCACGCGCGACGCCGCGGCCACAACCGGCACTACGACAATAGAAGCGGCCCCAGTTGCAATTTTCCACAACGCGATCGCCCGCTGCTCCTGGATTTCCGGGTGTGGCGAGAGGTTCTGGAATGGGAGTACATCGCGTACCGGCAGCGAAACAATATTTTCAGCGGGGCTTCCGCCAGCCAGTTCGCAATACGCCTGAATGACAGGCACCAGTTCGTCCGCCGCTTCGTTATTGCGCACCACCACAATCAGCGGTCGCGCCGCAGTTTTTTGCAGCTCAGCGATCAGCAGGCATTTGGCTGGTGGATTGAGTCCCGATACACGAATCCGCCCCGCGTTCGCTCGGAGGTGGGAGGTAACACGCGCAAATGCAGGCAGCTTTTCCGCGTCCGCAAATAAATCGCGGACGAAAGGCAGAACCATCGCTTTGTGATTCTAACAGCTCGACCACTCTGCCCTTCGCCGCAGATCTGTTCAGTGTAGAACTCAGGCTTATCGTGCAGCGCCTGCCGCGCCGGAGCCGCCGCCATCGCCGCTGAGCTCCAGGGCGAAGTTCTTCCTCCCGAAGTTGATGCGCGTAATCGTCATCGTTCCGTCGTCATTACGGCGCAAAAGGATCGCATCACGATCCAGAGGTTTCTCCAGTGACACCATTCGTGCCGAAGTTGCAGCAACTTTTTTCTTACCCTGGTAAATCTTCAACTGGACCTGATCGCCGGTGCCTTCCCACTGCACCGTGTAGGTTCCGCTTTTGAGTTGCGTTCCAGCCACGCTCGCCGGCTCCTGCAGTTCCAACGGGCCCTTGCTGGCTGCCAATGCGCTTCCGGCAAGCAATACCACACCCGCTAGGAGAATGCCTTTCAATCTACGTTTCAATTTTCCAGTTGCGTTCACCATTCCTCCTGTTCCCTGGAAAGCGCCAGGAAAACGGTTAGTGGCGGCCGCGTCTCCTTGCAAAAAGGCTTGCCTTTTGCCCCGCAAGGCCTACAATTCTGCCTCGGGGTTGAGCAGACGAGTTCGCCCACACAACGGCGTGCTCTTCCGCGCAGGGATTGTTCTCACCTGGCCGCCAAACCGAGCGTGAGGCAGTCCCTTACCCCTTCTTCTTCTGGTGGCTCCGGCAGTAGACAGTGCCCGCCGTCTCCTTCACCTCTATCCGAAAACCGCTGGCTTGCAGCTCCCGTGCTTAGCGGTTGGACGAACACCGGCCTCGCGGGTTAGCAGGCGGTAATGTCAACAATTTAACTCGCGGATTTCTTCGGCTTGCGAGGCCCCGCCGCCTTAGGGATTACTTCGAGCAGCACGACGACATGCGCGATAGCGGCATTGTCTAGGCCTAAGCCTTCCGGTGTTTTGGCCTTGATGCCCACACATTCCGGCGGAATATTCATCAATCCGGAAATATGTTCGCGCAGCGCCGCCGTATGCGGCCCGATCTTCGGCGCGGCCATTATCAGAGTGGAATCCAGATTCGCAATTCTGTATCCCGCGGCCTTCACCCGCCGCAGCGCCTCGGCCAGAAACAACGAAGAATCAGCCCCCTTCCAGCGCGCGTCGGACGGCGAAAACAGCGTACCGATATCTGGAGCAGCAATCGCGCCGAGCAGCGCATCGGTGATGGCGTGAAGTAGGACATCCCCATCCGAATGTCCACCCAGCCCTTTCGGGTGAGGAATTTCCACTCCGCCGATTCTGAGCGGAATTCCATTCTTGAATTCGTGCGAGTCCCAGCCGTAGCCAATTTTCACACGGAAACCCCGGTCACAGATTTACACGGATCGACACGGATCTTTTTTCTTTTATTATCAAAAAGAAGTCTGCGGAATTGAGGCCGGGAGCCGAAGTTGAGCAATAAACCAATCTCGACTTCAGTAGACTTCAAATAGTGGAGCAACTGAGCCTCATGCGCGGTCTCAAGAATTCGAGCACTTTTCAATTCCAGCAAGGCGCTGCTTTCGACAAGTAAATCGGCGCGAAAGTCACCGACTCTGTGATTGGGAACCACACAGGCACAGGAACTTGATGATCCACCGTTAGGCCCGCATCGCGCAGAGCAATCAGAAGCGACTCCTCATAAACAGACTCGAGAAAACCGTAGCTGAGCTCATTATAGACATCGTAGAAAATGCCAATGATCCTATCGGTAAGCTCTCCCCACGCTTGAGGTCAATTCGCTTAGATTCCATGAACGTAGTTTACTTCTAGAAGTTGATTTATCCGTGCAAATCCGTGGCCGCTTTTACCGTTTCAGGAAAAACTCTGCCAGTTCGAGGTCTGCGGGGGTCGTGATCTTGATATTTCGTGGTGATCCCATGACTACCGCCACCGGCTGTCCCGACCGCTCCACCAGCGAGGCTTCGTCCGTTCCGACAAAACCATCTGCCGTGGCTTCATCAAATGCTCTCTTGAGCACACTGTAGCGGAAGCCCTGCGGCGTTTGCGCCATCACAATTCTTTCCCGCGGAATCGTCGTGCGAATCAGCGCTCCCTCCGCAGTGCGTTCGACCTGCTTCACCGTGTCCACGGCGGGGACGCCAGCGACGGCGGCGCCGTACTTGTTCGCTGCCGCAATGACATCGTGAATCATTTCTTCGGTCACAAAGGGGCGCACCGCATCATGCACCAGGACGATGTCATCCCCTGAAGCTGAAACCGCGGCGAGCGCATTGGCGACTGATTGCTGCCGATGCTCGCCGCCCTCGACTAACACCGTGTTCTTCGCCAGAATTTCAGGAGCTTCTTTTTCCAACCGAGCACGAAAGGGCACGATCTCTGCCTTGCGAAGCGCAACCAATATCTCGGTTATCTCGGCACTCTTGGCGAAACGGCGCAGCGTGTGAACCAAAATCGGGGTTCCATCGAGATCGGCGAATTGTTTGCTAGGCGCAGATTTCCGGCCCTTGGGGGGCGCGCCCGCCATCCGAGTACCGAGACCAGCCGCGGGAATAATGACGCTAACCTTCATGCGGGCGAACAGTATATACCCCAGCAAACGTGCCCGTGCAACCAGTGCCCGTGATTTGGCAACCAAATTACACCGCCCTTCGTTGAGGACTGCCCGCAGCGGGAGGTATTGTGAAACCTCAACGGTCTCTGATGTCGTTGATTGGCTTGTGCGTCCTGATGGCCCTGGTTGCCGCACTGGCGTTTGCAATCGTCGTCGCCGGAGGCGCAGTCGCCCTGGCCAGTCATCAGAATTCACTGCAGAACTCAGACGAGCCCCAAAAGAGTTCCTCGATTGCGCTGAATGCGCCGTTGGCTCCGAATCCCCAAGGCAGCGTCACGTTCAATGGAATGATCACCGACTCACATTGCGGGGCACGCCACCTCAAGAGCTCTCATCAGAATTCCAGCGACTGTGCCCGCGCATGTGTGCGCAAAGGAGCAAGCTACATTTTGCTGGACGGCGATCGCCGCTACCGGCTCACTGGAGGAGATGACGTGCTCGAGAGACTGGCGGGTCAGCGCGCCGTGGTGACCGGAACTCGCCACGGAAACACGGTTGTTGTTAACTCCGCCGCTCCCGTTCTATTGCCCTGATTTCTTACTCCGCGGGCTGATCGGCGACCACGATCTGTTTTTTCGGCTCGGGAACCGGACTGCTGACCGCAGGCATTACCGGTCGTATGTCACTGCGTGCTCCGGTTCGTTCGTCCCACTTGCCAAAAATCATTTTCCCGGCGGTCGTCTGCAGAACCGACGTCACCGAGATATCGATGGTCTTGCCAATCATCTTGCGCGCGTTGTCCACCACCACCATGGTCCCGTCGTCCAGGTATGCCACCCCCTGGTTGTATTCTTTGCCTTCTTTCAGGATGAACACTCGCATCGCCTCGCCGGGCAGAACGATCGGCTTCAGCGCGTTTGCCAGCTCATTGATGTTCAGCACCTGCACACCTTGCAACTGGGCGACTTTGTTTAAGTTGAAGTCATTGGTGATGATCTTTCCTTCATAGAGTTTGGCCAGTTCGATCAGCTTCAAGTCCACTTCGCGAACGCTGGGAAAATCATCCTCAACAATCTGCACCTGCAGTGATGCGACTTTCTGCAGCCGCTGCAGAATATCCAGGCCGCGCCGTCCACGATTGCGCTTCAACGAGTCCGCCGAGTCGGCAACCAGTTGCAGTTCGCGCAGCACAAACTGCGGCGTTACCACAATGCCATCCAGGAAGCCAGTCTCCGCAATGTCGGCGATGCGGCCGTCGATAATCACGCTGGTGTCGAGAATTTTGTAGCTCCTCTTACTCTGCTTCTCCCCGCCGAAGATCCCGCCTAGAGCAGCCAGGTTCAGCAGATCGCCTTTGTTGGCCCCGACAATTAAGCCGACGTAGGCCATGAGCAGCATCACCATGATCTGCAGGAAACTACGCAGCGGGCTGTCAACCAAGCTGTTTCGTATGACAAGTGCGAACAGGTAGGCGCCAAAGATCCCCAGTATGCTTCCGATGGCCGCGCCGATCAGGCGCTTCAGGCTGATGCTCAGCAGCCGCCATTCGAACACGACGACGGCGAATCCCAGTACTGCTCCGATCGCCGTATCCAACTTCATGCCCAGCCCGAAGGGATGGATCAGATAGCAGGTGATGGCGACAAAAATGACAAAAATTAAACGAACCAGTATTAAGTCCACAGCATTACCTCCCCCGGAGCGCCCGCTGCTCTGCGAAGTTGCCCCGTGCCGGCCGTAAACAGCCATGACCAACCAGCCGGCGTTTTCTTATCCGGAGCCGCAATTAGAAGATGAAAAGGCCCCGTTTGCCTCAACCCATCGAGGACCACAACATTTATCGCAAAAAGTATATACCCGCCACGCGGCAGGCGAGACATATCCTTTACAACCATTGCTACACTCTTCCGATGAAGGCGATCGTAATAACCCGGCTTGGCGGGCC
>Ga0137378_10001962_pt1 | contig 17578 bp, 18 predicted proteins | sample SagtaG_21_FD_104813 | JGI IMG/M metagenome (GOLD analysis project Ga0137378, IMG submission 104813) | Vadose zone soil microbial communities from Sagehorn Ranch, Mendocino, California, USA - Sage2_L_60_16 metaG | ecosystem: Environmental > Terrestrial > Soil > Vadose zone | place: USA... | reverse complement strand
TACGCCCAATGAGGTACATCCCCGTGTGCAGAGCAGCCAGCTCTGCCTCGTGATATGGGTCAGGTGGTACTTGACCGTGTGTTTGATGACCGTGCCAATACTCGTGCTCTACCGTTCGGTGTAATCATACGAAGAGGTTGTCATGAAGCTGCGCCAGCCACCGCTAAATAGCCAGACTCAGATGCTCACGAAAGCCGTGACCCACATCCGGCTAGGTGAGGTCAATGCGGGCAAGCTCGCCGCACTCGATGCGCTTGCCGAGACTTATCTCGCGCTCTGCCAGCAGTACGTCACCCTCTTCTGTACCGGGGAACAGCCGGACAAATTCCATCCTCCTCTGTTTGCCACCTCCCTCTCCGTACGCTGGCACCGCGTCGTTATTCAACAGGCGGCAGGTATTGCGCAATCCTGGCGCACCAACGCCTATCAGGACTACCTGGAGAACCTCGCAGCCTACCAGGAAGCAAAGGCTCACCCCGACTTTGATCCGGATCTGCCTGCACCCACCTGGCGCGCATGGAACACGCCGACCCTGCGGCGCACTTGCATCCAGGCCAATGTCAATGTGGTTGCCCTTGAACCGGCGCAGGATTCGACCTTTGACTACTGGCTGCGGATCAGTACCCTTGAGAAAAGGCAACCCATCCGGGTACCCGTCAAGCTGGCAGATTACCATCGCAAGGTGTTGGCGGGCAAGACCCTCAACACGAGCGTGACTCTCAACAAGCGGGGAGGTGAGTGGTGGCTTACCCTCAGCTACGATGAAGTCGTGGAGATTCATACGGAGCCAGCTGCCCCTGTTGTGGGCGTAGATGTGGGCATTGCCAACTTCCTCACCACCAGCGACGGCAAACATTATGGCACCTTTCACGGCAAGCTGCGCGACCGACAAAAGCGCGACCGGGAGAAGCGGCGGCGCAAGGCCAAATTGCGCCAGTGCCTGGAAAAGAAAGGCGTCCAGAAGCTTCCCTCCGTGAGCAGCAGGAGCGGGCAGCGGCTCGCCCGCCATGTCCGTCAGGAGATCAATCGCGCGGTCAACCTGTGCTTAGATGAACATCCTGATGCACAAGTCGCCTACGAACAGCTTTCGGTTGCGACCATGAAGTTCAAGGCGCGTGCGATGAACGCCTATTTGTATGCCTCCAACCTCGCGCACGTCCCCAACCAACTTGCCTGGGTAACGGCCAAGCGGGGGCTGTCCTCCAAGCGGGTAAAAAGCGCCTATTCCTCTCAGGAGTGCAGCCGGTGTCACTATGTAGATCGTGCCAATCGCCCGGACCAGCAAACGTTTTGCGTGTCGTCTGTGGCCTTTCCATCCATGCCGATCTCAACGCAGCAACTAATCTCAAACGGCGATGGAATGATGCTGAGCTTGCTGCTTGCCGCAACAAACAGGAAATCAAGGCGCTACTCATGCAGAGGCATCAAGCATCGCATACCCGACCCGGTTGGTCGTAGTCCAACCGCCCGCCTAGTTCGTTCGTCAACGGGCGTAGGTCAAGGTCAGGAGTCTGGGCAACGCAATGTTTGTCCAGATGGCTGGCAACTATGTGAATCTGTCGCCCTTTCCAGGAAGCGCCATGCCCCGTTAAGATGAGGCGTGCCACGTCAAGCACCATGACTCCAAAGATGGCCCACCCCAGGGGAGCTGTCAGGGACCAGAGGATGGGCAGCTCGTGTTCGCGATCAAAACAGCGCTTGGCGTCGACCTGCGCCAGCAGCGTTACTCCTGCCAGCAGCGTAGAGAGTCGGCGCGTTTTTCCTGTACAGAGTGCATATATGAGCGCGATAAGCGGTCCCAGCCCGTAGATCATGAGCGCCAGCGCCGCCGGTATACCGGCGAACGGGACACGCAGGCGGATGATCTCGCTATAAGTGCTCTTGCCCCACCCCTGGCGCGCGCTCTTCCAGGTAGACCACTGGCGATTCATGACCAGCCCGCGCCCGTTTACCAGCTCGACGCGCTTCCCGTAATGCTTGAACTGGTCCGCCAGCGCGAGGTCATCGATGAAGGTCGTGCGCATGTAGCTCGCTGCATACCCGCCCGTTGCGAAGTAGGCTTCGCGGCGCAGGAGGATGTACTGGCCGAAGGCGAATGCGTGGGGAAACGCCGGGTCGCGCACTTCTGAGGGCGTGAGCCGGTGCGCCAGGATCACCTCACTCAAGGGCATAAGCAAGGGCATGGCTGAACCGCTCATCGTCATCAGATTGGTGCACATGGAGAGCAGGTCGTCTTGCTGGCCGAGCGCGTGCCCGATCATCAGGCGGAGCGTCTGCGGCGCATGGCGCGTATCGGCATCGGTAAATAAGAGCCACCCGCCGGCAGTGTGGGTCGCGCCAGTGTGCAGGGCATGCGGCTTTCCGGCCCAACCCGCGGGAAGCTGGTCGACGCGATGCACCTGTATACGCGGGTCGCGCGCGCTTAGTTCGGCAAGCTGGCGTGGGGTCGCATCGCTCGAGTCGTCATCGATGATGGTGAGATCGAAGTCCGGGTAATCTTGTGCCAGAAGAGTGGCGACACAAGCGTTGAGATTGGCTTCTTCGTTGCGCACCGGCAGGATGATCGAGACGTGAGGTGGAGGTAGCGGTAAGGGAGCATCGTCAGGTGGGCGCGTTTCTCGAACAGAGCGGTGCGACCGGTAACTCTGGAAAAGTGCAACCAGCGCAGTCGCGAAGAGGCCACCCAGCGCCAGGAAGCGTGGCAGCGCTTGATTGCGCGTGCCGACTGTTGATCGGCCAAGGTTCATATCCCCTCCTGCAAATCTCTCGGGTAAATGGTGGTGAATGGCTTATCGGGCCAGCTTATCTCATAAAACAAGGAAACAATGATATGTATGCTCCATCTTACCATTTTTACAGCGGGTATATCAGTGAAAGTGTGCGGCATGGCGCCTGTTGCGGTATTCATCTGGATGAGCTGCCCGGGGGTTAGGTGGCAATCACCAAAAGGGAATTCAACAGTATTGAAAAAGCTATGATGATATGTTAGAATGTATGCATGGAGCATACGTATTCACCGAAACAATTCGGGAAGTTGATTGGAAAATCGGTCAATACCTTGCAAAAATGGGATCGCAAGGGTATCCTGCCTGCTTTGCGCAGCCCGACGAATCGCCGCTACTACACGCATGAACAATATTTGCAGTATCGCGGATTGATTTCCTCGGAGCAAGGAATAGTCATTGTGTATGCTCGTGTGTCTTCACCTTCCCAAAAGAAGGACCTTGCTCTCCAGAAGGAGGCGCTGCGTGCGTATTGCCTGGCGCATGGGATCAAGGTCGATGAGTGGGTGGAAGATATCGGGTCGGCGCTTAACTACAAACGGAAGGGCTTCAATCAAGTCATTGAGCAGATCGAACTCGGTCACGTCAAACGGCTGGTGATTGGCTACCAGGACCGCCTCGTGCGCTTTGGCTACGATTGGTTTGAAGCATTCTGCCAGCGACATGGAACTGAGATTCTGGTGATGAATGGGGAGTCCTTCTCCCCAGAAGAAGAACTGGTCAGAGACTTGCTTGCCATTGTGACCGTTTTTTCTGCCCGCTTACACGGTTTGCGTTCGCATAAAAACGCCATCCGAGCGGCGGCTCTGGGAAAGGATGGGAAGCCATGATCAAGGCGCACAAGATCAGACTGCATCCCACCACTGAGCAAGCCAATTACTTTGCTCGTGCGCGCCTAGACCAGCCGCTTTGTGTGGAACTGGGCGCTGACGGAATGGGATCGACAGTATCAAGCGGGCGAGAAACCTACCGCGTTCAAACTCAAGAAGCAGTTCAACGAGATCAGGCGGGAGCTCTTCCCCTGGACCTGGGAAGTGACCAAGAATGCTTCTGATCAGCCTATTCTAGACTTGGGCAAGGCGTTTACGGCCTTTTTTGAAGGCCGGGCTCGCCGTCCTCGCTTCAAAAGCAAAAAGAGAAGCAAAGCCAGCTTCTATCTCGCGAACGATCAATTCGACTTGGGCGATCATCGCCTTTGGGTACCCAAGCTCGGTTGGGTCAACATGGCGGAGAATCTGCGTTTCAAAGGCAAGGTGACAGGCGCACGTATCACGAAAACGGCGGATTGGTGGTTTGTGAGCCTCACCGTGGAAATTCCAGAGACACTCCCAGAGAAAAGGTCAGCAGCAGTCGGCATCGATGTGGGGCTGAATCGGCTGGCAACGTTGAGTACTGGAGAGGGATACGAGAACCAAGCCTTCCTCAAAATGGCACTCAAAAAGTTGCGGCAGGCCAACAAGCGACTGCATCGCCGGAAACGGGGATCAAAGAAGCGGGAGAAAGCCCGTCGTCAGGTCGCCCGCCTGCATTATCGCATCACCTGTCTAAGAGACGATGTGCTCCACAAGTTGACGACCAGACTGGCCGATTGCTATGGCATCATTGGCATCGAAGACCTCAACCTCAAGGGGCTACTCAAGAATCGGCGCTTGTCTCGTTCGTTCTCAGATGCCGCGCTGGGCAAGCTCTTGAACCTGCTCGACGCGAAGGTCGAGCAGCGCGGGGGACAGGTGATCAAGGTGGGGCGCTTCTTCCCCTCCAGTAAGACCTGCCACTCGTGCGGCTGGAAGTGGGAAGACTTGCAGTTGTCTGATCGGGTTTTCATCTGCCAGAACCCGAAATGCCCCTATCATCAATTCGAGCAGGATAGAGATTATAACGCCTCTCTCAACATCCTGCGCGAAGCCCTCCACTTGATCGGGATGGTTGATCAAGTCGTCACCGGTATTGGCTCAGACGATGACGTAAACTTGACTGCGGACGCGGGGTAAGACCAAAAAGGCTCCGGCCTTCAGGCTCCTACGGTTGAAACAGTAACAACGAAAGCCGTGGTAAAGCTCTGCCTGCCTATGTTTTACTACGTTAATCGGAGCAGGAAGTACCGATATAGAAACTGGCGTTGTAGCATGTCGGCGTCTCACTACAATGGCGTGTGCCCTCGGTCTTCTCGGGGTACCTACAGCCACCACTGGCAGGATCAGCGCTCCCACAACCAGAGCAATTTGCGTGCAATGCCTCCCCCGCTGATGCTTCGCCTTACCACCTGGGCGTTCCATGTCAAAGGCCTTCTTTACCGACCTGCTCAATCTGAACATCCACGTCACCAAAGTGCAAACATAGAGTTTGATGCTCCTCACTTTACCCTGTCAGCGTCACCACGTACGTCACATGCACAGGTTGCTGCTGCGGGCGCTGGATCGACACGTCAATGGTCCAATCGCCGTACATGCTAAAAGCCTCGTCCTGGCTAAAGACGGCGATATACGTAGAACTCTCGCCCCGGGTCGTCTCGCGAACCGTCCCCATATCCATGACCGCCATGTTGGTGGTGATCAGTACCTGCGCATCTGTCACAGGGTTCCCGTTGCTCGCGATCAGCGATACGATTACTGTGTTGGCGGTGTTTAAACGTGCGGGCAGTACCTCTAATCTTATCGAGAGATTCCCCACCTGCTTTGTCTGTATATTCTGTGAAGCTGTAGGGGTAGAGCCTGCCTGTGCCGCGTAGTTTATCCCGGGAGAGACAATCGGTGGGGCGTAGAAAGACATGAGGGCGGCACAGAGCAGTACACCTGCGCCCGGCAAAGAGAGGAGACGCAATGCGCCTTTCAGACTGCTTATCGTCTGTCCCAGCGCAGACTGGCCCCTGCGCTGTGCTGGCAATTCGGCGTTCACAATGGGCAGCGAAACGACCCGCCGCGTGGGCTTTGGGCGCAGGATGAACAGGCTGTATCCGCTGATGGGCAGCATGAGCGCGATGAGCAAGATTTTCACCAGCAGCGCCCGCCCATAGGGTTCGATGAGCAATTGCTGCGCACTGCTTATGCTTGCCTCGCTCAGGAAAAGGCCGCTGACGAGCAGCACGCCGATAGCTGCCAGGAGCACCGGCCTATAGCGCCGTAATACCATTACCAGTGTTTGTCCGCGATGGTCTGGCTCGATAACCGGCAGCAACGGAATCAAGACAAATCCCAGGTAGGCCGCTCCTCCAAACCAGACTCCCTGTGCTGCCAGAAAGAGCCACTCGAACACCACCGCGCTGATATGCTGCTGCGCTGACTGCACGACATCACCCGAAAAGGCCCTGCTCAGGAGGATCAGCCCGGCCAGTGCCAGCCAAGCGATGGCACGTAGCTGCGGCGGCCACGACCAGGCGCTGCGCACAGGTAGTGCCGCTACATCTCCGGCGCGGGTAGTATCTGGAGGTGCAGCGCTCTTTTGCCATATCCTGTGCTGCTCGCGCGTTGTCCACCACAAATAACCCAGGGCAATGCCGATGAGACCCAGCCGTACCAGCCAGAGATGCCCATAGCTCGTCTCGAGAACGAGCTGGCGCATTACCGCCGGGTCAATGCCGCTATTGTTCAAGGCCTGGGCCAGCAGTGTGGCTCGCAAGGCCAGGTTAATAATCTCCCCAACGAGCAGCGCCACCAGGCCCAGCCATTGCAGCGGTATCCCTTGTTTTCTGATTTGCTCCACGTCCCGAAATGTAGTGCCCCTGGCTCTGTCGCCCTCCGCCCGGCTCTCCGCGGGCGTTCTTCTACGCTCTTCCTCCGGGCTGCCTGTGAGAAGGGCTTCCGTGACAAGCATTCCCACCCAGCAGGTTAGTACGAGCAGCGTGAGCCATTCCCACATGACCACAAGGATGCCTTGCAGGCTCATTTGAGGAAGATAATTGCTCGTGCTCGGCCCCAGTAGAGGTGTGCCCGAGAGTCCCGTAGCTGAATGCCCGACGTTAAACCCAATCAGGCCGGAGGTCGCGTGCCCATCATCCGTAGCAAGCGCTGTCCACCGCACTGCGTAGCTGCCCTGCGGCAATCTACCGGGCATTAAAAGGGGGACGTCCAGTTCTCTGGGATTGATAGGGGAGACTGCACTGCGTGCGGCATCCACGAGTTGTCCCTCAGATGGAGTGCTGCCCATCGTGAAGAGATAGACATGCGCGAGGCTGGCGGAGCTGATATCGGCATTAAAGAAAATCCGCACAACCGCCGGTGAGCTCGCGATCGTCGAACCGTCGACGGGGTCGGAACCAATAACGAAGGCATGTGCGAATGCCACCCGTGGTCGCGATAGAACAGGGAACCAGCTCAAAACAAGCAAAAAGCTCAAGCTGAGAGTTACAATCACCAGCCGTCGTAATGGCCCGCTTCTCCTTAGCAATTGACTCGTTCCCCCTTTGCCGCCGCCGATTGCCCTATTAGGATGAATACGCCTGCACATTCATGGTTGCCAGCCGCTCGACGTTATCGTAAATCCAGGTAGCACCGTCCTGCTCGTTGCCCGTAACCGGATCCGTCTGCCCGGCGTAAGCGTACCTTGCCTGGCTCTCCAGATCGCTCAGGATATCCAGAGCCGAAAGCTGGTTCAGCTGCTCGTCGCTCATTTGTAGGAGTTGTATGGCATCCTGGTGCATCTGCCCTAACCAGTTCTTCACGTTGTTGATGGCCGTATTGATCTGCACAGCCAGCGTATGTAAATCCCCTGTCGCGCCTTGAGACTGGAGCACCCCAGCCATATGGAAGACCAGGTGATCCACGTAGTTATGGGGCACGTGCTGGAAGACCTGCTTCAAGGCGTTAGCCTGCTCCTGCTCTTCCTGTACACACGGGTTCAACAGGGCAAAGTGGGCGATGCGGGCAATTGTCCCATTTTCGGGCGTCGTAGGCGTACCGGGCGGCATCCCTTGCAAATCCTGCTGCGTACATTCCCCATCAAGATAGTACAGGATATTGACGAGTTGCTGTCGCATAAATGGTATATCCTTTATTTCCCAGCGCTCTTTGGCAGACAGCGCCCATTTGGCAATTTCTTCGACATTGCGCACCAGCCAGATGCTCAACCCGCCCGGTAACCCCAGGGCTTTGAGCTCCGGGGCCTGCACCAGCAGATGTCGTAGGTGGTCGAGCAGGCTAAAGTGATTGGGGTCTTTCACGGAGGGTACCTGATAAATTTCGCCGTAGTAGCGCCAGGTGCTCCGGTCAATTACAGGGCTAGTTGGCGCTGTACTCGCGTCTGCCTCGGTGAGCACAAAACGGCTCATATCATTGAGCAGGTTGGTATGGGCCGAATCGCCTGGGTAGAGGGAATGCACGCTGCCCTGATTGACGCTCAATTCCCCAAGTGGAACCCACGATACATCGCTCTGGTTTGCGTCACCCAATAACCAGCCATAATAACTCTTGCCAGGAGCTGGCGCCGGAATGTTGTGCAGATCAACGAGCACTTCATCACTGATACCCTGGTTGTTGTTCACATATAAGCGTCCACTACTGAGGAAGTAGACGCGCCCGATCACCTTTGCGGCAGGGGCCGCACTTGAGTTGGCTGTACTTCGGTGAGCAAGCGCAAATAGAGTCCCGAGGGTCGAGGCTACCAGCAGAAGGATCAGTACACCGATGATTGCGATACGCGGATTTCTCGTGAGCGAATTTTTAATCCCTTTGGCTGGGGATGGTCTCTTCACAGTGTGTGGAAGTTGCAGGTTGGTGCCCACGGTAAATACCTCCTCAGAGAAGCTCGGCTTCTACATTTACTCAAGTACTGAAAACGATACCACGAGGACAAAAAGAGGGAGATAGTACTCCACTTGTAATATTAGTCGAATTAGGAGTGGCTGTCAATGCGAAAATTCACAGGTTCACAGTGAGTATGTATCTAGCTTCCCACAGAGAAATAGTGTGTCCGAAATCTCCTCAGAGCATGAATTATCTCTGCAGTTCTAGCACTGAAGCAAGGTTGGAGCGAATGAGACTCAGCCTGTGGGAGAAACTCTCCACAGGCCGTAGTCGCTGCATTTGCCCGCGGCCGCCTGAAGGCTGCAGTACGTCCCTTGAATGCTATTGTCGGCCACTATCAAGCCAGTAAAAGAAAAAGTGGCCTGCCCTGTGTTGTCCAGAAGCGTGAACTGCACTTCTTTAGCAGTACTGACAGTTCCCTGGAGAGGGCCGCTCTGAAGTATTGAGCTGACAAGATTATTCTCGGGCAGACTGAAGGAGCCGCTGACATTGCCCTGCTGTTGTTGAATTGATGTGAGAGATATGCTTGTCGTCAGGCCGGTTGGTATATCGCGCATGGTGCCCGAATAGAGTCGGGCGAGAGTTGGATACGGAGGTGATACAGGAACAGGCGTTGACGCGACCGTTAGCTCAGGGGTCACTGTGGGATGTGGAGATGGCTGCATGAGGGAGGACCTTGATGACGGGCCAGCGGAAAGGGCGTTACGCTGATTTGTGTAAAACCAGAGACCGGCTCCAACGCCTATACCACCAAGTACGGCGAGGAGAGCAAGCGAGGTGAGGAAGAGCAGCCTGGATTTTTTAAAGTGGCGGACTTGTGCCAGTCCTTGTAAAGACGGGGTAACAGGAATTTTGACTTTCTGGGGAAGAAGATGAGTGCTCGTCTTGACGAGCATAGGGGCGAATCGGAGGCCGACACCGATCACTATAAGAGCGAGTACCCCGACTACCAAGGGGAACCAGGGCAGCAACGGCTGTGAGCTGCCCGGTAGAGCACCTGTATTTGAGTGGCCGCCCGTTTGAGGTTGACCGGGTAAGCCTGGCACCTGCTTCGTCGCAAGCTGAAGCCTGGTGGTCCCCTTGAATAGATCACCCACAACGAATATACTGGTCACAGTATCCGCCTGCAGGGTTGCGGAAGCGGTAATCCTTGTGTTAAGCTTGGTGAGCTTTAGATTGAACGTATACGAACCGGCGGGAAGCGTGAGATAATTGCTGGCTTGCTGGGAGCTCAAGCCACTAATCAGCGCTTTTGTACCCGTTGACACACTCACAGCTCCTGTCCCTGAGGAGAGATTGTAGATGCGTACCTTCGCCATAGCTGTCGAAAGCTGGTTGTCGTCCGTGAAGACTTCAAACGAAAAGCCGGTTGATTTCGTGCCAACGGCTGCCACTGTGTATGCAAGACCAGGGTTGACCGAGAGGGGTTGTGAAATTGCTGCCGGTCTCGCGCCTCTGCCAATCAGAGCTACCTGGAATTTGTGAGGTCCTGCGGGGATGGTCGCATAGTCGGTGACCGCTGTGAACGTGAAGGCGCTCAGTAGCACTTTCCCATCTACGAAGACAGCCACAGTTGCGATATCAGGTGAGGCCTGGATAAGACGCACGTGCGAGGGGCTGTCGGCAGCGGCTGGTTCCGCCTGCACGGCAAAGAGGGCAACGAAAGCAAATAGAGCCAGGATGAGCGAAATGCGGCGCACTAGCAGTATCGGTGGGTGTCTCGCCTTCATCGTCTTGACCTCCTTGGTTCATAGGTGTGGTCTCCCCTACAAATCCAGGTACCTGTTCCAATTCGAGATACACAGACATCACTCCATCTCATGCTTGAAGTTATCCCGCAGGGAGAGATTGCTGACTGAGGTGGCCTACCATCAATATTATATCCGCGCCCATATTGTAGCATGGAACAAGGGATTTTGAAAGTATATTTCATGTCACATTTGAGAAAGCGAGGACCCTGCAGCGCTCTGGAATTCCATTGACTTTTTCCAAATGCCCCTTATAATGAGGTTTATACAGTAACTTGTCCTGTTGCAGAGGCGAGAGAACTGACCCACAAATTGACGGGGAAGCGTGTTCAGTTGGAGCGGCAACGCATCGACCTGGAGCGGAAACACGAAACTCTGGTAAAGCAACAACTCCAATTACAGGAAATCATTGCACGCTTGAAAGAGCAGGAGTCGCCCTGATCCCGTTTGCTCTCCTAAGCGCGTCCTCACTCACAGCTGATAATCGCGCGTGCCTCTCCAAGTTTGGCAGTATTAAGCTTCCTGGTCAATCGCTGGGGAACGATTGTCTTTTTTAGCCCCTGGGGAGTCGTCACACCAAGGCAGTGTAGACGACCAGTCGCAGTTTTGTTTGATGCTGGCTGGCAATCCAGTCCCCCGCGCAGGTGATTAAATTGAGATACACTCCGCCCAGGTTGCCAAAGATATCCTGGAGAGGTGCCTGGTCGGGAGTATAGTAGGCAATACGAGTCACTCGGAAATGCAGGGTCTTGCCATCAGAATTCATGACCTGGACATCACGGAGTTGCCAGAACACTGCTGCAGAGCCTCCGGGACGATCAAGGTGTCCATCGATGACCGCGCTGCCCCGTTCTCCTGGATGTGGACCCAGGTCATACCAACCCACATGCTCCCAGGGGTTTTGTGTTGGCGTTGCCAGTTCGCCGTCGGATCGAATGCCAACCGCTTCGATGGAGGCGGCAATGCCCGCGGCTGGAATGACCAAGCGTACCGGCTGCTCCATCGTGCTCGCTGGATGTGTTGCCAGAACGACAGGCGTTGGTGTGCTTCCCTGTTCTATTTGTTTAGCGGGCAGACCTTCCCCGGCAATGACAGAACGACTACATGCGCTAAGCATGAGCATCGCCGCCAGTGCGTACAGGCATACTATTCGTCGGACCGCAGGCATAAGGCGCACATCCCTCTTATACGTATACTCAGATGGGAAAGATGTCGCCCCATCTTTCTCACCATCCAGGCGTTTCTATTTGCGTGACGACTCCCCAGAGCTAAAGCCGGGGGCTTCTCAGAGGCGCGTCCTCTGAGCGCTCCGTCCGAGCGCGGGATGCTTTTTGGCTGGCTTGCAGTCCAAGCCGAAGGATGTTTTTCGCCGCATTGTGGTCACGGTCCAGAGAGCAGCCACAGGAGCACTTATGCCAACGCTCCTCTAACTCCTTCTGGACGATTGCGCCACAGTCGCTACACATCTGGCTCGTGTATTTGGGGGAGACAAACAGCACGCGAGAACCGGCGCATTCTGCCTTGTTCACACACATCTGTTGGAATTGGCCCCAACCAGCATCTACAATCGACTTATTGAGGCCAGACTTCGCGCTTGCTCCATTGGGCAGGTATTGCCCGGTTGCCTCATCCTGTTTGGGTTTGGGTCGTCTGCTCATGTTAGCAGGCTGAAGCTTTTCAAACACGATGGTCTGGTATGTCGTCACTAACTTGCGCGACTCTTTGTGGTGAAAGTCTTTCCTCTGGTTACGGATATGCCGGTGGGCCTTGCCGACTCGCTGGACGGCCTTTCTCCGGCGTTTTGATCCACGCTTTTTTCTGGACAATGCCTCTTGCAGCTGCTTTAGCTTGTTTTCGGCTTGGCGCAAATGGCGCGGGTTCTCGACGGTGCTTCCATCTGAGAGGGTGGCAAAGTGCAACAAGCCCAAATCGATGCCAGCTGCTTCCTCAGATGGATGGTAGACGATCTCTTGCTCCATCGCACAGGTGAAAATGATGTACCAGTGATTGGCTTCTCGCTTGATCGTGCAGGTCTTCATCTCGCCTACAGGCGGGCGGGCTTTCTTGCCTGTGGGGAACTTGACTTTGATGGTGCCAATCTTGGAGAGACAGACCCGCTTCTCTCCGGTCAAAGAAAAACCCGACTGTGGAAACGTGAAACTCTCATAGCGCCCAGAGCCATGAAATCTAGGATAGCCCGGCGTTTTTCCCTCTTTGATCCGACGAAAGAACGCCTTGTATGCCTTATCCACCCGCCGAAGCACATCCTGCAAGACCTGAGAGTGGATATCATGGTACTCTGATCTGATTTCCTTGATCTCTGGAAGCTGTGTCGCTTGCTGGTGGTAGGTGAGGGCGTGTTCTTGGGTGAGTCGCTTGCGAGTCGCTTCATCGTGATAGTTCGGGTGCCGTTTGACCTTGATTTCATAGGCATCACGCCGCTCCTGGAGAGCAGCGTTGTAGAGCTCCCTCGCCCGGTCCAGGACCCATTGCAATGTTTCCGCTTGCTTCTTATTCGGGTACAGCCTGTACTTGTACGCTTTCAGACTAGACATGCTTCTGCTTCTCAATATACTGCTTGATGACCGCAAGCGGTGCTCCCCCAACCGTCGATACCAAGTAACTGTTGGTCCACAGCGTCGGCAGCTTCTGCTTCAACACCGGAAATTCCTGTCTCAACAGTCGTGATGAGCGGCCTTTGATGCGGCGAACGAGCCGGTGAATACCAAATTGTGGATCGCACTCGACCAGCAGGTGGACATGCTCGGGCATGATTTCCATACTCAGGATCTCCGCTTGACACTGCTGGCAAACCTCAATGACGATCTGCTTCAATCGTTCGGCGATCTGCTCACTGAGCACCTGACGCCGGTATTTTGGACACCAGACGACGTGGTACCTACAGGAGTAGTGAACGTTCCGGTTCGATTTGTAGCGTATTGCACCCATGAAAAACAGTATACAGCATCAGGCCATATAGTGTCAATAGAGTAAGTTTACCGTGACTGTTCGAAAGGCGGTAAAAATGGGGTAAAATAGAAAGGAGAGAGAAATCCAAGGAGGCAGACCCATGCGTTTACGGATCCTATTACCGAAAGTGAAGCCTGAAGCCATAACCATCCCACCCAATGTGCCTATGCTGGTTGTGGAGGGAAGAAGTTTTACTTGCGAAAGCCTCGTCAGCAAGCCGTTGCGAGATACGGTGTATCAGGCAGTGCAGGTGCCTCGCTATCAGTGTCTACGCTGCAAACGCACCTTTCGGGTCTATCCAGAAGGGACCAGTCGAGCGCAGACGGGCGCCTCGAGTCAAAGGGCTAGCCGTGATGCTCTATCTGTTGGGGTTGAGTTATGGAGCCGTCTCGCTGGCCTTAGAAGGACTGGGAATCTCTCTGTGTAAAAGCCGGGTCTATGATGCAGTGCAGGAGGCAGCTAGCCGAGTGCCTGGCCTCAAGCGCGAGCAGGTGTTTGCAGACGTGAAAACGCCAGCCTTAGGAGGGGATCTGACCAAGCGTCAAATGCAAAGGGGAGTGGTTAACCCTGGGCATCAGCGTCGATGCGGGAAGTCGGGCTCGCCTTAACGATTGATGCGCTGACCGCCGAAGATAGTCAGGCACTTCAGGAGTGGATCGAGCCGATCGCCAAGAGTGTGGGAGCGACGGTGTTGGTCACTGATGATGCCGATGGCTTCAAGACCGTAGCCGATGAGGCGGGCTTGCAGCACCAGGTGTGTAAAGCGCATGTGCTGCGCAACACCGACACCTTGATTGAACGCTATCAGCCGTTAGCGGCCAAAGATGCTGATGGCGAACTCGCAGCCATTGGAGTGAGTCCACAGCAGGCGGTAGCTGACTTAGAGCGCTTAGGTGAACTGGTCAGGAGTCGACAAAGGGAACAAGCAGTTGCTGCAACAAGCGAGTGCGATTTACCAGGCCGAGAGTGCCCCACAGGCAGATCAACGACTGGCACAATGGGCCCAGGACTGGCGGGAACGAGCCCCCAAAGCCGTGGCTACGCTGGAGCGCGACTTTGAGCAGACCCTGGTCTACTACTCCCTGGAGTCAGTCGCACGGGAATGGACCCGCACTACCTCCCTCGAAGACGCGCACCAATCGGCAGTTGCGGCGCAAGTTTCGCCAGGCTGTCACCTTTGGCAGTCGCAAGGGAGCCGAAGTGGCTATCTATCTCCAAGTCCAACGGCTCCATGCTCACTGGACCAAAGAGTCCTGGTCGACGATTTCCCACGCGCTCTATTTTGATCTCTGGAATCTCAACCCTTAGCAAGGGATACAATACCAGTTTACCCCGCCTCCTAAGCCGCCTTAAAAGGCGCGGCTTGGTAACGGTATTATACACATCGAGATGGGAAAAATGCAGCCGGACTGAGAATCCACCCAGCCAATGCACTGCGTCAGGCAGGATGCGAGGAAGCGCCCCTCTCATCTCAATGCAAGGAAACATCACCGGCTCCGACTGCTTCGCTTCGCCAGGACCTTTCGCAGAAAGACCCCGCTGCCAATGAGCAGGAGTGAGGCGATGCCGACTGGCCAGGCCCAGGGCAGAGGAGATGGCGCGGGAGCGGTAGACGAAACCGCGTTGGGATCACTGCCGGTATTGGGGACCCCAGGCAGACCGGCGGTCTGGGCGGTCACCAGCTGGCTCTTGGGGGTGCCGTTGAACGTCCCGACCACGAAGAGGCTCTCGACCTTGTTCGCAGTGAGCGTGGCGGAGGTGGGGAGCATGGCGTTGTTGGTGGGAGAGTTCACGTCAAAGGTATATCCTCCAGGTTGAACCACCAGGTAATTGCTGGCGTTCTGGTAGCTGATGCCATTGACCAGCATCGTTCCCCCCGCGGTCACCGTCACCGAGCCAGCGTCGGGGGAAAGCTGGTACGCCCGGAATTTGGTGGTGCCCGCGGACAGGACATTGTTATCGACGAAGACTTGCAGAGATAAGTTGTTCGGTTGCGTGCCGATGGCGGCTACCGTATAGGCGGCTCCCGGGTTGACGGACAGCGTCTCGGTCAGGGCCGAGGCGCCAATGCCTTTGCCCACCAGGGCGATCTGTACCTTGTGAGGCCCCGGTGGAACCGTCGCGTAATCCGTGACCTGCCCGAATGGGAAGCTGCTTAACAACTTCGAGCCATCCACAAAGACATCTGCGGTTCCCACAAAGGGTGAGGCAAGAATAATACGTACAAACGACGGGCTGGTCGCCTGGGATGAGGCGGAGGCCTTCTGCGCACCAAAGGAAGCCGCGAGGCCGCAGATACCAAGCAAACCAAAACCCAAAAGCAGGTTACCCAGCAGAAGAGTTGAAAGGCGTTTCATCGTCATTGCTGCAGCAGGGCTTTTTGGTTTACCCGTACTACCGCAAAAGCTTGCCACACAGTAACTGTAAGGCATCCACTTGATGGGCGCAAAAATGCCGCATCTGAGAAGCCACATTGGGGACGTGGAGCCAATCCATCAAAGCGAGGACTGCTCCATTGAGGGCAGCCAACGCTTCGGGAGCGCCGCTCCTGCGGACCCAGGCCGGGCAGCTTCCCCTAAGATGACGTCTCGGCGGTAATGGAAGCGATTTTCGATGCGCCAATGGGCTTGTTGGAAGGCGAGCAGGCGAGAGGCATTGGCTTGCTTTCTGGGCAGATTGGTCACCCCATAGACTGTTTCCTCCCGCTCTTTGTCTCCGTCTTTGACGTGTCGTCGTAAGCGAAAGACCTGGGCAACCCCAGCCCACTCGGTCTCAAACCAGGCATTCATCTGCGTGACTTTCCCCCAGTTCGCGGATTTCCAAGCGGCCATGTCCTTTTTGCACCCTTTTAGTCTATTGCCACTCCTCTTGCGCGGCATCAGGGTCGTCAAAGCAATCGACCAGGTCCTGATACATCTGCAGCTGCTTCTTTTTCACGATGGTCAGGTGATAGCCATGATACGCATGCACACAGGCGCACCACTGCTTTTGGGTGTGCATGGCATCGGTACTGATGATGCGTCCTTTCACGAGCGCCGGGTGGGCCAGAGCGGCAGCAGCACTGATCTCATTTTCTTTGCTGTGAACCGCTCGCTCTCGTCAAGACGATGCCACTTTGGCACTCATAAAGGGAGAGGAGATGCGACCTTTGGCTGTCTCTGGCTCTCATGTCCCAGCGTGCCGCGTAAGGTTTTGTCATCCATTGCCACGTGGGTGAGTGCCTCTTCCTGATAGGTGGAATTGGTCGGAAACCGCTTCGGCCAGTTCAATTGGCCGCGTAGCCACCCTTGTCGTTCTTTGACAAGAGTCTACGATGCCATTCACCTTCGTTTCTCCGGCCAGTTTCCCCAGCATCAGCAGGGTCAACGACAAGGGCAACGGATAGCGTTTTCCCTGCTTCTTGCGTCCATCTGTCACCTGTTCAAATGCGCTCTACAAGGAGGCGGGATCGATGGTCAGGGCTTCAGCCGCTCCTGTTTCTCCACTGTCAAACATGGTAAGGTACATTTACGCCATTTCTCGCTTTCTCTAGGAGTGTTTTGGGATTTTCCATTGTAGCAAGAAATGGCTCACTTTTGGAGCTTTTCGGGTAAACCAAAAAGCCCTGCTGCAGCTCCCTTGGCTCTGCATCCTTTAGGGTGAAATTGATGGGAATCCATTAAGGAGTCGTCAAGAAATAATGTTATCGATTGAAGTGGTCCGAGGCAGGATGGTGTAGTTCCATTCGCCGTGGAAGGAGTCCGGTTGGATGGAGAGGGCGGCCATCTCTTCATCGGAGATCTTGCGTCCAGCAGGGTAGAGATTGGTATCCAGTTGGCACTGCACTGTCAAGCCCCTTTCGGTCGTGGTCGCAGCGATCAGCTTCAGGATCACTGCATAGCTCGTCAGTGGTTTGCCGCGCCAGTTCTGGCTGATCCAGGCGAAGAGACGGTGCTCGATCTTGTTCCATTTGCTGGTGCCCGGCGGCAAGTGGCAGACCGTGATGGCGAGTCCCGTCTCATCGGCCAACTGCTGCAGTTCCCACTTCCACAAGCGCACGCGCGAGCCATTGCTCCCGCCACCATCGGCGCTGATGAGCAGCCGTTTGGCCTTTGGATATTGCTGTCGGCCCACCTCGTTTCACCAGCGGCGGATGCTCTGTACGGCAAAGGCAGCCGTATCGTGATCGATGCCGACGTTCACCCAGCCTGCATTGCGCCCCAGGTCGTACACCCCATAGGGTGTCGCTCGCCCCAGGCCCTTGATGGGGAAATCATAGACCCGCACGTCCTCTGCTTCTCCCTGGGGATGCCATTCCCGCCCCGGGTTCTTAAAGTCGCCCACGAGTTCCTTCTTTTTC
>Ga0137378_10001960_pt1 | contig 17580 bp, 16 predicted proteins | sample SagtaG_21_FD_104813 | JGI IMG/M metagenome (GOLD analysis project Ga0137378, IMG submission 104813) | Vadose zone soil microbial communities from Sagehorn Ranch, Mendocino, California, USA - Sage2_L_60_16 metaG | ecosystem: Environmental > Terrestrial > Soil > Vadose zone | place: USA... | reverse complement strand
TTCCGGCATGCAGACATATAAGTCCGTATCCCGCAGCCTTCTTCCAGAAAGATCCGCGGGCTGCAATCCGCAAAGTGTGAGGGCGGCGGCATTGTTTTGCAGGATGGAACCATCAAGGTCCAGCACGACCACTCCGGTGCGCAGTGTTTCGAGCAGATGACGATGCCGCAAGCGAACACCGTCGAGTTCCTCGCGCATCCTGACCGGGCCTCCCGAGGTTTGCGCTTGGGTCTCCTGGCGTTCCGGCAGATCCTCAGCTGTGGTTGGGCCGTTGGTTCGCTGAAAGATTCGCCAGCGGGCGTTCAGCCGCCGGAACTGCCGCGAGTTGGTCAGCTGGGACTCGGATTTACCGAGGAAGAGCACGCCCCCAGGTTCGAGCGCATAGTGAAGGCGAGTAAGGATTTGTTTCTGCAGATCCGAATCGAAGTAGATGAGAACATTGCGGCAAATCAATAGGTTGACATGCGAGATGGGGGCGTCTTGAACCAGATTTCCACGGCCGAAGATGATCAGGCGCCGGATCTCGCGGTTGACGCGCAACACATCTTTACCGTGAAAATATTTTTTCTGCCACTCGGAGCGTATCCCTTGCCCAGCTTCGATGGAATACTCGCCGCGGCGGGCCGTGTTGAGCTCTTCTTCGTCGATGTCGTTTGCATAAATCTTTATGTCGTACTCAGAAATCCGAGCGCCGAAATGCTCGGCTAGCAATATTGCAATTGAGTACGCCTCTTCGCCGCTGGCACAACCCGCGCTCCACACGCGAAAAGAATGGCCGGGCTTCAGTGGTTTCAGTAACGTTGGAAGAATCTCGTGGCGAAGTATTTCCCAAGCCGGAAGGTCGCGGAAAAATTCGGTTACATTGATAAGGATCGAGGTGAGGAGCTGGTTAGTCTCCCCAGGATGCTGGCGGATGTAGGCGGCATATTCGGCAAAGCTGCCCTTATTGAGCTCAAACATCCGCTTACGAAAACGCCGTTCCAGGGTTGTCGTCTTGTACCCGCGAAAATCGAAGCCACGCTCTTCGGCTAACTCCTGCAACAGCTCTTTCAATGTGACATCTTTGCTCATTTCCCAGGCCTGCCCTCTACAAAGAGCTTGGAGAGAACCCCTCCCATTTCACTTATTGGAACTACAAGATCGACGCAGCCGGTGTCAATCGCGGCTTGTGGCATCACGCGGAATTCGGCGGTGGCCGGATCTTGCGCAACAGTTACCCCGCCGGCGCCGCGGATGGCGCAAATGCCATCGGCCCCGTCGCGATTGGAGCCGCTAAGGATAATACCAATAGCGCGGTCTCGGTACACAGCGGCTACTGACCCGAACATCATATCGATGGATGGCCGCGAGAAGCGAATAAGCCGGGAGTGTGCCAGCTGGATTCTGCCGCGGGTCACAAGCAAATGCTCGTCCGGCGGGCTGATGTAGATTTCTCCGCGCAATATTCGCTCGCCGTGCTGCGCTTCTTTGACAGGTTTCTGAGTCTTGCGCGCGAGCACGTTTGCGAGCTGGCTCTTGTGGCTCGGATACAAGTGCTGGACAATCACGATGGGCGGAAATTCAGCACCCAGTCCCGCGAGGACTTCAGTCAGGGCTGACAGTCCTCCGGCCGACGCGCCGATGGCAACAAGCCCACACCAGCGACTGTGCTCCTTTTTGGACTGCGTCGGTTTGTTTTTCACAACCCCAACTCGACGCAATTGTAATCACTTGCGAGCCTTCGCAACGGCGAAAATATCAAAACCAGGCTTCGAGGGCAGGCTTTGAAAGTCGAGGGTGGTACCCAAGTGAGCCGTTGTCGTTTGATGCAAGTGCTAGATGATTTTCGTTCGTGAGGAAAGGGCCGCTAACGCCAAACCGGAGCAGCGAGATGCCGCTCCGGTTGATCCCAAATCGGAACCCGTTTCAAACCGTGAGGGCGCCCATGAAGTTCGGACATACCGAGGTCTCGACTACATAGTGCTTGAAGGTGATCGCGGTGGTCAGATACGGCTTGACAATTTCTGCAACTTTCGGATACACCTCGCGCTCATAACGCTCTGCATCGCGCCTCTCCGCCCAGAGAGTGACGGTGATGGTCTTCTCGGTCGTAGATTCGGGCACGAACGGTAGGATTTCCAGGAACCCCGGCTGCTTCTTCAGGATCGGCAGTACCTCATTGCGAACAACTTTGAACAGCTCTTCTTTCTTTTCAACTTTCGGGATGAATTCCAGAATGCGAGCAAACATGACGATTCTCCTTCCTTCTGAGAGGATTGGTGCTACTCGCAAACTGCCATGTAGGTGCTAGCCCGCGATAGTCGCGTTTTGGCCAGACTCTCCGATGCACCGCAGTTCACGAGATGGCATCATGAAACGCCTTCACCGTACGCGTATGGCGCGTTCAAGTCGGTGACTCTCGGCACACAACCCCGTGATGGCCGATACGCAGGTAATCCTCGTATTTCCAAGGTTGGAAGCGCTTCACGCGCGTAACGGGAGTCCTTTTTGGAGATCGACGTCGAGATACAAAGCGGCACGAATAATCTACAAGGCGAATGCGTTACTTCCGACAAGCTCCGATTCGAGCTCATGGATATGCCGTTGGAGCCAATTGCGCAAGGTCTCCTCCGACTCCAGCGGAGTTCCGCAGCGATAGAGGGAATCAACGGTTACGCCGCTCCCGGTGAGGTCAACGAACCGGCAGGGCACTTGCTCCTCACGCATGTGTGGCGGCACGAATTCAATCAGCCAGCACTTCTCGCAGGAATGCGACCGCGCCCGATCGGAGGAATTTGGGCAGCTTGGGGAGTCTTCGAAGATGTACGGAGCGCGCCATTGTGATCGCGGGTGGTGCCTGTAACCTCCGCTGTCGAGGAATTCAAGTTCGCGCCTGAGGTGCTCCAGAACGGCTTGGCGGCTTGTCTCCATTTGTCGGCCTCAAGCAGAGGATCGCAGGTATGCGGCGACGGAAACTAGGTTTCTTGTCACGCATAAGTGTGATTGAGATCACAGCCTCGAGTAGAATCCTGCCCTAGCATGGCCGACATGGCATGCTCCTTGGCCGGTAATCTTCATTGCTCGCTCCACTGTAACGGCCTCGCTGGACGGGAGCCGCCCTCGACGCGCAGCCGCACAGATTTTGAGTCCGCCAAGCCGCGCGATTTTGATGTTCGCCCGCTGCTCGTTATCTGGGAAATGACTCAGGCCTGCGACCTGAACTGCGCTCACTGCCGTGCCAACGCCCGGCCAAGACGGCATCCTCTGGAACTTTCGACTGCAGAGGCGTTCCACCTGATTGATCAGATCGCGGAAATGAGAGTTCCGCTATTTGTGCTTAGCGGGGGCGATCCTCTCAAGCGGCCTGATCTGATGCCTATCATTCAGTATGCATGCCGCCGCGGAGTGCGTACCTCGTTGACTCCAAGCGCGACGCCGCTGCTGGTGCGTGATGCCGTGTTCAGAGTGAAAGAGAGTGGGCTGATGCGGCTGGCGCTGAGTCTGGACGCCTCGACAGCCGAACTGCACGACGGTTTTCGCGGTGTAGCTGGTTCGTACAAGCAAACCCTCGATGCTGTGGAATGGTGCCATGAAGCGGACCTGCCGGTCCAGATCAATACGACTGTCTCGCGCTACAACCTTGCAGACCTCGACAATATGGTCGAGCTGCTGAGTTCACTTCGCGTCGTGCTTTGGAGCGTGTTCTTTCTGGTCCCGACCGGACGCGCGCAGTTCAGTCAAATGTTGAGCCCCGAGCAGCACGAGCGGGTGTTCGCGAAGCTCTACGCAGCGTCAAAACGCGTGAAGTTTCACATCAAGACGACCGAAGGCCAGCACTACCGGCGCTACATGCTGCAGCAGAAAGCGCGGGGGCACTCCATGCCGGAAGAGGAGCTAATCGAGCGTGCACCCAAGGGAGTCAACGACGGCAAAGGCTTTGCCTTCGTGAGCCACACGGGCGAAGTTTACCCAAGCGGGTTTCTGCCGCTCTCTGCGGGTAACGTGTTGTGGGAGTCACTAGCGGAGATATACCAGAACTCGCCGCTGTTTCGCGCGCTGCGTGACAGTTCGCAGCTAAAGGGGAAATGTGGGAATTGTGAATTCAACGAGGTATGTGGCGGATCGCGTGCGCGTGCGTATGCCGTGAGCCATGATCCGCTGGCGGAGGAGCCTTGTTGCGTGTACCTGCCGTGAGCGGAAGGCTCGATCGGGAATCGCTGATACCGTAATCGCTGATACCGTAATCGCAAACGATAGTAAAATCCTGAGCTTGCATAAGGTTCCCTAGTGACTGTACTTCTACTGCATCGAATTCACTTCGCTTTCACGATCACCTACCACTACCTCTTTCCACAACTGACCATGGGACTGGCGCTGCTCATCGTGGTGCTCAAGACCATCGCTATTCGCCACAAGGACGAACGCTACAATCAGGCCGCGCGATTCTGGGCGCGGATATTCGCCATCAATTTCTTGATCGGCGTGGTCACTGGAATTCCGATGGAATTTCAGTTTGGCACGAACTGGGCGCAGTTCGCGCGTACCACGGGAGGCGTGATCGGCCAGCCTCTGGCCATGGAAGGCGTGTTCTCGTTCTTTTTGGAATCTGCGTTCCTAGGCCTGTTTCTTTTCGGTGAGAAGCGGCTTTCACCCTGGAAGCACTGGGCCTCGGCCTTCCTCGTTTTCGTCGGCTCGTGGATATCAGGATTTTTCATCATCGTTACTAACGCCTGGATGCAGCATCCGGTCGCCTATAAGGTGCTGCCAAACGGGAGTTATGAGGTCACCAGTTTTTGGGGACTGCTGACGAATCCCTGGGGTCTGCTGCAATACGCGCACAACATGTCGGGAGCGGTGATCACAGGCGCATTTGTGATGTGTGCTATCGGCGCATTCTACCTGCTAGAAAACCGCTTTTCGGAACACGGCAAAATTTTTGTTCGTATCGGCGTGATTGCGGGAGTGATCTCCTGCGTTGCCCAAATATTTCCCACCGGCGATCTTCACGGCCGCTATATTGCCAAGCATCAACCGACTGCAGTGGCAGGGATGGAAGGGCTGTTCAACACCCAGCGCGGGGCCGGCATCGTCCTGATGGGGCAGCCGAATGAAGAGAAGCAAAGGATTGACAATCCACTGGTCGTAAATAACGTGTTGAGTTTTCTGATTTACGGAACGACCGAAGCGGAAGTAAAAGGACTCGACCAATTTCCGAGGGATCAATGGCCGGAGCCGCTTCCACTGCTGTTTTACAGCTACCACATCATGGCGGGCCTGGGCACGTATTTCGTGCTGCTGATGGCCGGGGCCGCGTTTCTCCTCTGGCGTGGCAAGTTGTTTACGGCCAGGTGGGCGCTGTGGCCGCTCATGCTGAGTTTCCCGCTTCCTTACATTGCGAACACTGCTGGCTGGATGACCGCAGAAATTGGCCGCCAGCCCTGGATTGTGTACGGGCTAATTCGCACCTCCGACGGTTATTCCAAGACTGTTTCAGCAGGGAACGGCCTGTTTACTCTGCTCGGGTTCATGGGAATGTACACCGTGCTGTCCATTCTATTCATTGTGCTGGTGTATCGCATCATTGAGAGAGGACCTGAAATAACAGCTAGTGCACCGGCGGAAGCGCCGATATCGATGGCCTGAGGAACTGGCCTGAGGACCAATCATGGGATTCATCTGGTTTTGGATCGTCGCGGTGATGATCGTCGCGTACGTGATATTCGACGGGTTTGATCTCGGCGTAGGCATTCTGCATCCGTTTCTGGCGCGCACGGAAGAAGAAAAGCAACTCATGCTGCGCTCGATTGGGCCGGTGTGGGACGGTAATGAAGTCTGGCTGCTAGCCGGTGGCGGCACTCTCTACTTTGCCTTTCCGCTTCTCTATGCTTCAGCCTTCAGCGGCTTCTACCTGGCGTTGATGATTGTTCTCTGGTTGCTGATCATGCGCGGAATCAGCGTTGAACTGCGCATGCACATTGAGATGGGCGTGTGGCACACTTTCTTTGATGGACTGTTCTTTGTTTCGAGCCTGCTGCTTGCGATTTTCTACGGCGCTGCTCTGGCGAATGTGATTCGCGGCGTGCCATTGAGTGACGAGGGCTATTTCTTTCTTCCCCTGTGGACTAACTGGCGCGTTGGACCTGATCCCGGCATTTTAGATTGGTACACCGTCATCGGCGGCGTAGTAGCTCTGGTGGCGCTCGCGCTGCATGGCGCGCTCTATTTGACGGTGAAGACCGAGGGGGCGCTGCAACAGCGATGCAGGGCCGCAGTCCGGGTATTGTGGATTGCAGTGCTCCTACTTACGATTGTGAGCCTTCCAGCTTCGGTGATCGCGCGCGCCGACACGCTGGCAAATTACCGCGCATTTCCGGTCCTGCTCGTTATTCCAGTGGCGGTGCTTCTGGCCATGGTAGGAATCTTCTACTACTCCAAAAAATCGGATGATCGCAAAGCGTTTGCGTGCTCATGCTCCTACCTGGCAGTGATGCTGGTTGGAGCGGCGATCGCTATGTATCCGCGGCTGCTTCCGTCGACCAGCGATGGCGGTCGCGATATTACGATTCAGAGGGCGCTTTCGGGCCCGCACACGCTTCGCGTCGGGCTGGTATGGTGGGCCTTTGGCATGTGCCTTGCCACTATGTATTTCGTTGTGGTGTACCGCATGTTCAGGGGCAAGGTCTCGATTGAGAGCGGCGGATACGGGCACTGACCACGTGTTTACGGTCTGGCACGCGGAATTTTTCTTCTATAACATAGCCAGTCGTTAGTTTTCAGTTGCCCGCGCTGTCTGTGAGCCGGCGCTTGAGGACGTCTGAACAATGCCTGGAACGAAACGGAAGCTGAGCTCTTCGCGCGTGGTGAACATCTGGGACCTTCGGCGGATTGCCGAGCAGCGTGTGCCGAAAGTTGTTTTTGATTACCTCGATGGCGGCGCAGAGTCTGAGATCACATTGCGAGAGAATTGCCGCGCGTTCGAAGACATTACGTTTCGCCCGCGTCAAGCTATAGCTGTTGGCCAATGCGATCTCCGAACACAAGTACTAGGAACGGAAATTTCTTTTCCTGCAATGCTGGCGCCTGTGGGCTACAGCCGCTTGATGCATCCAGGCGGCGAGGTGGCTGCCGCTACTGCGGCCGGGCAAGCCGGGACGGGATACATTCTCTCCACCATTTCCGGGCACAAGCTGGAGAACGTGAAGGCGGGGACATCCGGGCCGGTTTGGTATCAGCTCTACTTGGTTGGTGGACGCGAAGCGGCAGAAGGCGCAATTGAGCGGGCGCGCAAATCCGGATTTTCCGCGCTGGTAATCACTGTCGATACTGCAGTCGCAGGCATGCGTGAACGTGATCCACGCAATGGAATGGCTGCGCTGTTGGCGGGAAGCGTTTTTGCCAAACTGCCTTTTCTGGCGCAGATATTGGCTCATCCTGGCTGGCTTGTATCCTTCTTGCTCGACGGCGGCGTTCCGAAGCTGGAAAACATCTGTGTCCCGGGTCAGGGCCCGATGCCTCTCATTGACGTAACTTCTTCGCTGTCGCGCTCTGCAGTGACGTGGAACGATATTCGCTGGATTCGCGAGAACTGGTCGGGCCCCATCGTGATCAAGGGGATTCTCACCGGAGATGATGCCCGTCGTGCCGCGGACGAAGGCGCGGCCGCTGTCGTGGTTTCGAATCACGGTGGACGACAACTGGATAGCGTCTCTGCGACTATCAGAGCGCTTCCAGAAATAGTTGCAGCAGTGGGCAGCCAGATGGAGGTTTTGATGGATGGCGGTGTCCGGCGCGGCAGCGATATAGTCAAAGCGCTTTGCCTCGGTGCTCGCGCGGTGCTAGTGGGCCGTGCATACGCATATGGCTTAGCTGCAGCCGGACAAACCGGAGTCACCCGCGCACTTCAAATCCTGCGCAACGATGTTGAGCGGACGCTCCGATTACTTGGGTGTTCGTCGGTTCGAGAACTCGGCCCACAACTCGGCCCACAATATGTGTCCTATCCCGCAGATTGGCAACATCACTTACCTGTCGAGGGATCGATTCCTCGCGTTGAGACGTCCAAGTAGCTCCTTCCGTAATTTAGCCGCTTGGTGAGCGCAGGCTACAATGCAATTTGAAGAGATTGCGGAACAGGTACGTGCAGACAGCGGCCTTCTTCGCGCTGGCCTTGATTTCCTATTCTCTGGCGCTTGCGCAGGATGACCTCACCGCCGTTCCCAACCGTCCCACAGTTTCCACTACGGCCCAGCCGGTGCAGCCAGGAGTGCTCGAAACCGAATGGGGAGTCGATGCCGCCGGTTCACACCAGGACATCAATGGTCTTTTCAAGTTCGGAGTCAGCAAGAATTTCGAACTGCGGCTTGCGAACAATCCTTTCACCGCGGACTCCGGTACTCACGGCTTCGGCGACACCGCACTGGGATTTAAGTACAGGTTCGCGCAGGACTCAGGGCATCAGCCGTCCATGGCTTTCATATACACGGCAAAGGTGCCCACTGCCGGAACGGTGCTGGGTTCCGGCAAAATCGACCATGCATTCGCGTTGCTGGTCAGCAAAGATCTCGGCAAGCAGCATTTCGATTTCAATGTCATTGCGAATTTACTCGGCCGGCCGCTGGGAGGATTCGACCACGCCTACCTTTATGCGCTCGCGTGGTCCAGTCCGCTGCGCGGGAAGTGGGGAGCCACCGCCGAGCTCTCTGGTCTAACCTCCCCGAATGTTTCTACGCCCGGCAGCGCCCAGTTCATTGCTTCCGCCATATACACCGTCCGGCCCCGGCTGGTGCTGGATATCGGCATGATGGGACGGATCACGGGCGACATTCCCAATGCGATGTTCATCGCAGGGTTCACTTACTCCATTGCGCGGATAAGCCGTTAGCATCGGGAGGCAAAAGGAGTCAACTCGCTCCTGAACTCAAGTAGAAAATCGATTTACCGCAATTTTCTGCTAAACTGTTCGCCTCTGTTTATTCTCGTCGTGTGGAGGTCGTATGCTTCGGTCTCATCGGCTGTCTTTAGCTTTCATTTTCGCGCTTGCTTGCCCCTTGATTGCGATTGCACAGCAGCTTTCCGATTCAGAGATTGAGCGGCGCGTTGACCTTTTGCTGCAGCAAATGACAATCGAGGAAAAAGCTGGACAGCTGACGCAAATACCAGGTAACAGTCCGCAGACGCTGGAAATGGTGAAGCAGGGGAAGGCCGGATCGCTGCTGGGCGTGCTTGGAGCGAAAAATAATAACGACGCGCAGCGGATCGCTGTCGAGCAGTCGCGGCTGAAGGTTCCTTTGATTCTGGGCTACGACGTTATTCATGGTTACCGCACCATATTTCCCGTGCCGCTAGCGAGTGCGAGCAGTTTCGATCCGCAATTGATCGAGAAGGCCGAGCGCGTCGCCGCCAAAGAATCTACAGCAGCCGGACTCAAGTGGACCTTCGCTCCCATGGTTGACATCGCGCGCGATCCTCGTTGGGGCCGCATGGTGGAGGGCGCGGGCGAAGATCCGTATCTCGGCTCGATGATAGCCGCCGCGAAAGTTAGCGGATTTCAGGGTAAGGATATGTCCGATCCGGAGAGCCTTGTTGCTTGCGCCAAGCATTACGTCGCGTACGGTGCCACAGAAGGCGGCCGCGACTACAACACTGTAGATATTTCTGAGCAGTTGCTACGCGAAGTCTATCTGCCGCCGTTCCATGCCGCAGTGGACGCGGGCGCAGGCACTCTGATGTCGGCCTTCAACGATCTGAATGGAGTTCCGGCGACTGCTAATCATCACGCCCTGACGGATATTCTTCACGGCGAGTGGAAATTCAACGGGTTCGTGGTGAGCGATTACGACGCGGTCCATGAACTGATTCCGCACGGAACAGCAGCAGATGACTCGCAAGCAGCACTAGAAGGCGTGACAGCTGGCGTTGATATGGATATGGCTGACGGTGATTACGGAAAGTTCATTCCTGACCTAGTGAAATCAGGTAAGTTGCCGGTTAGTGTTGTGGATGAAGCTGTGCGGCGGGTACTGCGAATCAAATTCAAAGCTGGCCTGTTTGAACATCCATACGCGGACCCAAACCGCGAGAGCACAGACATACTCACCCCGGAAAACCTGGAAGTCTCGCGCAAGCTCGCGTTTGAGTCGATGGTCCTACTGCAGAACAACCACGACCTGCTTCCATTGAACAGGAAGCAAACTATCGCCGTGATCGGCCCGCTCGCCGACGACAAGGCCTCGCAGCTCGGTTCCTGGGCGGGCAACGGCCAAGCGAAGGATGCTGTTACCCCGCTGGCTGCGCTCCGCGAAAAAATGGGCGCTGATCATGTGTTGTACGCGAAAGGGGTCGATATTCCGCCCTTTGAAAAGGGTCTTGCCGCGGGCGTTGCCGCGCCCGCACCATCTTCAGCCACTGGAGTCGGAGGCGGGGAAACCGACAGCAAACCAGCGAGTATCGAGGGCGCGGTGAATGCGGCCCAGAAAGCCGAGGTGGTTGTAATGTTTGTCGGCGAACTCGCCGGGATGACGGGAGAAGCGAGCTCCCGCGCGTCACTGGATTTGCCTGGAGACCAAATGAAGTTGATCGACGCGGTGCTCGCAACTGGGAAGCCGGTTGTCCTAGTGCTCGAGAGCGGGCGTCCTCTCGACATACACTGGGCGCTCGACCGCGTGCCAGCGATCATTCAGGCATGGTATCTCGGAAGTCAGGCGGGGAATGCAATCGCCCACACATTGCTTGGAGATGCTTCCCCCAGCGGACGACTGCCATTGAGCTGGCCGCGCGCCGTCGGGCAAATTCCGATTTACTACAATCACAAGAACACCGGACGGCCATCTGCGCCCGACCGCTGGCATACCGGATATCTCGACTTGAGTAAAGAGCCGCTATTCCCGTTCGGTTACGGGCTGACCTACACGAAATTCAAGTACGGAAATCTGAAGAGCGATTCGTCGGTTTCAAAAGACGGCGCCCTGCATGTGAGCGCGGAAGTTGAGAACGTCGGGAAGCGTGATGCTACTGAGGTGGTGCAGCTATACGTGCGTGATCGTGTCGCGCCCACCTCGCGACCGGTACGTGAACTGAAAGGATTTCAACGCGTCACGCTTACCCCTGGAGAACGCAAGACGGTGGAATTCACTGTGAAAGCGAATGATCTGGGATCTTATGATCCCGAAATGCGTTGGATCGTTCCGGCTGGAACTTACGATGTTTGGGTGGCGCCAGATTCTGCCAGTGGAATTCAAGGGACGTTCGAAGTGCAGTAGGTGCGAACCTTGCGACTCGATGTACGTCTTTGCGAACTTTGCGAATCCTTTGCGAACTTTGCGAATCCTTTGCGACCTTTGCGGTTAAAGGCTTGTGACTTTGATCGTCAAGCTCGCCAAGGCGCGAAGGCTTATTTATTTCCGGATTCTGTAAGCTTTTTCACCGCCTCAGCTGTCCGTCCTTCCGGTTCGTCGTTCTTGCCCGTGTACTGAACGATCAGCGAAATACGCCGATTGGACGGGTCGAGAGGACTGTCCGCCTTTCGTAAGAGCTGATCGGCGAAGCCACGGACTCGGGCCACCTGTTTGTCGCCAAGGCCCTCCTGTTGCATCAGGCGGCGAGCGGAATTGGCGCGGTTGGTCGAAAGCTCCCAGGTTCCGTAATTCCGTTTGGCGCTGAACGCTTTGGAGTCAGTGTGTCCCTCGGTCGAAATCTTGTTTGGAAGCTTGCCGAGCTGGTCAGCCAGCAAGTTGAGCAGTTCTTTCCCGTTCTCGTTGGGGACCGGGTTCCCCAGATCGAAGAATGTGCCAGCCGCTGATTCGAGTGACTCGATTCGCAAACCTTCCGGGGTGACTTTGATCTCGATGTGGTCTTTGAGCTTGTCGAAATTTGGCATTTGGCGCATGGCTTTTTCTATCTCATCCTTCAACTTCGACATGTCATCACGCGCCACGACGACTTGTGCCCTGGCCCGGCAGTGCTTGTGCCGAGTTTGCCGGTGGTCCCGGCCGGGTCTCTGAAATATCCGGCATGGCTTCGCGTACCGGCTTGCTGGTGTTGAGCAGCCACAGCACAATGAAGAGCGCCATCATGGCGGTGACGAAATCGGCGTAAGCGACCTTCCACGCGCCGCAATGATGACCGCCGTGGCCGGCCTTCTTGTTGACAATGATGATGGGGCGCGTGACTTCCACGGTTATCCATCGCTCGATGCAGCGTCAGCCGCGGGTCGTGCTTCCGGAGTGGCTGCCCCTGCTGCCCCGCCACCACCACGGCGAGCCTGCTCGAGTTCAGCGAATGTGGGACGTACATGGCCTGGAATCGCCCTTCGTGCCGCCTCGACCGCCATGATGGGAGCGGCGCCTTTGAGGAACGAAATGATCAGTACCTTGAGAACGTTCAAGTATTTGCGCTCTTCCTCCGCAGCTTTCGACATGTTCGCGGCAATCGGGCCGATTAGGCCGTAGCAAAGGAGAATGCCTAAGAAAGTTCCAACCAGGGCCGCTGCTACTTTGTGACCGATTTCTTCTGGCGGTCCTCCGAGCGCGCCCATAGTGTAATGACCACGCCGAGCACCGCAGCCGATTCCCCAGTCCGGGCAGCGAGTCAGCCTTGGTGGAAAGTGAAAGTGATCGGTTGTGTGGCTTCGGGGTGTTGGACTTCAAGATCGAGGTCCATCAACTGGTCGAGTTCAAAAGCTTCGACGCCGCTGAGCGCCACCCGCATGCTGTCGCAAAAAAATAGCGCACGTGATGGTTCTTCAGAAACTCGGCATCTTTCGAAAAGATGGGGCTCTTGTCCGGCTCTTCGACATCGGTTTCCAGCGACATCAGCCCCTGCCGTCGGGCCTTGTTTAGTAATTCGTACGCCAGCTTTAGAGAATCGATGTAGCGTTGCTTGGTGAACGTCGAGCCTTTGAAGACTGCCGCTACTCCCGCGGCAATTTGCTTGAGGATGTGCAGCGGGTTAGCAATAGGCGCCTCGATGATGAGCAGTTCCGCCGGTTGCAGCAGCACTTTGACGTTGCCGTGCTCCATCAGATATCCGCCCAGCACGGCATCAAATACGACCACGATTCCAATGATGGCAAACATAATGATTTCCCAATGATCGCACCGCTGGAAATGCGCAGGGATGTGCGCTGAATCCAGTGCTCCATGCATTTATTGGCAAGAGAGAGAGGTACCTTCATGCTTAGACAGCAACAGGTTGGACCCGCATCTCACCTCACGGGATGCGGCGAATGCGCCTGTCTACGCCGGCTTCGGCGGATCGGGATGGCACGAGGGTGGGAGACACTTAGCACGTTAGTGCCATTCTCAATTTTCCCGTACCAAAGTACCTTCTTGTTGAGCAGTTCTGGGGGAGGGCTGCCCGGGCGTCTCGCGACTCTAACCGAGTCGAGACGCCTGTTTTTATTTCTGGAGAATGCACTTGGCATTTGGCGGCTCAGCACACGAGCGGCCCAATTGGGCCAAATGCTAAGTGCCAAATGCTGGTTTTCAGCAGGCCAGTTGATCGCGAGTGAGTCTCAGGCCATTGAGATTGCCAAGGATGGTGACAGCGACGTTATCCGTCTGGAAAAATTGATTGGCGAGTTCCTGCAATTCCTCCGCAGTCACACACTCGATCTTCTCGATCAGTTCATCCAACCCGTAGAAATGGTCGAAATACATTTCCTGACGGGCCAGGTTTGACATGCGGGCCGTCGAAGATTCGAGCGACAGCATCAAACTGCCTTTCAACTGATCTTTGGACCGGCGCAACTCGTCCGCAGGCACTGCCTCGGCTTTCAATTTGCGGAACTCCGAGACAATACACTCCACCACTTTCGTCGCAGACTCGCGCGAGGTTCCGGCGTAAACCGAAAGGCATCCCGTGTCGCGGTAGGGATTCAAATCACTGTAGATTGCGTACGCCAGGCCTTGCCGCTCGCGGATGTTCTGAAAAAGCCGCGAGCTCATCCCTCCGCCGAGCAGCGTATTCAAAATATAAGACGTGTGCCGCCTCTCATGCGTGATCGGGTAAGAGGGCACTCCGACGCAGATTTGCACCTGCTCGAGGGCTTTCTTGTTTCGCAGAATTATCTTAGGAACTATCTTAGGCGGAGCGCTGTGAAAGCCATTGCTCATCGGCTTCATCTCGACAAAGTGCTTGGCCACGAGCTCCACAAAACGCTCGTGGTTCAAATGGCCGGCCGCAGTGATAATTACGTTTCCGGGCGAAAAACGCTGCCGATAGAAGTCGAACACTGGGGTGCGCTCAAAACGTTTCACGGTATCGCGTGTCCCGAGAATCGGCCTTCCGAGTGGGTGGTCCTTCCAGAAGTTCTGAGTGAAAATTTCGTGGACGAGGTAGTCAGGATTGTCCTCGTCCATCTTAATTTCTTCCAGGATCACGCCGCGTTCGCGGGTGATGTCCTGGTCATCAAAAACGGGATTCAGAACCAGGTCGCTCAGGACATCAAGAGCGATGGGCAGATGCTCGTCCAGCACTTTCATGCTGAAGCTGACGCATTCCTTCGCCGTGAACGCGTCGATATTCCCGCCGATTGAATCAACCTGCCGGGCAATTTCTTCTGCCGAGCGGTGCTGGGTGCCCTTGAAGACCATGTGCTCGACAAAATGGGAGATGCCATTCCATTGCAGATCTTCGTCGCGAGAGCCAGTCTTGATCCAAATACCGATGGAGATTGAGCGTATGTGCTCCATCTCTTCGGTGATGACGCTCAGGCCATTGGGCAGCACCTCGCGCCGAATGTTGCGATCTGCATCCATTGTCCTATTTTTACACACCTTTAAGAACTGCGTGAAACACGCCGTAAGCCACAGAAAAGTTTCGGCTTAGGCGAAATATCGGTAATTCCTCCAGCTGTCCTCTAGAATAGAAACCAAGGAGATCCAGCCAGCTTCTGACGGCTTTTAGATGCATGAAGCAGGAGACATCAACAGTTCTTTTAGGCCTTAACCTTCAAGAACTTACCCGAATGGTCGAAGAATCCGGCCAGCCTTCTTACCGTGCCCAGCAGCTGTTTCATGCGCTTTATGCCGACCGCGTGAGTTCTACGGAGCAAGTCTCAACCCTGCCAAAAGAATTCCGTTCCACGCTTGCCAATGAGGGAATTGAGGTCGGCTTTCCGAAGATTCAAAGCAAGTTCGTCTCGATGGATGGGACGGCCCGTTACCTGATTGACCTGTCAGATGGCGAGACGGTTGAAACCGTATGGATGCCCGAAGGTGATGACGGCGAGGCGGGAGATGGAACCGAAGCAGGCGCGGAGGTCGTTGCCGGTGGACCGCGAAGCTGGAATCGCGCCACCATTTGTGTTTCAAGTCAGGTCGGCTGCGCGGTCAATTGCCAGTTCTGCCTCACAGCTTTGCTGGGGATCAAACGGAACCTCACCGCCGGGGAAATTGTTGGCCAGGTGCTTGCAGTTTTGAGTGACCACAATGTCTCGCCACCTGGAGATCGAGTGAACTTGGTCTTTATGGGAATGGGAGAGCCATTCTTGAATTTCGACAATTTCATTAAGGCGGTGAGGTTACTGGCCGAGGGAGTGGGAATTCCCGAGCCGAGGATGACTGTGTCTACGGCTGGAATTGTGCCGCGTATCTATGATCTTGGCGCCGAATCTGTGCGGCCGAAGTTGGCAATCTCGCTCAATGCACCTAATGATGAACTTCGCACCGAGCTGATGCCTATTACAAAGAAATGGAACCTGGAAACACTGATGCTCGCGGCACGGGAATTCCCGCTGCGGCCGCGCGAAAAGCTGACCTTTGAATATGTGCTGCTCAAAGAGGTTAACGATACCCCCGAACATGCTCGCGAGTTGACGGGGTTAATTCATGGGATCCGGGCGAAAGTAAATTTAATTGCGCTGAATCCGGGACCCGGAATTCAATTTGCAATGCCGGGAGAGCAGAACGTGCGGGCGTTCCAGCAAATTTTGAACGCGTCCGGCACACCTGCGTTTATCCGCCGTCCGCGAGGCCGCGATATTTACGCCGCGTGCGGACAACTAAAACGCACCGTCGAAATTTCTACTTAGCCGCGTGGGCCTGCGCTTGCTGCTCGGGTGAATGGGCTGCAGCAGCGGGCAATTCGATCACAAAAATCGCGCCGCCTTCGCGGCGATTGCTGCACGTGATTTTCCCGCCGTGTTCCTGAATGATTCCATAGCAGGCGCTCAGCCCCAGTCCAGTGCCTTGGCCCACGGGACGCGTCGTATAAAAAGGGTCGAAGACACGATCGGGCTCGAGCATTCCCGGTCCGGTGTCCGCGAACCGTATGCTCACCAACTGTCCCTCACAGCGGCTGATCACGTTGAGGCTGCCGCCGCGCGCTGACATGGCATTGCTGGCGTTATTGATGATGTGAGAAAAAACTTGCAACAGCTGATTCGCATCTCCGCGAACCCGAGGCGGTGAATCCATCAGGTCGGTCGAGTACTGCACACGGGCGGCCTGCATTTGCGGCTGGCAAATTTTGAGTGCGGTTTGCAGGATCGCGTTCACATCCACAGAAGATTTTGCCGCGGGTACTTGCTTGGCGAAGCTCAGCAGGCTCCCTACCAAGACCCGAATTCGTTTCGCCTGTTGCGCTACTTTTTCTGCCAGCCCGCGTTGTTCCGGAGTGAGATCAGTCGTCGCGAGCAGCTCGGAATAACCCAGCATTGCGGTGAGGGGATTATTCAGCTCGTGGGCGGCTCCTCCAACAAGCTGTCCAAGCGATGCCAACTTTTCCGATTGAACAAGCTGAGTCTGCAGAAGCTGCAGTTCTTGAAATGACTTTTGCGAACCGCGCAGGAGTCGTATCAATTCAATATCGAGGAAGTGCTGCTTTAGAAAAACCAGCGCACCCATCAACAACATGGCGCCAAATGTCAACACCAGACGAAATTTGCGGACGCCCGGAGGAATTCCATTGTCGAAGGCAGAAAGCCACGCAAACACAGGCAATGAAAACACGGCTACCATGCCAAGCCGGGCGGCCCACACGCCGCGTGGCAGTGACTGGGCTGATCCGGCGCGTTCAGGCGGCATGTTGAGAGCCAGGAACCCGGGCACACTCATCCACGCCATCGATGCTACCAATGGGACATCGTACAGGCTGCCCGAATAGTAGGCCCAATGAGAGGTCGGATCCAAATAAAGCGCCCGATTGGCCACATAAGAGCTCGCCGAGTAGAGAAGGCCCGCGCCGAACCAGTGCGCGTAAATTGTTTTCCAGGTTCCCGAACTCCGAGACCACAACAGCACCAGCGCAAAAAGAAAAGCCAGCTTCTCCGCCAAGTACGAATGATTCAGGTTCTGAGCATACGCACCCTCGTTGCCATAGACGTACATCCACGGTATGACGGTGTAAACGTATACGTATACCCACCACAACAGCAACAAGGCAAAATCGAGGGAACCAAGTCTGAGATCTCTGTCATGCTGTTCGACGTTGGGCTGCAAGGCCAGAGCGGCCATCATGGGCACCATATGCAGGAAAAGGATTGCATCCGGACCCCAAAGGCTGGGTACGTCACGTCCTTGGATTTCGAGATAAGTCCAAAGGAATTGATAAATCGCCCAGGACGCCAAACCGAGGCACATCAACAGCCAGAACAGCCTGGTA